>Ga0123356_10005401_pt1 | contig 13014 bp, 9 predicted proteins | sample TergutEmb28metaG_2_FD_92546 | JGI IMG/M metagenome (GOLD analysis project Ga0123356, IMG submission 92546) | Embiratermes neotenicus P3 segment gut microbial communities from Petit-Saut dam, French Guiana - Emb289 P3 | ecosystem: Host-associated > Arthropoda: Insects > Digestive system > Gut ... | reverse complement strand
GGCTGATTTTTATCGTTTCCATAGAAGCCGCTTGCCCGCTACCAAAGTTGCTTGGCTGGGCTGATATATCTCCTCGTACTGCAACGGTCAGGCCCGCCAGCTCCGCTTGCAGATATTTTTCGCTTTCGGGGTCAAAGTAGGAAACTGTTAATGGCGCTATCTCTAGGGCGCCGGTTTTTTCCGGAACCAGGATTATTTCAAAATCTTTTCGCGCATAGTATTGATCATCAGTCACGGATTCCGCGGTGTTTTTTTGTATCTCATAAACCGCGAAACCATTATGCGGATTCGTGAAAACCTTTTTCAAACTGTCCAGATTGCAATTGCCGGAGGCGGTAACTGTCGCCAGCAGCGAATCGCCATAATTGACTTCTTCCCGGCTATAGCCGCCGTCTATGCTTAACTGCCCCACAATGCCGGAAAAATCCTTGGGCTTGCCTTGGGCTGGCAATGGTTTTATGGTCAGCTCTTTTTCTTGAGTTTGCAGATATAACGCTTGCACGCTATTGAAAATGCCGCCAAAGCCACCAAAGCCGCCGCCAAAATTATTGTTGGTTATTACATTGACTTGCATTTTAAAGGATGGTATGGTATGAGAACCGCTTTTAATAGGGTCAAGTATCAATTGCTTTGCTTCATATTTCGCGTAGGGGACGCCATCCAGATAAACCAGTTCGCTTTTCAGTTGATCCGGCGGCACATCTTTGGCTATCACGCCGTCGATAGCGGTGTAATCCGTAAAGCCGAAATTTTCTATATTATAAAGGGTATACAATTCATAAGTTACTACTAGTTTTTCTCCCAAATAAGCTTCCGCTTTGGAGAGGTTTGTTTTAACAAATAATTCGGATTCCGCCTTATCTTCAGAAGATGAACCTTCAGCCACTGTAATATACAGGGTATTGGTTTCGTAAACCTGATCCTGGAAATCAATAATGGCTCTCAGTGAAAACTGGCCGGTTGTTTTGGGGATAATGGTATAATGCCGCTCTTCCTTAAAAGTGCTTTGGCCATTGACAATACTAATGGAAGTACTTGAGTTTTGCGATAGAATATCGAAATCCTCGATACCTGCTATGACGATGATCTCCGCTCCTTGGGCATTTTCTATTGATACGGTCAAATTGCTGCTGACGCCTATTTGCAGGTTCAGCTTATCCATATCCAAGCGGAATTCCGGCTCTGGCGCGGCCAAGGCCGGTGTGCCGCCGGCAGCGGCTACCATGAGGGTAATGCTCATTATCATTATCAAAACTTGCCGTAATTTACCAGTCAATTTTCCCATCCTCCCCGCGGACGACACTCTGATTGTTTTTCAGGCTCTGTTCTTCCTGACTTTCCAACATCTCCAGTATACGCTGGATAGCTTCCATATCCGCGGCATTTTCATCTTCCTCCGCCGCTGAGCTATCCTCTCCTTCTTCCTCTTCGTCGCCTTGATCCTGCATATTGGCGGCATTTTCTTCTTCGCTTGAATCTTCGGCGCCTTCATTTTCCCGGCTTTCCGCTTCCTGGCCCTCGCCTTCCTCGCCGGAGTCTCCCTCACTGCTTTCTCCCTCGTTTTGTTCGCTGTTTTCATCGCCTTCCTGCGGCTCGCTTTGATCATTGTTTTCGCTTTGATTTTCCATATCCAGCAGCGCCATAACAAATTCATAATTATATTTGAGCGGCACATTTTGGGGATACTTTATCATGCCTTCATCATAGATTTGCAATGCCTGGGCATAACATTGCACTTTTAATTCCATGTCTTCAGCAAAATTTCCAACCTCATAAAAGATATTTCCCGCGTTCAGATATTTATCCGCACTATCTTCCGCCTCTTCATAATATTGGGCGGCTTTTTCATATTCCCTTAGCCGCATGGCCGCTTGCGCCGCGTTGAAATTCAGCGCCTTATTATGCGGATTTGCTTCAAGGCCTGCTTCATAAGCTGTCAGCGCTGCTTCATACTCAGCCAGGGCATAGTGTTTATTGCCCTCTCTCAGGGATTTTGCAGCCGCGCCGGCAAAATCCGCCCATCCTGTTAGAAGCAATACGAACAGCAAAAGTGTAATTATCGCGGAAAAACCCACTGCTTTCTTCATATTGTCCTCCTTTCAGGCCAAAACCAGGCTAGCAGGAATAGCAGCAAACCCGGACCAAGAAAATACTGATAAAGCGGCCGGTATCTTTTGATTTGCTCGGTGGCAAAAATATCTTTTTTTAAGGCGGATAGCTCCCCCAGCAGGGCAGGGGTTTCCGTGCCCTGCAGCGTTGCCTGAAAATAAGCGCCCCTACCGTCCTGGGCCAGTTGTTTTAAGGTGGCGGGCATCAGGCGCGAATTTACAGGATTACCGCTTTCATCTTTCATATAATCAATCACCGTATCCCCCGTATTATTATATACCGGCACCAAACCTCCTTTTTCGCTGCCTATACCAATAGTATAAATCTTTATCTGTTCATCGGTCAGATTTTTTATTGCTTTCAGGCTGGCTTCGTCATGATCCTCGCCATCGCTGAGTATCAAAATGACCCTATCGGCTGCGGCGGATATCTCGAATGAACCGGCCGCTAGCTTTATAGCCGCCGCCAGATTAGTGCCGCCGCCGCCGATCATATCCGTATCCATCACATCCAAAAACATCCGCGCCATCTGATAGTCGTCGGTCAGGGGCATCTGTATATAGGCCGCGGAAGCGAAAGGTATAAAGCCGATCCTGTCGCCCTCCAGCCTATCCAGGATATCCGCGCCGATCCTCTTGGCCACGGTCATCCTATCCGGGCTGATGTCGCTCACCAGCATGCTTTTGGATGTGTCCATCAAAAGATAAATATCCAGGCCGCTTTTAGCGACCGCGGTATATCCGGCGAAAACCTGCGGGCCTAAAAGCGCCGCTACCATCAGCGATAACCCACAACCAAGCAGCACGATACGCGGCGCCTTGAAGCGGACCTTCGGCCCTAAATGAAGCGCTGACATGATTTTTTCTTTTTTGCCAAAAGCCAATGCGAAAAAAACCACCGCTAATATAGCTGCCAGCAAAAATACGATATTGGACGGATACTTGAAATTGAAATCTGCGAACAATGTATGATCCCCCTAGTGCGGTCTTCGACCGCAAGTATGTAGTGTGTAGTGTGTAGTTATTAGTAAAACAACTTGTTCTTGCTTACTCTACGTGGGAGTAAGCCAAGGTGAGCTATGTCCACAACTCAAGAATCCTTTAAAACTTCATTTGCTAATTAGACACGGATTTAATCAGATTTTTAAATGGATTCGCGCGGATAATATAGATTTTCTTTATATTATAAATCAATCTGTGTTAATCTGCTGTTCAAATCCGTAAAATCCGCGTCTAATTAACTTAAAAACTTACCACTATTATTAAGTTATGCTACATGATTTTCTTGTTGCTTGTTAACGCTGCGCGGGGGTAAGTGACTATGGTATTTGTATGAAGATATATCTATCTACAATGATGCCCAGCAGCAGCAACAGCAATGCCGCCATGACCAATGGGTAGGCCAGCTCTTTGTAGTCCCGGAAATTATCATCATCGAATGTGGTTTTTTCCAGTTCATTGATGGTGGCGAATATTTGTTCCAGGGCCGAGGCGTCCATGGCCCGGTAGTATTTCCCTTCGGTTGTAACAGCTATCTTCTTCAGCAGTTCTTCGTCAAAGCCGCCGGGATATTGTTGGTTTTGTACGCCAAAGAAGGTTTGTACCGGCAGTACCAGGGTATCGGTGCCGATGCCGATGGTATAGATCCGTATGCCCATGTCCTTGGCTAGTTTACTGGCGGTAAGCGGGTCGATGGCGCCGGCATTATTGTCGCCGTCTGTGACCAGGATCATGATTTTGGACGCCGCTTCGCTTTTTTTGAGCCGGTTCAGCCCCACGGAAATTGCCATGCCAATAGCCGTGCCGTCCTGATTGACCGAGGCCGCGGTAACCTCCGCTAAAGATTCCTTGACCACCTGATGATCCAGGGTCAAGGGGATGCGGGTGAAAGCTTCTCCCGCGAAAATGACCAAAGAAATCCGGTCATTGACCCTTTCCGCCACAAAATCAGCTATTGTTTGGCGGGCGACTTCCAAGCGATTGGGTTTAAAATCTTCGGATTGCATGGTGCCGGAAATATCCAATATCATTATTATATCTATGCCATGCCGGTTAATAATATCGGCTTGCCGGGTACTCTGGGGCCGGGCCAAGGCTATTAAAGACAGGATAAGGCCGCAGATAATGAGCGCTTTGCCGATTTTATGTTTGACAGTGACCGCTTTGCCGGCGCTTTGCAGCAGCTTTACGCAGGAAAACTTCAGCCCCTGTCTCTTTTTGACAGCACAAAACAAATATATCACAATGGGTATCAGCAATAAAAACCACCAGCTAGCGAAGCGCATCATCCGTCTCCTTTTCATGTTACCCTATCATGTCTAAATCATTTTTAGTCACTTATTGATAAACTACACCAATAAAAAACAAGAATTAACTCCACACTCCACACTTCACACTACACACTACACACTTGCGGTCGAAGACCGCATTGGTGCATCTATTCTTTCAGCCAGTTCAAGCAGTTTTGTATAATGCTGCTGTTTTTGCCCGCTTGATATCTGCATACCGGTAAATTTCATGCGGTCGCATTCGCTGAGCCATTTACCAATATCCGCCAGCAGCGCGGCCAGAGGCGCAATCTCCTGCAATTCGGCGATGATCTCCGCGGAGGTTTTACCGCGGATACGGCAGTGATAGAGGCATTCCAGATACTCTTTGAAATAAAAAGTCACATACACAAAATAATCATCATGCTCAGTTTGAAGCGCCCCGCTGCGCTGGAGGAATACTTGATAAGGATGCGGCAAACCGGCCTTTTTCTTAAGCACGGTTTGCCATAACCAATAACCGCCCAAGAGCGCGAAAATGCCTGCCGCGATATAGAAAAGCACCTCAACGGAAAAGTATAACCCCGCCGCCATTACTTGTTCGCCGCCGGCAAATATTTCATCCCTTTTTATATCGTCCAAGGTGGAGGCAACTGTTATGACGATTTCCTTATCCCCCACCAGCACACTGTATTCACCGGGCGTCAAAGCCCTCAGCGAAAGCAAGTATCCATCCGGCCCTTCCTTAAGCTCCACTATTTCGAAATCACGGAAGCGTTCCGGCAAGTCCCCCAGAAAATAATTCCCGGCGGCGATATTCAAGGTGATGATATCGCCGATATAAATATGGCGGCTTTCCTCGTCGATCTCCGTGCTTTTTAGGGATGCCGCGCCTTGCGCAGCGGCCGGTAGCGGCGTGCTCAGTATCAACAGCAATGCCAGCGCCCAACAGAGGAATTTTGCTGCTTTCATCTTTTCCCTCTTCTCTTGAAAAATTGCATCAAGGGCTTAACATAATCTTCATCGGTGTAGATAGAAATGAGATTCCTTTTGAATTGACCCTGCGGCAGCGGCATGTAAAAATCCCGCTGCAAATTGTCCAGCACAAAGGTTTCACCGCTTTCCAAATCCTCAAAAGTAAAAATAGCGCCCGCCGGGATGCGTTCTTCCGCCCGATCCACCACACGGATGCGGATCAAATCATGGCGGCTATCCGAAGCCTTTAGTTCCCGCTCATATCCCTCGTCCAAAAAATCCGAAATCAAAAACACCACGCTGCGTTTTTTTTCGATGCGGTTGAAATACTGCAGTGCCTGGGCGATATTGGTGGTGGATTGTTGCGGCTCAAAACTTAAAATACTTTCGATAATGGAAAGCACATGCCTCTTGCCATTCTTGGAAGGTATCAGCTTTTCTATCTGCCCGGTGAAAAAAATCGCCCCGACCCGGTCATTATTTTTAACCGCGGAAAGCGCCAAGGTAGCACTGATTTCCGCGATAAATTCCTTTTTTTTGCCAAAGCTATTGGAACGGGACATATCGATCAGCAGGAACATGTTCATTTCCCGTTCTTCCACGAATTGCTTGACAAAGGTTTTATCATAGCGGGCGCTGACCTTCCAATCAATGCTGCGCACATCGTCCCCGGGTATATATTGGCGGATATTCTCAAACTCCATACCCTTGCCGCGGAACCCCGAACGGTACTCCCCGGAAAAAATCTCATCCACCAACTTATTAGATTTGATCTCAATGCGGCGGATCTTCTTACTCATCTCACTGGCTTCCACGACATTACCACCTTCTAACGTGGGTTAAACCCACAACCCAAGATTACTGCATATTTTTCATTAGCGAATTAGCCGCGGATTTACACAAATTTTAATGGATCCGCACGGACAAAATAAATTCTCTATAATCTAAGTTCTAAGCTCTAAGTTCTAAGCTCTAAGTTCTAAGCTCTAAGGAAGGTTTACATTTTCCAAAATCTCCCCGATCAGGTCCTCGGCGGTGATGCCTTCGGCTTCGGCTTCGTAGGATAGCAGGATGCGGTGGCGTAATACGTCGTGAACCATGGACTTGACATCATCCGGGGCCACATAATCCCGGCCGGCGATAAAGGCCCGGCATCTGGCGGCTTTGATCAGGTTGATGGAGGCGCGGGGCGAGGCGCCGCAGGTAATGTACAGCGAGGGCTCCCTGGTTTTCAGTACGATATCCAGCACATAGTTTTCTATTTTTTCATCCAGATACAGGCTATCCACGGCTGCCCGCATGGCGAAAATTTCTTCTTTGCCGATCACCTGCGCAACAGCGGGGGCGGCTATTTCTTCCTGCGCGTAACATTTGATGATACGCTGTTCCTCTTCCCGCGTGGGATACTGTATTTTCAGTTTCAGCATAAACCTGTCCTGCTGCGCCTCTGGCAAAGGATAGGTGCCCTGCTGTTCCAAGGGGTTTTGCGTGGCGATAACCAGAAACGGTTTATCCAAGGGATAGGTGATATCGCCGATAGTTACCTGCTTTTCCTGCATGGCTTCCAGCAAGGCGGATTGAACCTTGGCCGGGGAACGGTTTATTTCATCGGCGAGGATGAAATTACTGAAAATCGGCCCCTTTTTGATAATGAATTCCGCGATCTTCTGATGATAGATTTCCGTGCCCAAAATATCCGCCGGCAGCAGGTCGGGGGTAAACTGTATGCGCTTGAAATCCACGCCGATAACTCTGGCCACCGTACTGGCGGTCAGCGATTTTGCCAGCCCCGGCACGCCTTCCAGCAAAATATGCCCGCCGGTCAAAAGGCCGGTCAGTATCCTATCCACCATATAATCCTGGCCGATTATCACTTTACCGATTTCCCGCTTTAAAGCAGCCACCTGCTCCCGCAAATTCGGGTATACTGGCTTATCATACTGTTGTTGCTCCATGAAATACGCCCTCCGCATTTTTGATTTGGATCATTGAACCTAGGATACTATATGAATCTGTAATTTTCCTGAACTTTCCTTGAAAATTTCTTGGAATTTTTGCTGGATTGCCGCGGAGCATTGCATGTCATTTGTTTATGCGGTATAATGATAGCGCCTATTATAAAAAGAGTCACCGAGGTGCGTATGCGTTTGCAACAAAAAAAAGCCAACATTATTTTGTTAGCCGGTGTCTTATTCAATTTTACTATCGGCGTCCTTTTTGCCTGGAGCGTGATCAAATCCCGCTTGACCGCGCCGCTGGCAGAAGGCGGTTGGGGGTGGACAAGCCGGCAAGCCGGCCTGCCTTATACTATTGCTATTATCTGTTTTGCCCTGGGTATGCTTATTGGCGGCCGTATGCAAGATAAAATCGGCCCACGTAAAGTTTTGACCGTTGGCGGCGTTATGGTGGGCCTGGGCTTGGTTTGCGCTGGTTTGGCCGGTAACAGCCCTGCTTTGCTGACACTTAGCTTCGGCGTAATCACCGGTTTGGGCAGCGGCTGTGGCTATGGTTGCTTAACGCCGCCTGCTTTGAAGTGGTTTCATCCCGGTAAAAAAGGTTTGGTCAGCGGCTTGATCATCGGCGGATTCAGTATGGCTACCGTATATTTGGCTCCGCTGGCCAATACGCTGTTGAACAGTTATGGCATTGAAAAAACCTTCATATTTCTCGGCGTTGCCATAATCGTTATCAGCGTTCCTTTGGCGCAATTGATCAAAAACCCGCCGCCGGGCTATGTGCCGGCGCAAATGCAAAATGTCAAAACCGCGGCGAAAAGCGCGCCGCCCCAAGATTTTACTTGGAAAGAGATGATGAAAACCAGGCGTTTTTATTATATGTTCATTATGTTGCTTATCGCCGCATCGGTGGGCTTGATGATTATCGGCAATATTTCCAAAATCGCCGCTATCCAGGCCGGCGTCAGCGATACCGCGTTTCTGGCTGCTTTAGTGGCTTTCCTGGCTATAACCAATAGCGCCGGCCGGGTGCTGGGCGGCCTGATGTCGGATAAAATCGGCCGGGTAAATGCCCTGTTTGTGGTATTCATCCTGCAAGGGCTGAATATGTTGGGATTTTTATTCTATTACAATGTAGCTACGTTGATCATCGGTATAATATTGGTTGGCTTCTGCTATGGCACACTGTTAAGCGTATTGCCCGCCCTGACCACCGACCAATACGGGCTGAAAAATTTCGGCGCCAATTACGGCGTCATCTTTCTGGGCTGGGGCTTAGCTGGTGTGGCAGCGCCGCTGATCGCCGATATCATCTACGACACCCATGCCAGTTATCATACGGCATATATCATCTGCGCCGTGATGATGGCGGCCATGGTATTGGTGAATATGCTGCTTAAGGCAGATTTAGCTAGCAACAGCAGTAAGTTTTTGATTTAATTAGACGCGGATTTTACGGATTTGACAGCAGATAAACACAGATTGTTTTTTAAAATATATCCGCGTGAATCCATTAAAAATCTGATTAAATCCGTGTCTAATTCGCTAATTAAAATTTACAGAACTTTTAGGTTGTGGGCGTATCTTATGTTAGGAGGGAAACACAATGAAAACAATTGGCTTAATTGGCGGTATGAGCTGGCAATCTTCATTGGATTATTACCGCATCATCAATGAACTGGTAGCCCAAAGGCTGGGCGGGCAGCATTCGGCGGAATGCGTGATGTATTCGCTGGATTTGGATCCCATACTGATTTACCGCGATAGCGGCGAATGGCAGAAGAATACCGATATTTTGGTGGACGCCATACGTAAAGTGGAGCTGGCTGGCGCGGATTTTACCCTGATCTGCTCCAATACCATGCATAAAACCTATGAGGATATACAAGCGCGGGTGGAAAAGCCGATCCTGCATATAACCGATGTATTGGCGGCGGAAATAAAAAGGCAGGGCTATCGAAAAGTCGGGCTGCTGGGCACACGCTTTACGTTGAACGAGGATTTTTATAAAGAACGGCTGCGTTTGCAACACGGCATTGAGGTGATTATTCCCCAACAGGAAGAGGATGTGCAGTTTGTCCACGATGTGATCTATTATGAATTGGATTACGCGATACTAAAACCGGAATCCCGCGAGCGTTATGTGCGCATCATCCACGATATGAGTCAAGACGGCGCGGAAGCGGTCATTTTAGGCTGCACCGAAATACAAATGCTGGTACAGCAGCAGCATACCGAAGTACCGCTGCTGGATACCACATTGCTGCACGCTACGGCAGCAGTGGAAAGGGCAATTAATGATTAATATTCATTGCGAGCGCAGCGAAGCAATCCAGGGCGTTGGCGAAGTTGGTCATTTTTGATAATGCGTTCAGGGCGGCCACGTAGGGCCGCCCCTACAGCATCAATTACAAGGTAGGGGCAGCCTTGTGTGGTTGTCCTGATTGTTGCGAAAATTTTGATCATTCACTTTTATGGGGAGTTTGTAAACTCCCGACGCGGGCGGAAACGCCGATGCGCCGACGCTAGCCGAAACTTATGCGGCTGGCGACGGCGCTTTTTTCTGCACGGAACGCTTTATTGAAATACCAGCTATAGTGTTATTGCACATAAAATATACAAACACGATGAATAACTATTTGCATTATACTTATATTGCATGTAAAGAATCATAAATTATTTCCAATATTTCAGCAGGATAATATAAATTGTCGTTGAATTATTTTTATTTATACAAAATAAATAATAAATATAATATGCTACAATATGTAATGGCGCCAAATCAATATGATATTATTTCAGTATTTTTTATATTCTAATTAAGGAGGTGGGGAAAAATTGTATAATATTACTTCGTTTTACTTGCAGTTTATAGCCAAAAAACATTAAAGTACAACTAGAATGCATAAAAAATAGATGGCTTTAACGCATAAGCTGAAACGGAGACGCTTGACCACGTTGCGCGTCAGCAACGCGGCTGAAAAAGGAGAACCGCAACTCCAGAATAAAAGAGGCAAAAAAATAGACAAAATAAATGGAGGTCAATGTAATGAAGAACATCAAAAAAGTACTTGCGATTCTACTTACGGTATTTGTATTTTTGGGGCTTTTTGTATTCACCGCGTCAGCGGAAACAAACTTAGATGCGATTGTAGAAAATGACGGTAGTTTTGACCCGTACAATGACAGTATCATGAATGACATTCCCTGGATAAAGCGAGCCCATTCAGGGTTCGATAGCGCGTTTACCGCAGCGCGCGCCCATAATCCCGCTGATAATTCCCATATTCAATTGGATGGTACGGCGGCATATTTCTATGGATATTATACCGGCCCAAATTCTGACTATTTGTATTATAGAGAAATCGACCCATCCGAAAAAACTTTTGCGTTTTCCATGAATTTTTCGATCTATCCATATAATGGTAGTAATATTCCACAGGCCCAACAGTGGCATTCCCTTCGTTCCGTGGGCTTTTTGGTCAATTGCGTGGAAAATAGCGACAATACGATCAGCGGTTATTATTTCTCTTTCGAGCAAAGAAGTGGTCAAGATAGAATTGTCATTAGAATGCTTAATCATGTAAACTTCACCACATTGTATTCTAATTCTGTCCCCATCCTTTCCACGTCCATTTTGGCTGAAATGCCCCTTGGAAACTCCATGCAAACTTACGTTTACGAGATCAAATCATCTAATAAAGCATTTTCAGTAAAGAAAGACGGTACTGAGATATTTTCACTTAATTTATCAACCGCCGCCACTTCACAGATCCCGTCTGGATACACTGGCGGCAATGACTTTGGTTTCTATGCCGGATATATTGGTTCTGAGGGCGGTCAAAGTTGCAATGAATTGAGTTTCGCCGAATTTAAAAACATCCGGATCATAACCAAAACCGTAACGCCGCAGAGTTCCCTCAATGTGCATTTCGTCGATTATAAAACCCGCGACAACGCGACCCCCGTCAAGTTTATAGATACCTATAATGCCATAGGATTTATTGGGCAAGGCTACACGGTGAATCCACCCAGCACTATCGACGGCTATACTTATGTGAATGCAAACGCCTCCTTGACAGGCAGCTATGTCAATATTCCTTCAGATATCACGCTTTATTATGTGAACCCCTCCCTGACTATCCGTTATGTCGATCAAGACGGCAATATTCTTGAGGAGGTAGTTAAAACCGGACTAAATCCAAACATTGCATATGATGAACTGGCAAAGGATTTTGCCGGTTACAGACTAAAAGACGATGCTCAAAAGAGTATCGTGCTGACGCCCGATTATCCCGATGGTATTATCGAATTCAATTATATCGCTATTTACACGGTAACATTTGTGGATTGGGATGGCGAGACGCTTGATACGCAGATTATTGAGCATGGTTCAGCGGCAGAAGCCCCAACCGATCCAAGCAGAGACAGATATATGTTCGTGGGCTGGGATGAAGATTTCTCCTGTATCACTAATGATCTGACAGTGAACGCTATGTACGAATTGATCGTTATAGCAAATGCGAAGGTATTGAGTTTCGACAAGAACCTTCAAAATAAGAATAATGAAAACCTCAGATTCACTGTTGTAGTTACATTAAATAGTGGAGAAATTATTACAGTAAACCATGCCGAAAAGGTAAACGGACAGCAAAAGGGGAATAAAACATTTATATACAATACTCCTTATGGCTCTTACTCGGTATATATAGCGTGGAATGACAACAACATGGCCACAACCTGCGAGGTTAGAGCAATAGTACCTGCCAGTTCGTAGGAGCGTTAGCGAAGTACAGGGCGGTCGCGTAGGGCCGCCTCCACTGCATAAATTACAAGGTAGGGGCAGCCCTATGTGGCTGCCCTGATCGTTACGCAAATTTTGATCATTCATCTTCGTGATGAAGCGTACAGAGCGGCCACATAGGGCCGCCCCTACAGCATCAATTACATGGTAGGGGCAGCCCTATGTGGCTGCCCTGATTGTTACGCAAATTTTGATCATTCTTCTTCGTAGGGGACGTTGATATTACTTACAGGGCGGCCACGTAGGGCCGCCCCTACTTACAGCCTTTCTAAAATACTAATAAGGTAAATACATGTCCTGGCGAATGAGGATATACTCATTCTTTCGCTGGTGCTGTGCGCGCCTTCTATATTTGGGCCAATTGATATGATGTCGCAGTCCGGCATTACTTCAGCGAATATGGCGCATTCCAGAAAACCATGGGTTCCCGTGATGATGGGGGTTTCTCCATATATATCCTCATAGATCGAGATCAGCGTATCACGTAGGGGGGAATCCGCTTTGAATTCCCACGGCGAGCCAAAAACTCCCCCATCGCTAAATGACGCGCCTGCTTCTATAGACTTCGCATCAAGTTCTTCCAGCAGCAGATACAGATCATCCATGTCCGAACCACGGAGCATCCTATCCAAAAATACTGTAACATCCCCGGCTTCGGGATACTCATAATAAGTGGATACGAAACTAAGATTACCTGATGTCTGCACAAGCCCGGCAATATCTCCGCTCATTGTCTTTACGCCGTTCGGCGTGTTCAGAATGCAATCTATTACCTTTCGCAATAACTCGCGGCTCAGCACATTTTGGGCTGTATCTGTTTTTTCCAGCGTTAATACTATGTTTTCCGCGGGATATTCCGTTTTAAACGCTGTCTCCATTTGCGTTACTGTAGATTGTATCATTTC
>Ga0123356_10005400_pt1 | contig 13016 bp, 9 predicted proteins | sample TergutEmb28metaG_2_FD_92546 | JGI IMG/M metagenome (GOLD analysis project Ga0123356, IMG submission 92546) | Embiratermes neotenicus P3 segment gut microbial communities from Petit-Saut dam, French Guiana - Emb289 P3 | ecosystem: Host-associated > Arthropoda: Insects > Digestive system > Gut ... | reverse complement strand
GTGATGAAGCTGGTGATCCCGCTCGCGGGCTCGTAGCCGGCTGCCATCTCGAACGGGTCGGCTCGGCCCAGCCAGCCCCAGATCGGCTGGCGCAGCTCGTTCTGCAGCTCCGGGTCCACGTACAGGAATGCGGGCGCGCCCGGGCCGCCGTTGAGGTACTTGTACGTGCAGCCAACCGCCAGATCGACATCGTTTGCCGCCAGCCGCGGGTCAAGCGCGCCGGCGCTGTGGCACAGGTCCCAGAGCACGAGCGCTCCGGCGTCGTGGGCAAGCTCGGTGATCGCCCTCAGGTCGGCGATATGGGCCGATCTGTAGGACACGTGGCTGAAGGTGACGAGCGCAATGTCCCCGGCGGCATCCCGGATCGCCTCTTCGACCTGCTCCGGCTGGGGGCCGGTTCTCGGATCGGACTCTATCCAGGCGACCCGCTTGTGATGGCGTTCTGCGAGCCCCTCGACGATGTACCGGTCGGTCGGGAAGTTGTCGGTGTCCGTGACGATCGTCGCCCGGTCGGGTCTCGCGTCAAGCGCTGCGCAGGCGAGCTTGTAGAAGCAGACGCTCGTCGAGTCCGCCAGCAGGGTGCTGGCGGCTGGGGCACCCAGCAGACAGGTCGCGAGCCGGTCGCCCGTGTCCCGCGCGAGCTCCATCCAGCCCTCGCTCCATCCGCGGATCACCCTCCTTCCCCACTGCTCGGCGAGCAGATCATGTACGGCTTCGATCGTCCGCCGGGGCAACCGCCCGAGCGAGTTGCCGTCGAGGTAGACGAGGCCGGGCTCGGTCGGCGCAAACCGCTCGAGGAACGGGGCGAGCGGGTCAGCTTGGTCGAGCTCGCGGGCGCGCTGCAGTGCGGTGGAATCCAGGGACACGGGGCGGGACTAGGTATACCCGGGGCGGGGATCGAACCCGCAGAGCCCTTGCGGGCAGCGCTTTTTAAGAGCGCCGACTTTGCCAGTTTGTCTACCCGGGCGCCGGACGTCGCCAGGCTGCGACATGGACGCTGTCATGTATATACGACAAACAGGTCGTCAGGACCCGCATTCGCGCCGCGTCAGCCCTTGACCGACCCTTCCCCCGTACGGACTATGTACTTCTGGAACGTGAAGAAGACGATCGCGACGGGGAGCGTCGTCAGCAGCGCGCCGGCCATCTTCAGCGGATACTGATTTCCGGCGACGCCAAACCCACCGCCACCGCTGACCAGACGCCCGAGGCCGGTGGTGAGGGTGTCCAGCGACGGGCTCTGCTGGGCGACGAGGAGGTCGGAGAGGTCGTTCCACGAGCCCTGGAAGGACAGGATCGTGAGCGTCATCAGGGCGGGGCGAGCCATCGGCAGAACGATCGAGCGGTAGATCCGGAACGTACTGGCTCCGTCGACGCGGGCTGCCTCCTCGATCGTCTCGGGGATCGCCTCAAAGAACCCCTTCATGATGAAGACGCCGGCGGCGTCGGTCATCAGCGGGACGATCATGCCGGTGTAGGTGTCAAAGATCCCGAGCTCGCGGAAGACCAGAAACTTGGGGATCAGCAGCACGACGCCTGGAACCGCCAGCACCGCCACGAAGGCGCTGAGAACCGCCTTCCGGCCGAAGAACCGGACCCTGGCCAGCGCGTAGCCGGCCATCGAGTCGAACAGCAACCGCCCCAGCGTCACCGACACCGCGAGGAACACGGAGTTCTTGAACCAGGTGGGAAGACCCTGCCCGCTCAGATCATGGAAGGCGGCGGTGGTCCATGTCTGGGGGATCGGATTGGCAGCCCGCGCGCTGGCGTCGGGCTGGGTCTTGAACGCCGTGCCCAGCTGGATCAGGAACGGGTAGATGTAGATGATCGCAACCGTCACGAGCAGCAGGTAGACCCCGGCCCGCAGCCACGGGCTGCGCTGCTGCCAGTTCAAGCCCGGCAGTGCGGGGACGGGACCGCGCCGCGGCCGACGACCGTTACCGCCGCGACCGTCCCCTCCACCGCCCCGACCGTTCCCGCCGCCACCACCGCCGGCAGCCGGTGGCGGGGTGCGGGAGACGGCGCTCATCGGTTCACCGTCCCGGCGCGATCCGCAACCTGCTGCTGAGCGGCGAGGACCCTCCGCCGGTGCCGCCGGGCGCGCTGGCGTCGGCGCCGGCGCTCAGCCGCACCAAACAACCCGCGCTGCAGCAGGGCGAGGATGATGATGATCGCGAACAGCAGGAATGCGATCGCGGCGCCCTGGGCGTACTGCTGGTCGGCGAATGACGTCTGATACGCGAGAAACGCGGGAGTCAGGGTGGTCCCCTCCGGGTTGCCCTGACTGATCAGGAAGACGGAGTCAAACACCTGCCAGGTGCTGATCAGCCCGAGCGTCAGGACGACGAACAGGGTGGGGCGGACCAGCGGCACGGTGATCTGCCAGAACTGCCGCCAGGCCGAGGCGCCGTCGACCTCTGCGGCCTCCTCCACCTCGCCCGAGATGTTGTAGAGGGCCGGCAGGAAGATCAGCATGAAGGTGCCCGAGGTGGTCCAGATGGCGAGGATGATCAGCACGCACATGGCGACGCTCGGCCCCGAGATCCACTCCCACCATGACACCCCCAGGACACCGTGATTGGTCATGAACCCGGGGCCGTTGTGCACACCGAGCAGGCCGAGGAAACCGGTGATGATGCCGTTGGGGTCGGTGAACCAGTTGGGCCCGCTGATGCCGATCACGCTGAGCAGGGCGTTGATCGTCCCGGTCCCGCTGAACAGGAACTGGAACACGATCGCGATCGCCACCGAACTGGTGACCGACGGGAAGTAGTAGGTGGTCCTGAAGAAGCTGCGGCCGCGCAGGCGCTTGCGGCTAACCGCCACCGCCAGCACCAGCGCCAGCAGCGTCTGGATCGGGACGACGAACACCACGTAGTAGAGGTTGTTGCGCAGACTCATCCCAAAGTCCGTCTGCGGCAGGCCCGGCGTGGTGACCAGCGCCTTGTAGTTGTTGAGGCCAACCGAATGCACGGTTGAGGCCAGCGGGCTCCCGATCCCGTCCCAGTCGCTGATGCTCACCCATGCCGCCAGCAGGATCGGGATCACGAGGAACAGGATCAGCAGCGCGATCGCCGGTGTACAGAACAGCCATCCGGTCAGCTGCTCGCGCCAGCCGTCGCCGGGGCGCGCCCGCAGGTCGGACGACCGCAGGCCGGCGAGGACCCGTCTGTCAGCAATTGCGGTCGTGTCGCTTTGAGTACTCGGCGGGATGGTGGACACCGGTGGGTCCTCCCGTGGGGGCGAGCGGTGCTCCGCCGGGGGCCGCTGACGCGGCCCCCGGCGAAACGGTTAGTGGTGGTTGTCCTGGTTGACGACGGCCTGCAGGTTCGTCTGCGCCGACGAGAGGATGCTCTGCACGCTCTGCGAGCCCAGCTCCGTGAGTCCGGAGTTGAAGGCGTTCAGTGCCGCGGTGGCACCGGCAACCGAGATGTCCGGGTGCGCGGCCAGCAGCGCCCTCGCCTGATCGGCATTCTGCGGGAGCTGCTTCTCGTACTTGAGGGCCGCACTCTTCAGCGACGGGATCGGCCCGAACGCCTTGGTGAAGCGCAGCTCCTGCGTGGCGGTCGTCAGGAACTTGACGAACTCGATCGTGCCGCCGAGGTTTGAGTTGTGGCGAGCCACGCCCCAGCAGTTGGTGAAGGACAGCGTGCCCTTGATTCCGCTCGGACCCGCCGGGAGCGGAAGGATGGTGTACGAGACCGACGGGAACTGGGACGTCATCTCACCCTGCATCCAGGGACCGCTGATGATCATCGCGGCCTTGTTATCGCCGAGGGCAGGGATCTCGTCGCTCTCACTGAGGTCCGAGGGGAACTTCATGCTCCCGTTCTTCAGCATGCTCTGGACGAACGACAGTGCCCTGACGTTGGCGGAGCTGTCGAGCACGACCTTGGTGCCCGCTTTGTTCAGCACGCTGCCGCCGGCCTGGTACAGGAAGGCATCGAGTCGCGATTCGCTCGGGTCGGTGGTGAACCCGACGTGGCTGGAGTTGGTCAGCTTCTGGGCGTCTGAGGCCAGCTGGCTCCAGGTCGTCGGGTAATCGGCCTTCGTCAATCCGGCCGCCGACCAGTCGGCGTTGTTGATGTACAGCGACAGCGCCGAGGCGTCCTTGGGAGCGCAGTACATCGAGCCCTTGTGGGTGAACGCGGAGGCGAGCGCCGGGAAGAAGTCGCTGGCGTTGGGCAGGTACTTCCCGTAGTTCGCGAGCACTCCCTTGGTCACGTACTGCTGGAACGACGTCGGGTCGAGATAGAACAGGTTCGGCGGCTTGTTGGCCGCGAAGTCCTCCGCCAGCTGCTGTGACAGGTTGGCGGACGCCACGACGTTGACCTTGATCCCGGTCTTCTTCGTGAACGCCTTGCCGGCGGCGTTTTCGGCGGCGGTCTCAGCCGTCCCGCTGGAGCCGAACAGCAGCGTGATCGGCTTCTTATTGGCGGCGGGGGCCGTCGGCGTCTTCGGCGCCTTCGACTTGGCGCCGGCCGGCGAGGATGCGCCGGCGAACGCGGCGACGAGCGCCGCGATTGCGACCACGGCTGCGAGCAGCCGTGTGCTGCGACGGCGGTCGGCGTGGACCGGGTTAGTTGGGCGGGGTCTCATAGGTACTACCTCCCAGGTGAGATGTGGGGTTGGGCTCCATGGTTGGGGTTCAGGAAGACGATTTGCGGATGACGAGGTGCGGGGGCAGAAGGATCTGGCGGGGGGTCGGGAGGGCGGTTGCGTCGCCGTCGTCGAGCATCGCCTGCAGACAGTCGATGCAGGCGCGAGCGACTGCTGCCAGCGGCTGCATCAGGCTGGAGAGCCCGACAACGGCGGCGGTTGCCGAGTCGTCAAAACCGACGATCGCGACATCGCGCCCGGGTTCACAACCGCGCGCGGTGACCTCGATCCAGGCTCCGAGCGCGACGACATCCGACACGCACACGATCGCCGTGGGCGGGTCGTCGCTGTCGAGCAGACTCGCCGCGGCGGCGCGCCCCTGCTCCATGCTCTCCTCGACCTGGCGCAAAAGCCCGTCCATCACCAGCCCGGTGGTCCGGCAGGCCTGCTCCCAGCCGGAGCGCCTGTCCTCGCCGACGCCGGGACCGTCAGGCCAGCCGATGAAGGCAATCCGCCGGTGACCGCGCTCGAGCAGGTGGAAGGTTGCGTGCCGGACGCCGCTGGCACCGTCGACATCGACCCATGCGTGCACGCCCCCGGCGCGCCACGGGCGGCCGAAGCTGACGAACGGGACCTGGCGCTCGGTCAGCCACGCGAACCGGGGATCACTGGCATGGGTGCCGGTGAGGACCAGGGCGTCGATGTCATAGCGGCCGAGGAGGTCCTCGTAAGCAGCGATCTCGGACGTATCGTCATCGCCGGTCGCGAGTACCACCCGGTAGCCGCGCGCCTGTGTTTCTGCCGTGAGCGCGTGGAAGAAGGCATCGAGGATCACGCTTTGCTCAACGGCCGCAGTCCGGAATCCGAGAGCGATCAGATTGCTGTGGCCGGTGCGGAGTCCCTGGGCGAACTTCAGCGGCCGGTAATCAAGCTCCGCGATCACCTGCTCGACCCGGTCGCGAGTGTCCCGGCGCACCCGCTGGGGTGCGTTGATGACATTGGAAACCGTCTGACGCGAGACGGAAGCCTGTGTGGCCACCTGAGCGATGGTGGGCCGGCGCGCGGAGCGCTCGCTGCCCGAGTTCTCGGCCTCGCTTGACGGCTTGTGTGGGTCCTGCTCCGACACTCTCTCTCCCTCTCCCCGGTCCCTCTCCGGGGGGAACTGCGACCGCGAAATATGAACGATCAAATGCGATTCTGCTATTTCGCGCTCTCAGCGTCAAGTAACAAGTCGTCAACTCCGTCCCGTCCATCGGCTTCCTTGCTCGGGATCGATCCAAGAATCTGTCTAAACTCGTCGTCATGTACGACGCCATACCGGTCTCGGCAGTGAGCTCGAAGCGCCCCTCGCTGTGACCGCGGGCGAACAATCGACAGCGGTGGCGGTCGCGGCCGGCCTGCAGCCATTCCTCCACGACCGGATCATCACCGTCAGTGCACCGACGATCGCGATCTCGGGCCACGACGGCCACGCGGCCGGCCACCTGGCCGACGGTCTCTTTCATGATGACCGGCGAGTCCTGTCCCGACTCGTCGTTTCCGTCCCCGGGGTTGAGCTGGCGCCGATTCACGCAGAACTTGACAAAGGCGGCGGGGCTCGGTTCGTCGCGGTCGTACGAGGCGTGGGCGAGCACAGCCCCGATCCGGCAGTCACGCTCGCTCGTCATCGAAGTGTGCGCGAGGGCCTGCTCCAGGAGCGGATCGTCGTTCACAACGCCGGCGGCCAGAGCGTCCGGTTCGTGGTCGAGGCGGAGGTGGGCGCTGACCTGGCGACGGTCGCCGAGGTCAAGAGCGGCGCCGGGCGGGATCCGGTCCCCGCCGAGCTGAGCGGAGACCAGGTGGTGTGGCGCTCGCCCGAGCTGTTGGTGACCGCCTCCCTGAGCGGCGGCTCGGCGGAGCTGTGTGCGGACGGTGGGCTGCTGTCCGCCGAGGTCGCTCTTGCGGGCGGGGAGAGCTGGGAAGGGCGGCTGCGCGTGGCGGTCGACGGGCTGCCGGCATTGTTCCCCGCTGCCTCCTCCTCGATAAGTGCCTTGCAGGAGCCGGCGGTCGCGTCCGTGGACGCGCGGCTCGGCGCCCTCACGGGGCGCGCCGTCTCCGACCTTCGCTCGCTGTTGCTGGCGGACCCGGAGTCCCCCGGCACCAGCTCCGATCTGTTCCTGGCAGCGGGCGCACCGTGGTTCCTGACCCTGTTCGGACGTGACTCGCTATGGGCGGCGAGCATGCTGCTACCGCTGTCGACCGACATCGCCGGCGGCACGCTGCGCACGCTGGCGCGCCGTCAGGGGCGTGTGGTCGACGACGTCACCGAAGAGGCGCCCGGCAAGATCATCCATGAGGTTCGCCGCGATCGGAGAGACACCAGCGGGCTGCCGCCGCGCTACTACGGCTCGATCGACGGCACCCCGCTCTGGGTCACCCTGCTGCACGACTCGTGGCGCTGGGGCCTCGACCCGGCCGAGGTCGAGGAGCTGCTGGACCCGGCCGAAGCGGCGCTGCGCTGGATGCGCGACTACGGCGACGCTGATGGCGATGGCCTCCTGGAGTACATCGACGCGAGCGGTCGCGGCCTCGGCAACCAGGGGTGGCGCGACTCGTCCGACTCGATCCGCTGGCACAACGGCCAGTTGGCCGCCCCACCGATCGCGCTGGCTGAGGTGCAGGCGTACGCGTACCGGGCCGCGTGCGCCGGCGCGGACCTGCTCGACGCGTTCGGCCGACCCGGCGCCGACGAATGGCGGCAGTGGGCGCAGCGGCTGCAGGCGAAGTTTGCCGCGACCTTCTGGTTGGAGGGCGAGCTGGGTCCGTATCCGGCAGTCGCCCTCGACGCCGACAAGCGCCCAGCCGATTCAGTGACCTCCTCGCTCGGGCACCTGCTCGGCACCGGCCTGCTCGACGCCGAGCAGGAGCAGAGCGTGGCGCGCTATCTGGCTTCCCCTGAGCTCGACTGCGGCCTGGGACTTCGCACGCTCAGCGCACACGACGTCGGATTCAACCCGCTCGGGTATCACACCGGTTCGGTCTGGCCGCATGACACCGCGATCGCGGTGGCCGGCCTCGCCGGGGCGGGCTACCTCGATGAGGCATGGTCGCTGGCGGACGGGCTGCTCGACGCAGGGGTGGCGTTCGATTTCCGCCTGCCGGAGTTGTTCGCCGGCGATGGCCGGGGGGCCGGCAAGCCGGCCCCGTATCCGGCTGCGTGCCGTCCGCAGGCATGGTCCGCCGCCGCGGCGGTCGTGCTGCTCCAGACGATCCTCGGGCTCGAAGCTGATGTGCCTGGCGGCTGGTTGCGGGCGACGCCGCTACCGGGGCCCGTGTGGCCGGTTGCTGTTGAGGGACTGCGGGTCGGCGGACATCCACTCGCCGTCCGCGTCGATGAGTCAGGCAGTGCACACGTTGAGACGACGGATCGGCTTCGGATCGTCACCTGAACGTCTGACGAGCGGGGAGGAGCGGGAATGGCGACGGTGACGCTGGAACATGTGACCAAGGTCTATCCGAACGGTTTCGAGGCGGTGCATGGCATCGACCTTGATGTCGCCGAGGGCGAGTTGATGGTGCTCGTCGGGCCATCCGGGTCCGGCAAGACGACGCTGCTGCGGATGATCGCGGGGCTCGAGTCGATCACCTCCGGCGTCTGCCGGTTCGGCGAAAAGGTCGTCAACGCCCTGGGGCCAAAGGACCGGGACATCGCGATGGTGTTCCAGAACTACGCCCTGTATCCGCACATGACCGTGGCGGAGAACATCGGGTTTGCGCTCAAGGTGCAGGGCCTGCCCAAGCGCGAGGTGGAGCGTCGGGTGAACGATGCCGCACTGATTCTCGGCCTGTTCGACGAACTCGAGTCAAAACCGTCCGAACTCTCCGGAGGCCAGCGCCAGCGGGTCGCGATGGGCCGCGCGATCGTACGCGAGCCGACTGTGTTCCTGATGGACGAGCCCCTGTCCAACCTCGATGCCCAGCTCCGCGTCCAGATGCGCACCGAGGTGAGCAGGATCCAGCGCCAGGTCGGCGTCGCCACCGTCTATGTCACCCACGACCAGATGGAAGCGATGACCATGGGGGACCGGGTCACGGTCCTGCGCGATGGCCTGGTTCAGCAGTGCGAGCACCCGCAGACGATCTACGACCATCCGGTCAACATGTTCGTCGCCTCGTTCATCGGCTCTCCCGCGATGAACCTGTTCGAGGCCGAGCTCGACGGCGACGGCCGTCGGCTGCAGCTCGGTTCGCAGACGATCGAGTTGCCGCCGGAGTTCGTGCAGTCGCGTCCCGGCCTCCGTGCCTACGCCGGGCGCAGGCTCGTGCTGGGGCTGCGCCCCGAGCATCTGAGCACCGCCGTCGACGCCGGGCGCCCTGTGCTTCAAGGGGACGTGGAGCTCGTCGAGGCGCTGGGCAGTGACCTGCTCGTGCACTTCGCGACCGACGCGACTCGAGTCGCCGGACACACTCCCGACGACGCCGAGGGTGTGATGCCGGCCGGCAACCGTGGAATCGCGCGGGTCGACCCGCACTCTGGCATCAAGGCGGGGGATCGCGGATCCTTCACCGTCGCGATCGACCAAGCTCACTTCTTCGACCCGGACACCGGCCAGACCATCGACGCATAACGCAAACTTTCGGGCAGCAAGAGCACAACTTTTCCGCTGCTACGGTGTTTAGCTGCTGTTGAAGAAGCGAGCGACCTCTTTGGAGCCGGAGTGGAAGTCTCAGCGCTGAAATATTCTGGCGGGATTGGCCTCCACGGCCGGTCGCCGCTGCTCCGGCTTCAGTCTGACGAGCGCCTGGTGGCGCTGACGCGCCGCGGTAACGCCGGCGCATTCGAGCTCCTGGTCAGCCGCTATGAGGCGCGACTGCTGGCCTTCTGCCGGCACCTGCTGTCCTCGCGCGAGGATGCCGAGGACGTGCTGCAGGAGGTGCTCGCGTCGGCCTACAACGCGATGCTCGCCGACGACCGTCCGATCAACGTTCGCCCGTGGCTCTACCGGATCGCGCGCAACCGCTGTCTCAACCACCTGCGCCGCGCGCAGGCGATCGGCGTCGACTCGATGGACATCCACTTCTCCGACAACGGCGCCAGCACCGCCGACAAGGTCCATGAGCGCGAGGAGTTCCGGCTGCTGGTCGGCGACATCCACACGCTCCCGGAGTCGCAGCGGACCGCGCTCGTCCTGCGCGAGATGGACGCGCTGTCCTACGAGCAGATCGCCGAGGCGATGGAGACCACCGTCCCGAGCGTCAAATCGTTGCTGGTCCGCGCGCGGGTATCGCTGGCCGAGGCCTCGGAGGCGCGGCTGCTCAGCTGCGACGACGTCCGCGCCGAGCTCGGCGAGGTCGCCGAAGGGCTGGTCCGCAAGCCAAGCCCGCTCGTCCGCCGTCACCTGAAGTCCTGCGATCGCTGCGCGGCGTTCCAGAGTCATCTGAAGAACACCAATCGCGCGCTGGCGGCGCTGCTGCCGCTGGCGCCGACGGCGCTGCTCGGGAAGCTGTGGCTCGCCGCCCACATCGGCCATTCGGCCGGGTCTGGGGCGGCTGGAGCCGGTGGAGCGGGCGCCGCTGGTGCCGCTGGAGCAGCGGGTGGCGGCGCGGCCGGGGGCGCAGCCGGAGCCGCTGGCGGGGCAGCGGGAGCCGCCGGTGCCGCGGGCGCTGCCGGTGCCGGTGGCGCTGCGGGTGCGGCATCGAGCGCGGGCGGGCTGGTCAGCGCCGCGCTCGCCACCAAGGCGGCCGCCGGACTCGCTGCCGCCGCGCTGGTGACCGCCGGCGCGGTCGAGGTCGACCACGGCGGTAGGCCGCACATCACGACCAACCCGGCGGTGGCGACGGCGCTCCACGCCGGCGTCACGATTTCCGGCAACAACGGCGCCAGGCTGGTGCAGCCGATCGGCAGCGCCGCGCAACCGCCGTCAGGTTCGCCGCCGGCCCGGCCATCGTCGAAACCGGCCCCGGTCTCGAAGCCGGCGCCCGCCCCGGCGACCAGGAGCCACCGCCAACCGCCGGCCAAGCCGCCGAAGGCGGCGCCGACGTTCGTCAAGGCGCCGGTCAAGCCCTCAGCCCCGGCGGCGAAGGTGACGACCGTCGCCACGGTGACACCCCAGCCCGGAGTGGCACTGGCCGTCACCCCGGCTCCTCGTTTGCGGTCCGCAACGGCTCCCGGCCGCGTCGGCACGACCACCGTCGCGACGGTGCTGCCACCGACCCCGACGCCCCCGCCCCAGACGCCCGCCACCGCGCCGGCCCAGGTCACGGTGACGCCGTCGCTGTCGCCCACCGCCGCGATCGCGTCGTCCACATCGGGCGCTTCGGCCGGAACCTCGACGCCGCCGGTTGACCCGACCTCGGCGCCGTCGACCTCGGCGCCGTCGACCCCGGCACCGTCGACCTCCACACCGTCGACCTCGACCCCGTCGACCGGGCCCGCGGTGCCAAGCTCGAGCCCGACGACCTCGGACCCGTCGACCAGCCCGACCAGCACCCCGACCGACCTTCCGACTTCGACTCCGACGCAGCCGGCTCCAGCGGCGCCGGCGCAAACCGCGACGACACCGACGAGCGGAACCTCCACGGCGCCGGCACAGACCCCGACGACACCGACGGGAACGCCGACGGGAGCCCAAACCACGCCGACCGGGACGGGCACCAACCCCACGGACACCGGTTCGACGACCGACCCGTCGTCGACGGCGGCGCCGGGCACCACACCTTCCGCGACCAGCGGACAGTAACCTGATCGACTTCGATCACTTCGTCGCGGTCGACATGCGGGTCGGCCGCGTGCTCGCGGTCGAGGACTTCCCCGAAGCCCGCAAGCCCGCCTGGAAGCTGACGATCGACTTCGGCGAGGAGGTCGGCATCAAGCGCTCGTCGGCGCAGATCACGAGCTATCCCCGCGAGGCGCTGCTCGGCGCGCTGGTGGTGGGGGTCGTCAACTTCCCCCCGCGCCAGATCGGGCCGTTCATGTCCGAGGTGCTGGTCCTCGGCGCGCTCGACGACGAGCTCGGCGTCGTGCTCCTGCGCCCCGATCAGGACGCCGCGATCGGCTCACGGATCGGCTGAGACCCGTAGCTGCCGCGGCGGGTCCGCCTCAGTCGGCGCCACTGATCCGCGCCATCTCGCGCCGGATCTCGCTCTCACTGATCGGCCCACGCCAGGCGGTGTTCCACGCATCGACAACGATCCAGACCGCGATCAGGATCAGCGGGTAGATGATCCAGTAGTTCCACACGTGGTGGATGCCGGAACTCTGGCTGAACCCGTTCGTGGGCAGGCCGTGCGCGTTGTTGTACTCCGAGATGGCCCAGCCGATCACGAGCACGAGGCTCGCGACCGCCGCGCGGAATGCGCGCGTCTGGAATTGGCGCTTGCGCTCAATCTGTTTGAGCGCTTGTTCACGGACTCGCATGTGCTGCTCCTTTCGACACGATCGGCGGTGATGAGAGCGTGCCTCGATCGCCGGTCCTTGACCAGCCGGACAGCTGGAATCCCAGCGGGTAGGGCTAGCCGGTATGACCCGGAGTCGCCGTATCGCTCGCGACGATCGCGCCGCCGGAGAACGTCACGCCCCTCGGCGAGGAGCCCGCAGCGGCGATCTGGTAGGCCAGAATCTGGCTGGTCGACGGATCGAAGAACAGCTGGAACCGGACCGGCGTGGATGAGGCGCGGGGCAGAGATGCTCTGAGGTGCTTGAGCTGTTTCTGCTGAGCGGCGTCGAGCTTCACGGTGCTGACGACCGGAACAGACACGACCTCACCGATCCGACCGGCGGCGTCCGTGACGTTCTGCTGGACGCTGATCCCCGGCAGTTCGCCGGCGACGGTGAACAGCGCGCTGCGGGCCTGCGGCGGGAGCTGGGGATCCTCGAGCAGCACCGCGATGTTGGGCAGCAGGTAGTCGCCCTCGGGCGTGCCCGCCGCCACGCCACGGTGAGCCGGGTCGGCACCCACCCACCGCTGCCACTGGGACTCCAGGTACTGGCGCACCGCCGTGGGGTCGCCGGGGACGCTCGCTGGGTCCGGAGCCGGAGCCACCCATGCTCCCGGGACCTTGCCGTACAGCGAACCGAACTGCCCTGGACCGAAGCGCTTGTCGCTGGTGCCCTGGATCGGGTTGTCGGCACCTGCGTTGGTTACAACCACGCGGCCCGAGCCGTCACCGGCCAGCCACCACTGCTCGTCGACGGTCATCGTGCCGAAGCCGAACATGCGCTCGTGCAGGTAGTAGTACTGGCCCGGAGGCGCCACCGTCGTCGGCTGCGCGGAGGCCACGGCGGCGGCAGCGCCCAACGCATTCGTCGGTGAGCCGCCCGGCAGCAGCTGCGTGATGCCGAGACCGGCTGCGGCGATCAGCAGGGTAGCGGCCACCGACATCGCAAGCGCACGGCGCGACGCGCGACGCGGCCTGGCGCGCGCCGGCCGGCTCGGCGC
>Ga0123356_10005399_pt1 | contig 13016 bp, 5 predicted proteins | sample TergutEmb28metaG_2_FD_92546 | JGI IMG/M metagenome (GOLD analysis project Ga0123356, IMG submission 92546) | Embiratermes neotenicus P3 segment gut microbial communities from Petit-Saut dam, French Guiana - Emb289 P3 | ecosystem: Host-associated > Arthropoda: Insects > Digestive system > Gut ... | reverse complement strand
GCTTGCAGAAGTAACAAGATCCGTTGATGGCGCAGGTCTTACTGATGGTGATGAATATGCACTGCCTGCTGACTGGGATGCGTTTGATGCAGCAATAAAAACAGCAGAAGGCGTTCGGGATAATCCGGAAGTTACTCAATCAGCAGTAAATTTAGCTGTAACTACCCTGAATAATGCTCTGAAAGATTTTAATGATAATAAAGTCAAAATATATATGGATCAGGCGGAAATCCCCGGTCTTATACATCATTGGTGGCTTAATAATGAAAATGATGATGTTGGCGGGAAAAATTTAGTAGTCCGCGACTGGTCTGTTAACTTTAATGAAACCGAGCCGCAATGGGGAAGAAATGTAATGAAGATCGATCCTGCCGGTGATGAATGGAGAGCCCCAGATCCTCTCTATGTAGAATTTGATCCAGCGCTTGAATTACAAGCAATTACAACTACAATCTGGATTAAACCGAATGACCTAACATATTTCGAAGAATGGTATGATGCTTTTGGAGCGGATTGGCTTAATAGTCAAACCTTCCTGGTATTGGAATCTGGCGGTCCTGATAATTCGGACTTTTTTGAGCTTGCATATTGTTTTGCAGGGGAAAGAATAGGTCTTGGAAGAGGCGGCAGACTTGCTGACAGAGCTGATGACATTTCAATTGGAGTGGATCCCTTTGATTACAATGGCAGATGGACTCATTTAGCAGTTACAATTGAAACCGGCAAGGCAAAAGTTTATATAAATGGCGATATGGTTGTAGAAACTCCAGGCAGCAGTGTCGGAATGTGGGAAATGCATTCTGCATACGGCGGAACTACTTTTAACATCAGACCACCTGTTATTGATGGTATATGGATAGGCGGAAGGGGATTCCATCAGCACTTCCGCGGCTTAATGAGCGATGTAAGGGTATATGACAGAGTACTAACCGGAACCGAAATTGCTGCGATAATGGCAGAGTCACCGCCTATACAATATGATCCTCCTGTTGTTACAGCAGTTAACGTTACCCCTGCTACAATCGATGTTGTAAAAGGAATGTCACAAAGCTTTAGTGCATCTGTAATTGGTTCTAACAGTCCGACCAGAACTGTCACATGGTCTATTGGTAATGCAGGCGCAACATCAACGGCAGCAGGATCTACAATTAGTGCTAATGGTATATTAAGAGTTAGTGAAGATGAAAGTCCTGAAACAGAAATTATTGTAAGAGCTACTTCAAATCAGCCAAATTATACTCATATTTTTGGAACTGCAACTGTTACAGTTAAAAATCCGATGGGTTTTTCAAAGAGTACACATTCACATAGCGAAACAGTATCTCTTGAATTTGATCCAAGCTGGTTTGGAGCATATACTGATCCAGTTGGTAAAGGTTATGTTTTTAATACATGGGAACATGGAGGTCATGCAAATGATTTGGCCAATTTACCAAACGGCAGTTATTTACGTGTAGTTTTTGAAGGCCTTGGATCTGCCTGGCCTACTACAGTTAGTAATGGTAACAGTTTTGTTGAAGAGTTTATGACTTTCAGTAATTCAGATAATTTAGATTGGCGTATTTTCCTTACTCTGGAAGCGCTTGGCGTAATTGAAAATGGTCAGGGCGAAGTGTTCATTGCAGTTGATCCAATAAAAGAATTAATGACAGAACGTCCTTTAAGACCATGGGGAAGTGTTTATTTCTTCGGTTATTTTGGACGATGGGAACCGGGAGAACATGGCAATCCAAAAATTATTACTTTTATGGATGGGGAAAAAGAAAAAATCAATGTAGAGTTCTGGATTCCAAATCCATAATAACTAACACATATTGACTGGTAAAAGCAATTTTACCAGTCAATTACTTCAAACTGTCTGTGACTAGCCGCTAAGTGCTAGCCATCAACCGCTAAAAGCACAAACAAGGAGAAAATAATGAAATTAAAAACAAAATTTTTCTGGTTTGCAATAATGATAGCCATACTGGCGAGTTTATGCATTTTAATAACCGCTTGTGATAATGATCCTGAAACAAAAGAAACCAATAGTAAAGCCAAATCATTTTTCCCTATTGATGATTTTGAAAAGGGACCTGTTTACAGCCTTCATTGGCTGGATTACTGGACAACAATAGGTTATCCTTTTGCTGATTACAACTGGCCGGAGCTTTCTATAGAAAACCTTGCTTCTCAAATTCTTGCTTTGCCTTCCGGCAGTTATTTTAGTGTAGTTTTTGAAGAACTTCTTGGAGACTGGGATCATGGAGAATGGCCGGAGAGAATTTTCAGTGATGGCGGTTTTAAAAATTTTAAGGATGAATATTTAACTTTTGGCAGAAGGGGCCATGATCAAACTCCTATTTACATAGATTTGGAATATCAGGAAAAAGTAGAAGATGACGGAACAGGAGTTGCATACTTTGCAATTAATCCAATTCAGAATTTAATAAGAAATAATCCTGTTCAACCATGGCAAAATTTTTATGAATTTGGCTATGATAAATACAAATTGCAGCGAGGTCAGAGTAATAATCCAAAGATTGCTGAAAATAGCTGCGGGGTTTCTGGCTGTGAATCTGACATTGGATTTGGCTGTACAATCCAGCTGCAATCCTGGCTGCCAAAGGGATGGACTATTGGTATTTCCACTCTTGGGACAGCTATTGCAAATGCTACTAACCTTCGTTTATCTGTGGTGCCCTCGGATAATGGTTATGATCTTGATGACGGCATTAAATATGTAGCAGTAGCAGAACATAACTTGCTTGGAACGGAAATTTCCAAAGCAGATGAAGTATTAAAGAAATATGAAAATGTCGTACTGACTACTCAAAACCAAAAACTTGCTGTTCAGGAAGAAATAAACTCAGCTCTTACTGCCTTAAACAATGCAGTAACCAGATTTAACCGTTTTGTTTTGGTTGCAGGAGATGTGGATAAAGACAGACTGGAAGCAGCCATAACCATGGCAGAAATCCGGTTCAGGGATGTACATTCAACTGACGACGGAAGCGCTCTGGATACATGGGATTTATTTGCATCAACAACAGCATATGGTACATTCCAGACAGCTCTCGGCAATGCAAAAAATGTAATGGGCGATGAAGATGTAACACAACCTGTTGTTGACAGCGCATTAACTGCTTTTAACACAGCGGTTAATACATTTAACAATGCCCTGCGTATGGTTGGAGAAAGCGGTGATTATAAATTGAATGAGTTTATTCCTGTAGACTTTTGGTCTGCTACAGAAGGCTGGGGGCCTAATGCTTATTGTGTGTTCGCCTGGAATAATACAACATATATACCGCACAGAAATCAGGCTAACAAGATGATGGCAATGCCGGAGGATAGTTTCCTTCGTGTTATATTTGACGGTCTTGATGATGAATGGCCGGATAATATTGTAGATAATTTCCTGGTTTTCAGCGTTTATAACAGATCAAAAACTATTAACATACCTCTTGTTGGGCTTGGTGTAATCGAAGACGGTAAAGGCAGCGCCTTCCTTTCGAATGATCTATTTGTGAATTTTATTAACACAAACGAAGAAGAAGACCCTGGATATACCTGGGATAGCTGGAGTTTTTATTTATTTCAATATACTGCTGATTATATAAACCCGGGAGCCAATGGTAACCCCTGGATGATTGAGTATGATGGAAATCTTCGTCTGGAAGCCTGGATACCGGTACAGTGATCTTATAAATCTGCCGGAAGTTAATTCCGGCAGGTCTAACTAATAAGTTTTGATCGCATTTTCTTTAGGAGGTTTAATATGAATAAAAAGAGATTTATAGTTTTATCGGTTTTTTTATTTATCGTTGTTTTGTTGTTTTCTGTATGCGACAATGATCCTGGGGAAACTGAAGAAAAAAGAACCAGTCCGCCAAAACTGGATGCTATTTTAACGAATGGATTGATAATTCATTATCCCCTGACCCTGTTTGGTGATGAAGACGGAGGAAAGGATTATGGTTTATTGCCCAAAGACAGAGTGCAGACTTTTGCACAAACGCTCACAGATGAAGAAAAATATGATCCGCTTTTGCCTAATAAAGGCACCTCGAATTCCAACGAGGCAACAATGTATACAAGGAGCGTTAAATCACGTCAGGCTTCATATGTAAACTCTTTGTCGAGTTTTGGCAGGGAATTAAAATATAATGAAATAGCATCTGATCCGTCTATCTTTACGGCATGGGATATTGCCAATAAGGATCCTGACTGGGAACGTAATGTTTATGAACTGCTGCCGCAAACTGAAGATCACTGGTTTGGCGTGTTTATGGGAAGAGAATGGGCAGACAGGCCTGCAGATTATATTCCGGTTCACGAAAGACCTGATGCATTGACTGCTTCTATTTGGATGAAACCAATTGACATCAGTAAAAATATCAATATTGGTACTGAAGACACTCCTTCATATCAAAGACAATCTTTATTCGGCCTTCAATGGTTTGGTGAGAGCTGGAATGATATGAGGGATTGGCTTGTTTTTAGTGACGGCTATCTTGAATGGGGTTGGGGCGCTAATGCCAGACCTTTTACCGGTTTTCATCCTTCTGATATTAAAGAGATTGATCCTTTCACAGGTCATGCTGTTCAAAATCCTCAGGCTGCAAAGTTAAACGGTAAATGGACACATGTTTTGGTAAGGCTTGACGGTCAGAATGCAGAACTGTTTATCAACGGAAAATATGTCGGTTACGCAGCTACCTGGGATGAAGAATGGCTGAATACTGAAAGTAAGAGAAACGATATCAGAATCCCGCGGCTCGATATGATTGCATTAGGCGGTTTTACTTCTACTACAAGCGCATTCTACGGTAAACTTGCAGATTTCCGTGTATACAACCGCGCTTTAAACAACAGTGAAATTATGGCAGTTTATAAAGAAGGCGCATGGTAGAACGGTTTAAAAGATTTGGGGTGAATATGAAAAACACATTTTTTGTTATTGGAATTTGCGTTCTGGTAATTATTGCATCAATTATTTTTACAGGCTGTGATGAGCCGGAAAAAGAAATTACAGTAGTGCCGTCCGGAAATGGTCTTGTTTCAATTTCAATTGCTGAAACAAACGCACTTACTATTTTACCGGATGTTGTTAAAAATGGAAGTTTATCATATAACTACATATTTGAATGGAATGATAAGGGTGATAATGAGGATGTATCCGGTACATTAAGCAGCAGTTCAATTATTCTGGGGACTGGAAAATGGAAACTAAATGTTAATGCATTTTATAATGAATATATTGTAGCTCATGCAGCTGGTATTGATGTAAACATTGTTTTTGGAATAAACGATCCTGTTGTAGTCTTCCTTGTGCCGTTTGATTCTGCAGATACTGGGACACTTGAATGGGATATAAATATTCCCGCAGGTTATGTTACCGGCGGAACTCTTACTGTCAAAGAACATGGTGTAACAGAAACTTCCATGTACGAAGTAAACGAAATTGAACTTGCCGGTATAATGGAAAAAATCCAAATCCCTCTTAATCTTGCTCCCGGTATTTACAATGTAGACCTAAAATTGAACAACTCCAATACAGGCAAAAGCGCAAGTGTTTCAAATATTGTTCATATCTATCCCAAACTAAAAACCACTCTTAAAAAGTACTTTGAACAGAATGATTTTTATATTGACCCGGGTGAGGGACCTCATTTTAGCGATGATTTTTACTTTGATGGAACTGTTACGCTGCAATGGGTCGACTGGTATTCAAAAGGTTACTCTTTTGCCGATTATGATTTTCCCAATCTTGGAATAATAAATATTGTTCCGCAGCTAAATGACTTGCCATCGGGTAGTTTCTTCCGTGTGTTTTTTGAAGGTCTCGGCGCCGCATGGCCGGAATATATAACAAGTGAAAATCAAAAAAAGTTTATAGACGAATTTATGACCTTTGGTCTTAGAGGAGATGATAAACCTTATTATTACATAGAATTGGAAGGTCTTGGAAATGTAAATCACCAGGGAATAGGTGATGCTTTTTTTGCGATTGACCCAATAAATGATTTTATTCAAAAAAATCCATTAGTATTATGGGATACATGGTACGAAATTGGCTATGATAAATATTTTTTACAACCTGGACAATTTGGAAATCCAAAAATAACTGAAACAGAACCAGGCTTAATTGAACTTGAAATTTGGATTCCAAAAGAAGTAAACAAAACTCATCTTCAAAATGCTGTTAAATTAGCAGAAGATCTATTAAAGACTGTTGTAAGATCCAATGACGGGTTTGGGCTATCTGTCGGAACCTTGTTCGCCCCGATAAACGATTATGATGCATTTTCGACTGCTATTAACAATGCAAAAACTGTATTAAATAATCCTTCCGCTACACATGAACAGGTAAGTACACAATTAAAGGCTCTTAATGCTGCAGAAATAAACTTCAGAGCAGCAATTCTGACAGCCAGCGATCCAGGGGTAAATCCTCTTAATAATTACATTCAGTCCTGGACAATTGCTATTAACTGGCTTGATTATTACGGTACCTTTGGTTATGTATTTGCTGATTATAGCTGGCCTGAACTTGGAGTATCAAATTTTGTACAGCAAATAATGGCTTTACCTGCCGGCAGCTATTTCCGTATTGAATTTGATGGTCTTGACGGCCAGTGGCCGCAGCAAATTTGGTTTGGAAGCGGGAATAATAGATTTTTAGATGAATATGTTACTATTGGTTTGAGAGGACATCAGCATGGTTCTATTTATATGAACCTTTCTGTTATTGGAAAAATTAATGATGAGGGTAAAGGTGAAGTTTTCTTTGCTGTTGACCCAATAAAAACTTATATCCAGACAAATCCAACCACTGCATGGGCTACTTATTATGAAATAGGGTACCTCAAATACGGTTTACGTCCAGGTGATTTCGGTAATCCAAAAATAGTAGAAATTGTTAATGGCGCAAATAAGCAAATACAACTGGAAGCATGGGTACCTGCTGCAAACGGCGGGGGAGTATTTATGAATGCTCTTCATAGAGCTGTAACATCTGCCGATGATCTGCTTGCATCTGTACAGCGCTCTATTTCAGGTTCGGGATTGGCAACCGGCACTAAATACGCAAGACCTGCTGATTATGATACTTTTTCCTCTGTTATTTTCTCTGCAAAAAATGTATTCAATAATCCTAATGCAACTTTGGCGCAGGCAAACACAGCGGTAAATTCTCTGAATAGCGCAAGAAAATTATTTATTGGACTTATTCAAACTGTTGGAGCAAGTCCTAATCCGATGGCTTACCGTATTACTGCACAAACATCACGTCCAAACTCCAATATGTTTACGACTGCCTGTACAGGAAATAATTTTATAGAAATTACTGTTAGCAATATTGACACTTCATTCCCTGGTAATTTTAATGTCAATTATACGATCAGCGACTTTTTTGATAATGTAGTAGTTCAGAATTCTTTGGAGTTTAATACTTCCGCAGGTGCAACCCAGTCAAGGCAAATTCCTATCGACAGATCAAAACCAGGTTACTTTACCGTCAGAGCCAGTATTATAAATGGACCTCAGCAGTTGGTATTACCAAGTATTGGCACACGGCCTGCCAATTGGCTGAATTACGCTGTAGTAGTTGATCCTTCAACAAGACGCATGAATGACGGCGCTTCCTATGCCCCATATTCACCCATTAGGCCCAATGTAGATAAATCATTATACTTTGGTCTTAACATCATCCCAGGCGGCGGCAGAAACGCTCCTACTTACGATGGTGTATTTAATATTGTTACCTGGCTTGGACTGGATGCGTCAATTAATCCTGAGTTTAACTGGAGTAATTTCTGGAATGGTGCTCAAGACCAACAGGGAGGAACCAATATTAATAAACTCAATACATTTGCAACCCCCGGAGGTACATGGCAGGAATGGTGGGGTTTGGCTCAAGTTTCTACCAGTCTTAAAGAACTTATTTACAATTTGCCGGAGATAGCATATCTTCCAAAAGGAGCTAGAACTACTGCAGGGTTAGCCGGCGCGTACGGCGGACAGTTATCCGCATTTGGAGAAGCTGAGTTCAGAAAATACTGCGAAGGTATTGCAAAGATTCATATCGTCCACGCTTCGCACCGCCCCTTGCATTATTATCAAATGACTTGGGAACCTGTTGATTGGTGGACGGGATGGACGCCCTCAGGCGATGCAGGTGATAGATCTATTATAAAACTTTATGAGATAGCATACGAAGCAATTCACAGAATTTACGCAGAGCGCGCTGCCGGTACTTTAACTTTACCGGACGGCTCAAGACCCGCTGCTGACCCTGCATGGAATAAAAGAGCGGTTGTAATTGGTCCTGCTCTTAGTGATGTCACAGGTGATCTTAATTGGGATTTACATCAGCGTTTGTTTAACAAAGGACTGGGAAATTATATTGACGGATTTGCTGCTCATCTTTACGACTACCATGAAAACGCTCAAGCCGGCGGAGAGGGAACTATTGGTAATGGAAATGACGTTTCACTTGCCAATGGGCTCAGGCAGCTTACAACTCTAATCAACAATGCCTTCAATGCACGAAATCCGATTCTTCACCCCAGAGTGCATGATAAAGTATTCTACTGGGGAACAGAAATGGGCATGAAAGAAGCATCAGCAGGAGGCGGAAGGCCTCTGTGGGTAGGTCAGGTATTAACCCGTTACAATCTTATTGCCCTTGGAGAAGGTTATGATGCAAACCATATATTCTGCTTCACAGATTATAACGGTGATCAGCGATACGGTCTCTTTTACAATTGTTCAACCATGGCAAATGACAATGAAAGATACGGACCTGGAGCTGTAAGTCCAAAACATGCCGCTGTTTCCTTTGCGGCAATGTCGCATCTGATGAAGGGATATGTGGGTGTGCGAAGACTCAATAATGTTATCGGTAATGGCTCCAAGTGGGGGTACAAATACAGGGATACATGGAACGGTATTAATCCGAATGGTCCATTTATCTATGCGGTATGGGATTATAACGGAGTTACATCCAATATTACCCTTAATCTTGATGAAAGCGGTGCAATCACCGTTTACGATATTACTGGTAATGAAATACAGACAAGAAATGGAAACAGCGTCAACCTTACAGTGAGCGAGAATGTACTGTATGTAAAGGTACAGCCATAACACCACCATGTAAATTATTAATTTGCTTGAATCGGGTTTAATTTTACAGGTTCAGAGCGTTTATAGTCGTCATTGACATAAACGCTTTCAATTCTGTTAAGACTACTGTATAAAAGATTCGCGTCAAATTTTGCAAAGGCATCCTGTCTGTGAGCGAAGGTTACTTCTTCTGCTGCCTGTACAGCGTTTTTCTCGATTATATATTCCTGACAGCGGATAAATGAAAGCATGACTGACCCGTTTGTTGAAACATAGGCATTGTTACGGATTATATTTCCTTTTGACATATGATTTAACAATGCAGAAGGACATTCATATACCAGATTATTTTCTACAATATACCCTGATATTTGCTCATCAAGATATATACCGTTGCGTTGTGAAATATCAGGGTTATCTTGTTTTTGGAATATATCAGATACAATATTACTTGTAATAAGTCCGTCCTTGTTTCCGGTAACATATATTCCACCGCCGTCATTTAATATATAAACAGCATTTTTAACTTTATTTCTTTTTATAAGTATATTATCACACTTCCAGCCTGCACAAATTCCGGTATAGGGAAGATTTAATAATTCGTTTTCGATTATGACGCAAGTATCAGCACGGTCTGTGTAAATCGCAATGGCAGAAAAATATATTTTTCCTATATTGGATATATTATTTCCTTTTATAATGCAGTTGTTTATACCGTTAATTCTAATGCCGCCTCCACCAGAATCGTTTACCTGGCAATTTTCTATGGTAACATTTCTGCCTTTTGCTTCCTTATCTGCGGTCAATTTTATTCCCCAACCAGACAGATTTGTAAAATATAAATTTTTAAATAAACAATCAGAAATAGAAGTTTTAATCTCTGCATCAATCGCGCCTGGCAAATGCAATGATCCAAAACCGCAGGCAACCATGGGGGTATGTGTGGAAGTAAACTCCAACCCATCAATGCAAAACCTGGAAATCCCGTCTTTAATTTTTATTATGTTTTGATGAACCGGAGCGATTACTTCGATATCAAAAATGTTCTCTCCATCCAGTGGTTTGTAATATATATACCTTTCTTTCTTGTCTATACGCCATTTGCCTTTGGTCATACCTTCAATTGTGTTCCATACAATATAGTATTGTGATTCAAAGGCGCCAGGCGGATGAGTCATTGATAATGAAAGTTTGAATTTATTGTTTGAAAAATCGTAAGCGCTAAGGCTTGTTAATGTTTCATCCCATTTATGAAAGATTGTAAGTTCTGCATTTTGCCAGTCAAAATCTGCTTTTATATCAGCAGGATCAAAATCCAGGGTAGTAAGCTGCTGTGCAGTTGGTTTTATATCCCAACCGCCGGCGGATGTACTTAACCATATCGAATTAAATACAGACTTATGTTTCAGATAGCCAGTTTGCGGATACCTGGCACGTTCGCGGAATTGTCCGTTAATCGTAATCATGCGCAGATCATCTGGAAAATCGCAAGGTAGTTTTGCACGGTAAGTACCATCATAAGATAAATTATCTTTAGATGAGTTGGTTTTTGGTGAACCTGTTTCAACAGGAGTCCAATTAAAAATCCTGCTGCCACCGCAAAGTACTGCCTTTCCTTCTGCTTTTAATGTTAAGCCGCAATCGCGTTCATCCAATAAAACAGAAACATTCTCGTAAAACCCTTCTCTTACGATTATTGTTCGTTCCTCATTTTTTTGTCTTGATAATTCCAGTGCTTTTGAAAGTGTTTTAACCGGTTTTTCCTTGGTTGCAGGATTTTTATCATCTCCATTGGGAGATATATAATAAGATATATCGTTTTCCATATATTGCAAAATAAAATTTTATCAATATAATGTCAATATATGGTGCTAATATAGTGCTATAAATGAGCAATACAGTTTATTGTTTTGATAATAATATAAATGTATTATATTTATACTATATTTTACCTAAATTATTTTTTTGGAGGAAGAAAATGGGAACACAGAAAAAGGTTTTACGCAGGTTTGAAGGAAATCCAATAATTACACCGGATGATATGCCGTTTAATTGTTATACGGTAATGAACTCTGGCGCAATTATGTTTAAGGGGCAGGTTCTTTTGCTTTTACGTGTAGAAGACTGCACTAGGACAACTTGTTTTTATATTGCAAAAAGCGATGATGGCTATAATTTTTCAGTAAACCCTGAGCCGATTAATTACCCTTTATCAATTACAGAAGAAAGAATAGGCGCTGCCCATCGATTTGATATGCGCGCAACCTGCCTGGATGGTAAATATTATATTTTTCATGCTGCATGGGCTCATCCTTACGGCTGCTGCATCGGGTTATGTACAACCGAAGATTTTCATAATTTTACTCCTGTCAATCATTTGTCACAGCCATCAAACCGTAATGCTGTTTTGTTTCCGGAAAAGATAAACGGAATGTATGCAAGGCTCGACCGTCCGCAGGGTTCTACAGGTGATACTGGTTCTTTGTGGGTAAGTTACTCTCCTGATTTGGAATTTTGGGGAAAGAGTATGCCGCTAAATATGCCCTTTGCAAATTGGAATACAAATAAATGCGGCGCCGGAGCAGTTCCAATCAAAACAGAACAAGGCTGGCTGGAAATTTATCATGCAACCGCTCCTACCTGTTCATCGATGAATTATTATTTGGGTGCAATGCTTCTGGACTTAAAGGACCCATCAAAAGTAATTGCAGCTCCCAAAGAATTTATTCTTGCAGCGGAAAAAGATTATGAGTGTATGGGACAAACCCCCAATGTAGTGTTTACAGGCGGCGCTGTGGAAATGCCGGATGGAACATTAAATGTTTATTATGGAGGCGCCGATACCCGCATGTGTCTTGCACAAACTACAGTAAAGGAATTGGTTGATTTTTGTCTGACAGCGCCGCTGTAATTTTAGGATCTGTAAAAATCTTCAACCGCTTCAAAAAAACTTTCAATATTAGCCCAGGGACTCATTGGAGGTATATCGCATCCGGATGAAATAATAAAATTAGGATACTTTGAACATTTCTGTAAAAGTTTTATTGTCGCTGCTTTTACGCTTTCCGGCGTACCATTGCGGAATTCTGCAGAAGGAGAGATATTTCCGAATATAAGGACATCTTTTGGCATTGTCTCAAGAGCCTGTGTCATATCCATAACATTTCCAAAATGATACCCGTCTGCATTAATTTCTATTATTGATTCCAGTGTTACTGGATTTTCCAGACCGCAGTTGTGGTATATAAAAAGGAAGTTTTCATCTTTTACAGAATCAACAATTTTTTTAATAAAGCGTGAAGAAAATTCTCCTATTTGAGAAGGGGAGAGAAGTCCTGCAGCAGGTTCTGCCATTACAATTCCGTTTGCGCCGGCTTTTTTAAACTCTAAAATATATTTTGTTATAAACTCAGATGTTTTTTCCATAATTGTGTTAACCATATCCGGATCATCATAACAGGCAAGCATTATTTCGGACATATCCATAAGCCTTCCTGCAAGTGAAAAAGGACCGATAGTTCCGCATAATACGGGACGGTCTTTTATATTTTCTGCTGCTTCTTTAATGGCCTTTATGTAGTTACCGGTTCGTCCGCTTGTAACATCCGGTACTTTAAGGTTATCGGCATCCTTTGCATTTTCGATAATTCTGCCTATTACAGTTGGCACTTCATCATCTGATTTGCGGATTTGTGAGCCAAAAGCCTCTGCCTCTACAGATAAATCCATCATCCCAAGAGATGCAAGGCTGTCAGCCTTTTCACTGACTTTTTTCATTCCTTCAGCCTGCAGGGAACTGTCAGAGATTAGCTGTTCTACGGTTATACCCATAAGTTGTATACATGGGAACGAAAGAATAGGCATAGCCTTTTTTACCGGAGCCGAAATTACCTGGTTTTTCCATTTAT
>Ga0123356_10005398_pt1 | contig 13016 bp, 15 predicted proteins | sample TergutEmb28metaG_2_FD_92546 | JGI IMG/M metagenome (GOLD analysis project Ga0123356, IMG submission 92546) | Embiratermes neotenicus P3 segment gut microbial communities from Petit-Saut dam, French Guiana - Emb289 P3 | ecosystem: Host-associated > Arthropoda: Insects > Digestive system > Gut ... | reverse complement strand
GGGCTCAATCTGGTGCAGGGCGATCATGGCCTCTTGGCCTGGGTGCAGCGCTCCCGCCAGGTTCACAGCGCCGAAACAACGCTCGCCGGGACCGAGGACGAGCTCGGGCGCCTGCGTCATCGTGCCGATCTTCTGAAGGGCGATCATCTCGACCCGGATCTGCTCGACGAGCGGGCGCGGGCGGCCCTCAACGCGATCGGCCGCGACGAAATCGTGATTTTCACGCCGGCCAGCGAAAGCGGCCGCGGCGCCAATTAACCAAAATTCGGTTTACTGTCATTTATTTAATATTTCCAATAGCTTAAGGTTGCTTGCATAAGTCAATAAACGGCGCCATGCTGCGGCCCCCTCAAAGGAGATCCGGGCATGGCAATAGCCAAACGCAAGCTCAAAGCGGTCAAGTCCGCCGACCTGTTGCCGACACCGGCAGAGATGGAGCGGCTCTACCGCAACATGCTGCTGATTCGCCGCTTCGAGGAGAAGGCGGGACAGATGTACGGCATGGGGCTGATCGGCGGCTTCTGCCACCTCTATATCGGCGAGGAGGCGGTCGTGGTCGGCGTCATGGCGGCGGTCGAGGACGGCGACAGCATCATTACGTCCTACCGCGACCACGGTCATATGCTGGCCTCCGGGATGGATCCGAAGGGCGTCATGGCGGAGCTCACGGGGCGCCGCGGCGGCTACTCCAAAGGCAAGGGCGGGTCCATGCACATGTTCTCGCTCGAAAAGCATTTCTACGGCGGCCACGGCATCGTCGGCGCCCAGGTGCCGCTCGGCACCGGTCTCGCCTTTGCGCACAAATACAAGAACGATGGCGGGATCGCGGTCGTGTTCCTCGGTGACGGCGCGATGAATCAGGGCCAGGTGTCGGAGAGCTTCAACATGGCCGAGCTGTGGAAGCTGCCGGTGCTCTATGTCATCGAGAACAACAAGTACGGGATGGGCACGTCGGTGGCGCGCTCGTCGGCATCGAAAGAGCTCTATACGCGTGGCGAAGCCTTCGGCGTTTCCGGCGGCCAGGCCGATGGCATGAACGTGCTCGCCGTCAGGGCGGCCGCCGCGGACGCGATCGCCCGGATCCGGGCCGGCAAGGGACCCTACCTCCTCGAGCTCCTGACCTATCGCTATCGCGGCCATTCCATGTCCGATCCGGCAAAATATCGCACCAAGGACGAGCTCAATCGCATGCGCCAGGAACACGATCCGATCGACCAGATGAAACGCCGGCTGATCGAGGAGGGCATCGCGGACGAGGCCAAGCTCAAGGAATGGGATCGCAGCGTGAAAGAAATCATCACCGAGGCGGCGGAATTCGCGCAGTCCTCGCCCGAACCCGACCCGCAGGAGCTCTACCGCGACGTCTATGTCGAGGCCTGAGCTGTGGCGACGCAGGTGCTGATGCCGGCGCTCTCGCCGACCATGACCGAGGGCAAGATCGCCAAGTGGCTGAAGAAAGAAGGCGATCCGGTGAAATCCGGCGACATTATTGCCGAGATCGAGACGGACAAGGCGACGATGGAGTTCGAAGCGATCGACGACGGCAGGATGGGCCGTATCCTGATCCCGGAAGGGACCGAAAATGTCGCGGTCAATGAGCCGATCGCGGAGATTCTGGGCGAAGACGAGATGGCGGGCGCAACGCCGCCGCCGAAGCGGGAGACCGTCCTGAAGCCGGACCCGGCGCGGCCGTCGGCGCCGCCGCCGGCACCAGCCGCCCCGAAGCCGCAGGCGACGCCGGCGCCCCCGGAGCTCGAATGGACCGGCGCTACCGTGTCGCTCACCGTCCGCGAGGCGCTGCGCGACGCGATGGCGGAGGAAATGCGCCGCGACGAGACCGTGTTCCTGATGGGCGAGGAAGTCGCCGAATATCAGGGCGCCTACAAGGTCAGCCAGGGTCTGCTCGAGGAATTCGGCGCCCGTCGCGTGGTCGACACGCCGATCTCGGAACACGCTTTCACCGGGCTCGGGATCGGCGCCGCGTTCGCCGGTTTGAGGCCGATCGTCGAGTTCATGACCTGGAACTTTGCCATGCAGGCCATGGACCAGCTGATCAACTCCGCCGCCAAGACGCGCTATATGTCGGGCGGCCAGATGCATTGCCCGATCGTGTTCCGCGGCCCCAACGGCGCCGCCGCGCGCGTCGCCGCCCAGCACTCCCAGGATTATTCCAGCTGGTACGCGCACGTGCCGGGGTTGAAGGTGATTGCCCCCTATACCGCGGCCGATCACAAGGGCCTGCTCAAATCCGCGATCCGCGACCCCAATCCGGTGATCTTCCTCGAGAACGAGCTGGTCTACGGCGCGACATTTCCGGTGCCTGAGACCGACGACTACACCGTGCCGATCGGCAAGGCGCGGATCGCGCGTGCCGGTGACGCCGTCACCATCGTCAGCTTTTCGCGCCTGGTGCAAGCGGCGCTCGACGCCGCGGCGAAGCTCGCGGAGGACGGCATCTCGGCCGAGGTGATCGACCTGCGCACGCTGCGCCCGCTCGACAGCGAGACGATCATCGCCTCGGTCAAGAAGACCAATCGCATCGTCACGGTCGAGGAAGGCTGGGCCTATGCCGGCATCGGCGCCGAGATCGCGGCGATCATGATGGAACAGGCTTTCGACTATCTCGACGCGCCTCCCGCGCGGGTCACCGCCAAGGACGTGCCGCTGCCCTACGCCGCCAATCTCGAACGGCTGGCCTTGCCGCAGATCGATGACGTCATTGCCGCCGCCAGGGCGGCGCTCTATCGCTGAACGGGGTGCCATGCCGATCGAATTGCTGATGCCGGCGCTGTCGCCGACCATGACCGAGGGCAAGCTCGCCAAATGGTCGAAAAAAGAAGGTGATCCGGTCAAGGCCGGCGATGTCATCGCCGAGATTGAGACCGACAAGGCGACGATGGAGTTCGAGGCGATCGACGACGGCAAGCTCGGCAAGATCCTGGTGCCCGAAGGTGCCGAGAACATTGCCGTGAACCAGCCGATCGCGATTCTGCTGGAGGAGGGCGAAGACCAGTCCGCCCTGGCGGCGCTGCCGAAGGCGACGGTGAAGAAGCCGCAGACACCGCCGGCCGCCGCAGCAAAGCCGGAGCTCGCGCCGGAGCCCACCGCTCCTGCGATCCCCGCCGTGCCCGAAGGAGCGCGCGCGGCGTCGGCCGCGGCGGCGGGCGCTCCGCCGGCACAGGCGGCGCGGCCGGCCGGCGGCCGCATCTTCGTGTCGCCGCTTGCCCGTCGTCTCGCCGCGCAGGCACAGCTCGATCTCGGCTCGATCACCGGTACCGGTCCGCACGGCCGCATCGTGCAGCACGACGTCGAGGCCGCGATGAGGCGCGGCCCGGCGCGCGGCGCGCCGGCCGCCGCCGGCGCCACGCCGTCCGTCGCCGCACCGGCGGCGGCAGGAGTGCTCTCGAAGGCACAGGTGTTCGCGCTCGCCGGCAATACGCCCTACACCGAGGTCCCGATGACGGGCATGCGGCGCACGGTGGCGCGGCGCATGGTGGAAGCGAAAACCACGGTTCCGCATTTCTATCTCACCATCGACTGCGACATCGACCCGCTGATGCGGACGCGATCCGACCTGGTCGAGGCGGGCGGTGCCAAGCTCTCGGTCAACGACTTCGTGATCAAGGCCGCGGCGCTGGCATTGCGTAAAGTTCCGCGGGCCAATGCCTCCTATAGCGACGAGGCGATCCTCTTATGGGACGAGGTCAACATCGCCGTCGCGGTGGCGCTCGATGACGGGCTCATCACCCCGATCGTGAAGAGCGCCGACACCAAGCGACTGCCCGAAATCGCCGCGGAAATGAGGGATCTCGGCGCGCGCGCGCGCGCGGGCAAGCTGAAGCTCCCGGAGTTTCAGGGCGGTACCTTCTCCCTCTCCAATCTCGGCATGTACGGGATCAAGGATTTCGCTGCCGTGATCAACCCGCCGCACGGCTGCATTCTTGCGGTCGGTGCCGGCGAGCAGCGACCGGTGGTGAAGAACGGCGCGCTCGCGGTGGCCACCGTCATGAGCTGCACGCTCGCTTGCGATCACCGGGTGGTCGACGGCGCGGTGGGAGCGCAATATCTCGCCGCGTTCAAGAAGTTGATCGAGCATCCTCCGATTCTGCTGCTCTAAAAGATGCGCCATGGCTGACAATCCAAACGCCTTCGATACCATCGTGCTGGGCGGCGGCCCCGGCGGATACGTGGCCGCCATCCGCGCGGCACAGCTTGGCATGAAGACCGCCGTGATCGAGCGCGACCGGCTGGGCGGCATCTGCCTCAACTGGGGCTGCATTCCGACAAAGGCGCTGTTGCGCAGCTCCGAGATCTTTCATGCCATGCAGCACGCCGACGCCTACGGGCTTTCGGCGAAGGACGTTTCCTTCGACACCAGGAAGGTGGTCGAGCGGTCGCGCAAGGTCGCGCGGCAACTGTCCGACGGCGTCGCCTTTTTGATGAAGAAGAACAAGATCACCGTTATCGGCGGCGAAGGCCGCCTCACCGGTCCGCGCCGGCTCGGCGTCGTCAAGGAGGGCAAGGCGGTCGGCGAATTCGAGGCCCGCAACGTCATCCTTGCCACCGGCGCCCGGGCGCGGTCCGTGCCCGGGCTCGAGCCGGACGGCAAGCTGATCTGGACCTATCGGGAAGCGATGGTGCCGGAGGCGATGCCGAAATCCCTGCTGGTGATCGGCTCGGGCGCCATCGGCATCGAGTTCGCCAGCTTCTATCGCGATATGGGCGCGACGGTGACGGTCGTGGAAGTGCTCGACCGCATCCTCCCCGTCGAGGACAGCGAAGTCTCTGCCTTCGCCCAGAAGCAATTCGAAAAGCAGGGCATGACGATCCACGTCGGCACCAACGTCAAGTCCCTGAAAAAGAACAAGAGCTCCGTCACCGCATTGCTCGAAAAGAACGGCAAGACCAGCGAGGTGACGGCGGACCGCGTCGTGCTCGCCATCGGCATCGTCGGCAATGTGGAGAATATCGGGCTGGAAAAGACCAAGGTGCGGGTCGAGAAGAGCCACGTCCTTGTCGACGAGTGGCAAGCGACCGGCGAGCCGGGGCTCTACGCGGTCGGCGACCTGGTCGGGCCGCCCTGGCTCGCGCACAAAGCGATGCATGAAGGCGTGATCTGCGTCGAACACATCGCCGGCCTCAACACCGCCCATCCGCTCGAGGCGAAGAACGTGCCGGGCTGCACCTATTGCCGCCCGCAAGTGGCCAGCATCGGACTTACCGAAGCGGCGGCGAAAGCGGCCGGAAAGGAAGTGCGCATCGGGCGCTTTCCCTTCATCGGCAACGGCAAGGCGATCGCGCTCGGCGAGCCCGAGGGCTTGGTCAAGACCATCTTCGACGCCAAGACCGGGGAGCTGCTCGGCGCTCACATGATCGGTGCCGAAGTGACCGAATTGATCCAGGGCTTCGCCATCGCCAAGACGCTGGAGACGACGGAGCAGGAGCTCATGCGCACCGTGTTTCCGCATCCGACCTTGAGCGAAATGATGCACGAATCGGTGCTTGCCGCCTATACGGGCGCGCTCCACATCTAGGGGCATGAGCGAAACCGCCTTGCGTCATCCCGAGCACGCGCGCCGGCCCGACCATCCGGCGCTGCCGAAGCCGCCGTGGATACGCGTCAAGGCGCCGAACTCGCCCGCCTATCGGGAGACGCGCGATCTGATGCGCGCCCTGAAGCTGAACACGGTTTGCGAGGAAGCGGCGTGCCCCAACATCGGGGAGTGCTGGAAAGAGCGCCACGCCACGGTGATGATCCTCGGGAGCGTATGCACCCGCGCCTGCGCCTTCTGCAATGTCGCGACCGGACGGCCCGATGCGCTCGATGCCAACGAGCCGGCGCGGGTCGCGGAAGCGGTGGCGCAGCTCGGCCTCAACCACATCGTCGTCACTTCGGTCGATCGCGACGATCTGGCGGACGGCGGGGCCGGCCAATTCGTCGGCACCATCCTGGCGATCCGGGCGGCCGCGCCGGACACGACCATCGAAGTGCTGACGCCGGACTTTCTGAAAAAGGAAGGCGCGCTCGAGGCGGTGGTCGCGGCGCGGCCCGATGTGTTCAACCACAATCTCGAGACCGTGCCGCGCCTCTACGGGGAGGTGCGCCCCGGGGCACGCTATTTCCACTCGCTGCGTCTTCTCGATCGGGTCAAGGACTTGGATCCGTCGATGTTCACCAAGTCCGGCCTGATGGTCGGATTGGGCGAGGAAAAAGCCGAGGTGATGCAGGTGATGGACGATCTGCGGGCGGCGCGGGTCGATTTCCTGACCATCGGCCAATATCTGCAACCGACCGCGAAACATCGCGGCGTCGCCCGCTTCGTCACCCCGGACGAATTCGGCTCTTATCGCCAGATGGCCTATGGCAAAGGCTTCCTCATGGTGGCGTCGTCGCCGCTGACGCGCTCTTCGTACCTCGCCGGCGAGGATTTCGCACGGCTCCGGGCGGCACGCGCGGCGCAGGGAACGGTGGCGGAGAACTGATGCCGACGCATGCCGAGCGCAAGCATCTGCCCTATCGCGCCGATCAGCTCTTCGATCTGGTGGCCGACGTCGCGCGCTATCCCGAGTTCCTGCCCTGGTGCACCGGGGCGCGCGTGCGCGAGCGCAAGGACAATGTCATCGTCGCCGATCTCCTGATCGGGTTTCGCATGATACGCGAACGCTTCACGTCGCGGGTCACGCTCCATCGGCCCGACCGCATCGATGTCACCTATAGCGAGGGTCCGTTCCGCTATCTGGAGAACCACTGGAAGTTCGAGAAGCAGGCCGACGGCTCCTGCATCATCGATTTCTACGTCGATTTCGAATTCCGGTCGCGGGTGCTGCAGCGCCTCATCGGGGCGTTGTTCAACGAGGCGGTGCGCCGCATGGTCGGCGCTTTTGAAGGCCGTGCCAGACAGCTCTACGGCGAGCCGGACCCGAGCGGCGCCGCGGCGAAGCCGATCTAGCGGGTTTTCACGGAGCCTTGGTGAAGACCGTTCCGGAGCGGTGCCTGGCGCTGACCGCCTCTGCCTCCATGCCGCCGACATCGGCCATGGCAAAGGTGAAGACCGTCCCCTCGGCATCGGTGAAGGTCATCACATTGCCGTTGACCGCGGCCGCATAGCGCTTGCATTGGGGACGCCGCCGCGCCCCGCGGTTCGAGCCGGTGCATTGTTCGACGGTGGCGGTGGTGGCGGAGCTGATCAGGACATAAACCCGCGCGCAGATCGGCTCGATATGGCCGCTCACCGCGACCGGCCACTGGCCTTGCCACGTTCCGCCGAACCTGGCGGCCGGTCCCGAGAGACCGGCGGCGGTCCCGGGCTTCAGGGTCGCGGGCGGCGCGTCGCAGCCGGCCGCCCAGGCGCCGTGGGCAAAGAGCGCCAACAGAATCGGCGTTGCGACGAAGCGGTGATGCATGGTCATGTGATATCGCGAGCCGCTTCCGTTCCATCCCCGGTCGCCCGCACCTCAGCCACCGCGGCGGCCGATCGCGACCGCGAGGCGCGGCAGTCAATTCCCGCGAAAGGCCAGGATCGGCGCAGACCGCGCGACCCGGCTGCGTGCCCGGTGGCACGATTGCAGGAAGGCGCGATCAACGGTTGCCGGTGGTCGGATTCGGCCCTTCACCTTCCTGGCTACCCGCCTGCGGCGCGGCGAACCGGCCAAAATTGCCGATCAGCTGTTCGAGGATGGTGAACTCGCGGCCAGGGGCAGGCGTGGCATCCGGATTCGGCACGACCTCCTCGTGCTGTTTCATGCCGAGATAGGCCACCCGCTGCACGACCCCCTTTTCGTCGAACGCGATCGACACCACTTTCTCGTCTCTCAGCGACGGTTTGAAGAACGCGATTTCCTGCGTCTTCTGGCTGATATAGTACCAGGTGTTAGAATCGAAGGTGGCGACCGAAGATGGCGAACCCAGCAGCTTGGTCACGGAGGCTTTGTCCGTGACCCCGGGCTTGATCGTTTCCATCGCGATCTTGTCGGGATCGTTGCCGCGCAGGTCGATGGGTTCGGTGCAACCGGCAAGCGCGACGGCAAGGGCGGCGACGGCCAGCACCGGGGACATTGGCTTATGAAGCATGGCGTTAACCTTGTCTCTATGCCGCGACGCTTGTCAACGCTGTGCGCGCGCACGGCAGCTGCCGGCGTCAGAGGGCGCGGTCGTTCGCGCCGCGTCGGCAAGATCGAGGGTGGGGCCCGAGCGACGTGATTGCCGCCCTGAAACGTCGCCGGCAGCGGCGCGACGCCGCTCTCGCGGCCTATCGCGCCATCGTTGCCAGGGCCCGGACGCCGGGCCTGTTCACGGCCTGGGCGGTTCCGGATACGCTCGACGGGCGCTTCGAGCTGCTGGTGCTGCATGCCTTTCTGGTTCTGAACCGGCTGAAGCGGGAGCCCGCGAAGGACTTTGCCCAGGCGCTGTTCGACATCATGTTCGCCGACCTCGATCGCGGCGTGCGGGAAATGGGTGCCAGCGACGTTGCCGTCGGCAAGCATGTCAAAGCCATGGCGCGCGGCTTTTATGGACGGATCGCCGCCTACGAGAAGGGCCTCGGCGACGAGACGGAACTGGCGGCGGCATTGCGGCGCAATCTTTTCGGCACCGTCGATCCCGCCCCGGACCATGTTGCCGCCGCGGCGCGGTACCTGCACCGGCAAAGAGCGGCCCTGGCGGCGGCACCGGTCGAGACACTGACGGCCGGAGAGGTACCGTTCGCACCATGGCCATGAGCGAGTTTGCGCGCCCGATCGACGTGACGCGGCTTGGCGCTGGCGAGACGGTCTACGATATCGCCGCCAGCGAGACGGAGCGTGCGGCTTTGGCGAAGCGCTTCGATCTCGTGGCATTGGGAAAGCTGACCGCCCGCGTCACCTTGCGCCGGCTCCCCGGTGGCCTGGTGCGGCTCACAGCGACGCTTGCCGCCGAGCTGGTGCAGACCGATGTCGTGACGCTCGATCAGGTGCCGGCCCGGGTCGATGATGATTTTACCCTGCTCTTCGGCAAGGACCCCGGCGATGCCGCGGCGCTCGATCCCGAGGCCGAGCTGGTGGAGCCGCTCATCGATGGCCGGATCGACATCGGCGAAGCGGTCGCGCAACAATTGTCGTTGGCGATGGATCCCTATCCGCGGGCACCCCCGGCATGAGGCCGGCACATCGTCGACAGGAAAGCAGCCGCAGGCCGGGATTGCCTCCGCCCGGCGACGAGCGGCGCCCGATCGAGAGAGGGGGCGCGCCGGTGGCCCGGCAATCGGCTGCGAGGCGGGGAGCGAAGATGGCCCGTTTCGGCCAAATCCTTGCGGCGGGCCCGGAGTTGCCCGTGCCAACAACTTGCCACCGCCCGCCTTTTTGGCTATTGACCTGCAGCGCGCGCCCGAATCGGGCGCCAATCCCGAGTGACATCCATGGCAGTACCGAAGAAGAAGACCTCGAAGTCGCGTCGCAACATGCGCCGCTCGCATCATCACCTGAAGCCCTCGAGCTACGTCGAGTGCCCCAATTGCGGCGAGATGAAGCGTCCGCACCACGTCTGCGCCGCTTGCGGCCATTACGATGGACGCGAGGTGGTTGCGACCGCGGCGACGTGACGTCAGCCGAGTGACCCGTGTCCGTACCGGTCATCGTCGCGCTTGACGCGATGGGCGGCGACCACGCGCCGGGCAGCGTTGTGCACGGTGCCGCTATCGCGATGCGCCGCCTGCCGCGGACCCAGTATCTGCTGTTCGGTGACCAGGCGCGCCTCGAGCCGCTCCTGAGGCGCTACAAGCGGCTGCGCGAGCGCTGCCAGATCCGCCACACCGACCAGCGCGTTGCCGACGACGAGAAGCCGTCGCTGGCCTTGCGGGCCGGTCGCAACTCCTCGATGCGGCTTGCGCTCGACGCCGTGGCCGAAGGCCAGGCCGATTGCGCCGTCTCCGCCGGCAATACCGGCGCGCTCATGGCCATGGCCCGCTTCAGCCTCAAAATGTTTCCCGGCATCGACCGGCCGGCGATGGCCACCGTGCTGCCGACCCAGCGCGGCGAGAGCGTGATGCTCGATCTCGGCGCCAATATCGAGTGCGACACCGAAAACCTGGTGCAGTTCGCGCTCCTGGGCGAGGTATTCGCGCGCACGGTGTTGGGCCAGAGCCAGCCCACGGTCGGCCTGCTCAATGTCGGTTCGGAGGAAATGAAGGGTCACGACGCGGTGCGCGGTGCCGCGACCCGCCTGCGGGCACCCGGTTCGCCGATCAACTTTTTCGGTTTTGTCGAGGGCGACGACATCGCCGCCGGCACGGTCGATGTCGTGGTCGCCGACGGTTTCACCGGCAATGTGGCGCTCAAGACCGCCGAGGGCACGGCGCGCCTGATGTCGGATTTTTTGCGCGCCTCCTTCCGCCATTCGCTGACCGCGCGCATCGGTTATCTCTTCGCGGCGCCGGCGCTCAAAAAATTGAGCAAGCGGCTCGATCCGCGCGGCTACAACGGTGCCGTGTTCCTGGGTCTCAACGGCATCGTCGTCAAGAGCCACGGCGGGGCCGACGCAATCGGCTTTGCCAACGCGATCGGCGTTGCCGTCGACATGCGCAGCAACGGCTTTCTCGATCTCATTCGTGACAGGCTGCAGCGCCTCAAGGATGTGGCGCCCGCACCGGCGACGGCGGGCTGATGGGCTTGCGCAGCCTGGTGCGCGGGTGTGGCGCGTATCTCCCCGAACGCGTCGTCACCAACGACGAGCTGGCAGCGCGACTTGACACCTCCGACGCCTGGATCCTGCAGCGCACCGGCATTCGGCAGCGTCATATCGCGGCCCCGGGAGAGACCACGTCCGACCTGGCGACGCATGCGGCGCGACGGGCTCTTGAAGCAGCCTCGCTCGGCGGCGATGATCTCGACCTCATCGTGCTGGCGACGGCGACCCCCGATCATACTTTCCCGGCGACCGCGGCCAGTGTGCAGGCGCGGCTCGGCATGCGGCGCGGCGCCGCGTTCGACGTGCAGGCCGTATGCACGGGGTTCATCTATGCGCTCTCGGTTGCCGACAATGCCATCCGCGCCGGGCAGGCGAAGCGGGCGCTCGTGATCGGCGCCGAGACGTTTTCGCGCATTCTCGACTGGAACGATCGCGGTACCTGCGTGCTGTTCGGCGACGGTGCGGGTGCGCTGGTGCTCGAAGCCGTGCCCGACGACGGCAAGCTCGCGCGCGGCATCTTGTCGACCCATCTCCACAGCGACGGCACCGGGTATCGCCTGCTTTATGTCGATGGCGGTCCCTCCACCACGGGCCTTGCCGGCCATCTGCGCATGGAAGGGCGGGAGATTTTCCGGCACGCCGTGGCGCGCCTTGCCGAAGTGGTCGACGAAGCACTGACGGCCAACCGGCTCGATGCCGGTGCCGTCGACTGGCTGGTGCCGCATCAGGCCAATCTGCGCATCATCGACGCGATGCGAAAGCGATTGGGGTTGCCGACGGAGAAGGTCGTCATCACGATCGCCCGTCATGCCAACACCTCGGCGGCATCGGTGCCGCTGGCACTCGCCGAGGCAGATGCCGACGGCCGCATCCGCCCCGGGCAATTGGTGTTGATGGAAGCCATGGGCGGCGGCCTGACCTGGGGGGCGGCGCTCGCACGCTGGTAATGTGTTGGTCATATCCGGCGACCACCAGCGATCGCCATAAGAGATTCACCCAACTATCTGTAATTGACGGATTTCCGGCCCAGCGCTACCCTCATGAAAGAGTACGGGGGAGGCGAGATGACCGTACAAACGGTAACACGTGCGCAGCTGAGCGAGGCGGTGTACCAGGAGGTTGGCCTGTCGCGCAACGAGTCCGCCGAGCTCGTCGAGACGGTCCTGGAAGAAATCTGCAAGGCCCTGGTACGCGGGGAAATGGTGAAAATCTCTTCGTTCGGCAGCTTTGCCGTGCGCCGCAAGGGCCGTCGCATCGGGAGAAATCCCAAGACCGGCCAGGAAGTTCCGATCAGCCCGCGCCGGGTCCTGGTCTTCCGCGCCTCCCACCTCCTGAAGGATCAGATCGACGCCGCCTTGAGCGGCCGGAAAGGGCCGGCTCCGCATGAGCTATGATCTTCCGCCGACCGGCAATCTGGCGCGGCGCGTGGCAAAATCGGCCGAGGCGTTCCGTACTATCAGCGAGGTGGCGGAGGAACTTGAAGTTCCTCAGCACGTGCTTCGGTTTTGGGAGTCGCGGTTTCCGCAGGTCCGCCCCCTGAAGCGCGCGGGCGGGCGGCGCTATTACCGGCCGGATGATGTGGCGCTGCTGCGGCGGATCCGCCAGTGCCTCTATGATCAGGGCTACACCATCAAGGGTGTGCAGAAACTGTTGCGTGAAGGCGCGCTCAAGGGCGCCGAACTGGTGCGCGCCGGAACGCAGTCGGCCATGGAAAACCTGCCCGAAGCGAACGAGAGCGATAAGCCGGATCAGGCTCAGGAGCTCCGCGACGTCATCGCGGAATTGCGTGCCGAGCTGGTCATGCTGCGCGATCTCTTGCGGCGCGCCAACCAGTAGGTCACAATCGCTGCTGGCCGGAGCGTAGCGCAGCCTGGTAGCGCATCAGCATGGGGTGCTGAGGGTCGCGAGTTCGAATCTCGCCGCTCCGACCATTTTCGATAACAACATGTTAGAGCTCGCTCTTCCGTTCCCGGAGGCGGTCCCGATGCCGCGCCGCGGACCTTGGCGGCTGGCCGCAGGACCGCCCATGGCGCATCTCCCGGCACCGCGGCGCGCGCCGCCTAGCCGGCAGCCCCGTTCCTTCCGCGCCGGCAATCGCTGAGCGATGGCGGGTGCGCCCCTGGCGGACCGCGCCTAGCGCCGGCGCCAGGAGGGCTCGCGCTTTTCGAGAAAGGCATCGATTCCTTCCGCGGTGTCGGCCGCCAGCATATTGCGGACCATGGCCTCGCCGGCCTCGCGGTAGGCCTCGGCGAGATTTGACTCCACCTGCCGGTAAAACGACGCTTTTCCGATGGCGACCGCCAGCGGCAATTGCCGGGCGATGCGCTGCGCCAGCGTGGTGACGGTGTCGTCCAGT
>Ga0123356_10005397_pt1 | contig 13020 bp, 11 predicted proteins | sample TergutEmb28metaG_2_FD_92546 | JGI IMG/M metagenome (GOLD analysis project Ga0123356, IMG submission 92546) | Embiratermes neotenicus P3 segment gut microbial communities from Petit-Saut dam, French Guiana - Emb289 P3 | ecosystem: Host-associated > Arthropoda: Insects > Digestive system > Gut ... | reverse complement strand
TGCCGTCATAGTTGACGAATCATCAATGATAGACATCCTTTTAATGAATGCCCTTCTCAGAGCATTAAAGTCCGGATGCAGACTCATCATGGTCGGTGACGCCGATCAGCTCCCTTCCGTCGGCCCCGGCAACATGTTCGCGGATGTCATCAAAAGTAAAACCGTCCCTGTTATCGCATTGACCGAAATATTCCGACAGGCCGCGGACAGCGGGATCGTAAAATGTGCACATAACGTCAATCGCGGGATCATGCCCGACCTGAGTGAAAAATACACCGATTTGTTTTTCATGCGTCGCCAATCGGAAGAACAGCTGGCAGAAACCGTAGCCGACCTTTGCGCCGCACGACTTCCCGATAATATGGGTATCGAGCGATCACAGATACAGGTACTTTCACCCACACGAAAACGAGCATCCGGAACCGCAGCTCTCAATGAATTGCTTCGTGAAAGATTAAACCCTCAGGGATCCGGCAAAAACGAAAAAAAATCAGGCGATCACCTGTTCAGAACAGGCGATAAAGTGATGCAAATAAGGAATAATTATGATATAATGTGGGAAAGTCCCGATAAAAAAACCGTCGGTGCAGGCATTTTTAACGGCGACATCGGTGTTATCATTAATATCGATCATGACTCGGAAACAGTCATCGTTGATTTTGATGATAAATTGGTTACATACGTTTTTGACAAACTCCCCGAACTTGAACCTGCATTTGCCATGACCGTTCATAAATCTCAGGGAAGTGAATACCGAGCTGTTGTTTTGGCAATGACATCAGCAGCACCGATGCTCCTTTCACGAAGTGTTCTCTACACGGCAATGACACGAGCAAAGAATTTATTGGTGATCGTAGGCAATCCGGATGTAATGGAAAAAATGGTGCAAAACGATAAACGTCAAAGACGTTACAGCGGATTGCGTGCAAGATTGGCAGGAGTATAAATCATCGGAGACCTGTAAAATGAAATTTTTTTCTGTAATTCTCGACCTGCTCTTCCCGCCAAAATGTGTATTTTGTTCACGTATTTTAACAAAAAGTGATGACGGATGGTGTGATAAATGCACCGAATCATTGCCTTATGCCGATAACAACGGCATTCAACCCGGAGACGGTTTTGACATTTGTGTTTCTCCGTTGTATTATACAGGAGTTGTGCGTCGTTCCGTTCTCAGATATAAATTTCACGGCGCATCACGATATGCAGAAGACTACGGAAAATTCCTCGCTGACTGCATCAGAGAAACGCCGGATATCAGTTACGATATTATATCCTGGGTACCGCTGAGCAAAAAAAGAGAACGAACACGCGGTTACGACCAAGCCATGCTCCTTGCGCGATCGACAGCATCGGAGCTTGGTTGCACAGCCGAAGAAACACTTATAAAAATCAAAGATGTCCGAGCTCAATCAGAGTTGGGAGATAAAGAGGAACGAAGCGCAAATATAAGCGGAGCATATATTGCTGCAAATAAAGACTTAATAAAGGGTAAACGAATTTTACTTATCGACGATGTTGTTACCACATGTTCAACGTTGGAAGAATGCACAAGCGTACTTCTTTCGGCAGGAGCTGCCGGAGTTCTGTGTGCGGCACTTGCAAGGGGAGAATAGCAAATGATATTTGGCAGAGATATAGGAATAGATTTGGGAACCACATCGGTTCTCCTTTCAACACGCGGAAAAGGCGTCATTATGCGCGAACCCGCAGTTGTCGCTATGGACAAAAATACCGGGCGCTTACTCAATGTCGGAATGGCGGCACAACGCATGCTCGGCAGGACCCCCGGAAACATCGTCGCAATACGCCCGATGCATGAAGGTGCAATATCCGACTATGATATGACGGAAAGAATGCTTAAAGAGTTTGTCAGAAAAGCACTCGCATTTTCAATGATAAAACCTCGTATAATCATATCTGTCCCGTCCGGTATAACAGAAGTTGAAGAACGCGCTGTTATCGACGCCGGTGTAGCCGCCGGAGCACGCAAAGTTTATCTCATGGAAGCACCGCTCGCTGCCGCAATAGGAGCAGGGTTAGATATCACTAAACCCGACGGACACATGGTCATCGATATCGGCGGCGGTACGACCGATATTGCCGTTCTTTCGATTTCGGGAGTTGTTGAATCGGAATCATTAAAAGCAGGCGGTGAAGCATTCGATTATGAACTCATTAAATATATCAAACGTAAACATAATGTACTGATAGGTGAAAATACAGCCGAGGAACTCAAAAAAAGCATCGGTTGCGTCTTCCCGCGTCCCGAAACAGTGGCTGTCGAAGTGAAAGGGCGTTGTCTGCTGACAGGTCTCCCGCGTGTCGTAGCTATCAGTTCTACAGACGTCCTCGAAGCATTTGAAGAAGTTACCGAACGTATTGTCGAAGCAGTTCATAACGTTCTCGAAGCAACCCCGCCCGAACTCGTCGCCGACATTTCGCAAAACGGCATCGTCCTGACAGGCGGCAACTGTCAACTCTGGGGCTTTGATAAGCTCATATCAAGTCGCACAAGTATAGCAACTTACACAGCTGACGACGCTGACCTCTGTGTTTCCAACGGTCTCGGCAAAGCCCTGAACTGGGTCGGAGACATGTCGGAAGGCACAATAAATATAGCCCGAAAAAAACAAATGAGAGTCTAAATAGTCCGGTACGATTTAACACTGAACAAAACCAAAATTCTATATATCATACCGGCCATTAAAAATACGACAAGTCGATTTAAAACAAAATTAGCAGGAGGATTTTCCGCAAAATGGCAAAGAGACAATTCAAATCAGAATCAAAGCGTTTACTCGATCTTATGATCAATTCGATTTACACCCACAAAGAGATTTTTTTAAGAGAACTTATATCCAATGCATCAGATGCTATTGATAAACTGTGTTATATTTCTCTGACTGATGATAAAGTCGGGATGGCGCGTGAAGACTTTAAGATCGAAATAGTCATTGATAAAGAAAATCGTACACTCACCATCAGCGACAACGGTGTCGGAATGACCGCTGATGAACTTGAATCAAATCTCGGAGTAATAGCAAGAAGCGGGTCGCTTAAATTCAAAAATGAAATGGAAGAAGAAGCCGAAGATATTGACATCATCGGACAATTCGGTGTCGGTTTCTATTCGGCATTCATGGTAGCCGCAAAAGTTACCGTCATTTCACTTGCATACGGTGAAAAAACCGCAAATAAATGGACATCATCCGGATCGGACGGTTATACGATCGCATCATGTGAAAAAGACTCCCCCGGAACAGATATAATTATCGAATTAAAACCCGATGCCGAAGAAGAAGAGTATAAAAAATATTTGGAAGAATATACATTGACCTCATTGATAAAAAAATATTCCGATTATGTCAGATGGCCCATCGTCATGGAAGTCACCAAAAGTCGTCAGGTCGAAACCGATGAAACGGACGAAGACGGTAAAAAGAAAAAAACATGGGAAGATTACACGGAAATCGAAACGGTAAACAGCCGAATCCCCATCTGGCAACGTGCAAAAAACGATGTTACGGACGAAGAATGTGCAGATTTTTACAAAGAAAAGTTCCACGACCACATTGATCCCGTTGCAGTCCTCAGAGTTTCTGCAGAGGGACTCGTCAGTTACAACGCAATGCTTTTTATCCCTGGTGTTGCACCGTATGATTACTTCACACGTGAATTTAAAGCGGGACTTCAGCTTTATTCATCAGGCATCATGATAATGGAACATTGCGGCGATTTATTACCCGAACACTTCCGTTTTGTTCGCGGTGTCGTCGATTCTCAAGATTTTTCATTGAACATATCAAGAGAAATGCTTCAGCACGATCGTCAATTAAAAGTTATCAAAACAAATATCGAAAAAAGAGTTAAATCAGAATTGAAAAAACTCATGGAAAACGATATTGAAAAATACGAAACCTTTTACAAAGCATTCGGACTTCAATTAAAATACGGCATAGCAAACGGATTCGGGATGAATAAAGACCTGCTTTCAGATCTCATTATGTTCTATTCATCCAAAGCGGAAAAATTGATCCCGATTTCCGAATATGTAAAAAACATGCCCGAAGATCAAAAATACATTTACTACGCAAGCGGCGAAAACATCACACTGCTCAACAAACTGCCGCAAGCGGAACAGGTTCGCGACAAAGGTTATGAAATCCTTTATTTAACGGACGAAATAGATGAGTTCGTTATCCGTATGCTCGGAAAGTTTGAAGAAAAAGATTTCCGTTCGGTCATTGACGGTGATCTTGAACTGGAAAGTGAAGAAGATAAAAAAGAAATCGAACAACAGGAGGCCGATAACAAAGAAATCCTGGATTTTATACGTGATTCACTTGACGGAAAAGTTGCTGCCGTTCGTCTTTCGCAAAAACTCAAGTCACATCCCGTGTGTCTTGCCGCACAAGGTGAAATCAGCCTTGAAATGGAGCGTTATTTTAAATCGATGCAGGGTCGTCAAGACGGCGGTATGTTCGGTGAAATGAAAGCCGAACGTGTTCTTGAACTCAATGCGATTCACCCTTCATTTACGGCACTTAAAGAAGCATTCAATGATGATAAAGAAAAAGCCGCCAACTATTCAAAACTCCTGTACGGACAAGCTCTTTTGACTGCCGGTGTCCCCCTTGAAGACCCTTCGGAATTTTCCGATCTGATAAGTTCATTACTGTTCGGATAACTAAAATTCTGTCCCGGAAACGAAGAAAGGAATACCGATATGAGAAAATTTTTATCATTACCTCAGGAAAAACAAAACAAGATCGTGTATTCCGCCATGAACCTCTTCGGTGAAGTCGGATATAAAAAAGCCTATATTAGTGAAGTCGCCGAACAGGCAGGTATATCAAAGGCTCTTATTTTTCATTACTTCGGTAATAAAAAAGGACTCTATTCATATTTGGTTTATTACACCGGTAAGATCATAATGACCGAAGCACAACACGAAAGAGACACAGCTGGTAAAGACTTTTTCGACAGAGCGGAAACAACGATAAGATTCAGATTATCAATAAAAAACCGTTATCCCGCAATGAACAATTTCATGGAAAGTGTTTATAACGAAGACCACCCCGAAGCCGCATCGGATGCAGAGCGCCTCCTTGCCATAGCAACAGATATGCACTCGAAAGTCGTTTTTTCGGACAACGAAAAAAGCATGCTCAAAAATACGGTTGACCCCGATCACTTGGTTGCTCTTGTTGAAAAATACACCGAAGGTGTTGTTTCAGGTTTGCATCCCGATTCATCAGTGGATAAATCAATGATCGAGGTCAAAAAATGCTTAAACATGCTCAGGATCAATATGTGTAACGGTTAAGTCCGACTATTTGTATGCAATCAGTATGCCACACCCCACACAACAACGGTATCACAAGGCGCACCGCATATCAGGCATACATCTCCGGTTCGTTCCGCATCAAACGGAATACAACGTGAAGTCACACCGACTTCATCTCTCATTTTCAGTTCACATTCCTGACTTCCGCACCACATCGTGTTGATAAATCCGCCGTGTTCGTTGAAAATCTTTTTCATTTCATCAAGAGTTGCTGCATTTCGAGTATTATTTATAAGATTTTCTTTAGCGCGGTCAAATAAACTTTTTTGAATCTCTTCAAGCAGTTCATTCACACGGGCTTCAACACCCGCAAGAGCAACGAACTGCTTTTCTCCGTTGTCACGTCGAACCGCCACGCATTGGTCATTTTCAATATCTTTCGGTCCGATTTCAATACGAAGCGGAACACCTTTCATTTCGTGTTCGGCAAACTTCCAACCCGGGCTGTTTTCTGATTTGTCGACTTTAACACGTAAACCGGCAGCTTTGAGACATGTCGCCAGTTCATCCGCTTTTTCAAGCACTCCCGGTTTATGTGCCGCAACAGGGATAACAACTGCCTGTACCGGTGCGATTTTCGGCGGTAAGCTCAAACCGTTATTATCTCCGTGTGTCATAATAATACCGCCGATGATCCTTGTCGACAAACCCCATGATGTCTGATGCGGATAAGCCAATTTGTTTTCTTTATCAGAAAACTGTATTTCAAAAGCTCGCGCAAAACCGTCACCGAAATAATGCGACGTCCCGCTTTGCAACGCTTTCTTATCATGCATCATACATTCAACAGTGTATGTCGCAATTGCTCCGGCAAATTTTTCTTTGTCGGTCTTGATCCCTTTGACAACCGGCATCGCAAGATACTCTTCACAAAATGTTGCATATACATTCAGCATATTTTGTGTTTCGACTTCCGCTTCCTCCGCCGTTGCATGCAAAGTATGACCTTCCTGCCACAAAAATTCCCTCCCGCGCAAAAACGGACGTGTCGTTTTTTCCCATCTGAGCACGCTGTTCCATTGGTTATATAACATCGGCAGATCGCGCCATGATTTAAGCACATTCTTCCAATGTTCACAAAACAACACTTCAGATGTGGGGCGTATACACAGACGTTCGGCAAGTTCTTCCGATCCGCCGTGCGTCACCCAGGCAACCTCCGGTGCAAACCCTTCAACATGATCTTTTTCTTTTTGGAGTAAACTTTCCGGTATAAGAAGCGGCATTGCTACATTTTCATGTCCCAAATCTTTGAACATACGATCAAGTACCGCCTGAATATTTTCCCACAATGCAAACGCATACGGTCGCATTATGAAAAACCCCTTAACACCCGAATAATCAATAAGCCCGGCCTTAGTCACAATATCCGTGAACCATTGCCCGAAATCAACATCCATGTCCGTGATTTGCTCAACCTGTTTATCCTTCGCCATATCCGCAATCCTTTCTTTACATCGATAAAATCTTTTTTATTATTGTACACCCCATGTCAATAGCATATGTTAGTAATAACTTATCTGCGGCCTTGACATTGGCATGAACATGAGTTATATTTTTTTGACTTTTTGGCTTATAACTGCTATTATTGGGCATGAAGTTTTCTCAGTTCTTTACATCCGGCAGGTATAAATTGTTATGAGCATTTCAGAGCTATTGAATAATTTAACTCCGGCATCGATTTTTCCTGTTGCGATCGGAGTTTTCTTAATTTTCTTTTTTATTTATTATATTAAAACATTGCAACCGCGCAGAGGAACAGCCGAATGGATAACGGTGCAATTGAACAAACCCGCATTAACTGTTTTGGCACGGCAACATACAATGAGCAGCAAAGACGCGACACCGCTGATAATCATAACCGTATTATTTCTGATCCTTGCACTCTTCAATTTAGGCGGCAACGAACCTATAAATGTGCTTAATGAAATCCACGAACCGTCTGCCGACAGAAATCACATAAACAACATGTATTTCGATGAAATTTACTTTGTCAGAACAGCAGTCGAACATATAGAAAACATACCTCCGTTTGAACTTTCACATCCTCCGTTGGGAAAAGAAATCATCGCTTTGTCCATACTGTTGTTCGGTGCTTCTCCGTTCGGTTGGCGTTTGATCGGAGCACTCATCGGCGTTCTGATGATCGTGATAATGTACATTTTCGTTAAAAATATGTTCGGCAAAACCGTGATAGCTTCGTGTGCCGCACTGTTGTTCGGCTTTGATTTCATGCGTTTTGTGCAAACAAGAATAGCTACTATAGACACTTTTGCCGTATTTTTTATCCTTTTATCTTTTTTCTTCATGTACAGGCATATTACGACCGACATAAACGCTCCGTTTAAAAAAAGCCTGCCGTCCCTCGCATTTTCCGGGATTTTCTTCGGTCTTTCGTTTGCAACCAAGTGGATAGGATTTTACGCCGGTGCAGGTCTCTTATTGATATATACCATCCGCCTCATCCAATTGGGATCATATTATTTTTCGACCAGAAAGAACGGGTTCGGTATATATATAACAAAAACGATTTTGTACTCAGCACTGTTTTTTGTAATAATTCCGGTATTTATTTATTACCTGACATATATCCCGTACGGAACCGCAAGAGGAATGTCGATCGGAACCGGAATGCTTTGGAGTTCCGATTACTTCAGGATCGTATGGAACAATCAAGTCCTGATATATACATACCACAGTAATCTGGTAGCCGAACATCCTTTTTCATCTGTATGGTGGCAATGGATACTCAATGTCCGCCCGATCCTCTATGTAAATAACTATATAGATGAAAGTCGCGCAACATTCGGAGCATTCGGAAACCCGGTCGTTTGGTGGGGCGGTTTCATCGCAATGATAATGATGGTTGTCCGAATATTCACACATCGTGACGGAAAAGCATTATTCATCGTAACAGGATTTTTATCGCAACTCTTACCATGGGTCGCAGTTTCAAGAATATTATTTGCATACCACTATTTTCCGAGCACATTGTTCCTGATTTTGGCACTTGCACACATATTCAATACGATTATCGAACGCCGAAGAAGAAGCTCCGCCAAATCTGCGATTTACGGTTACACCGCCGTAAGCGGAACGATATTTGCTGTTTTTTATCCGTCAATGGCGGGAATGTATTTGCCCGGATGGTTTTATTCGAATTATTTAAGATGGTTTACATCATGGCCGTTTTAACAGAGAGGAAGAATTATCAATGATTGCACTGGCATGTGATCACGGCGGATTCAATATGATGCAAAATGTTATAAAATATCTTGAATCCGAAGGTTACAGGTTTCAAAATTACGGCACATTTTCACCCGAATATTGTGATTATCCCATAATAGCAGAACCCGCAGCAAAATCCATAACAGACGGAGAATGCGACAAAGGCATATTTATCTGCGGAACGGGAATCGGAATGTCGATCGTGGCAAACAAAACACGCGGGATAAAAGCCGCTTTATGCACAAACCGCTATATGGCGGAAATGTCAAGAAATCACAACAACGCTAATGTGTTGGTACTCGGTGAACGTGTGATCGACTCCGATACGGCGATCGAACTCGTCAAAGCATTTCTGACCACCGATTTCAGCGATAAGGAAAAACATCATCGTCGTGTCGATATGATCGACGAACTTGATAAATAAAAAAGATCGGACTATTCAAATGCCTCGTTATGTACCGAAAACATATAATAATAAGCGTGTTTTGAGGATAATCCTCGGAACAGTTACAACCATTGCACTGTCGGCAGTTATCTTATTTTTGGTGCTGTTCTTCATCTTTGCAAGACACGTTGATGACGGACAGCTTAACATACCGTGGCTTAACGATGACCCGATCACAGAAGAATCCGCTCCGTAAAATCGGATAAAATTACACCCGGAGTTATAGACATGAACAACAATAAAGGTAATAATCAGGAATCAGATAAAACCGGCGACATCATGTCATGGGTTATAATTATCATTTTAATGTTCGTACTGCCTCCCTTGGGATGGGTTTTACTCTTTATAAAGCTCGGTTTCTTTGCAAGTAAGAAATCAAAAAATAAAATCGAACAATCGCAAAATATTATTCCGACAAAAAAAATAAAACGCTCGCGACTTGATAAAAAAACCGGTAAAGGAATGTCCGTCCTTTTGTTACTGGTAGCGATCGGATTTGCCGTGACAGGGATCGGAACTTTATCAAATTGGATTTCCGGAGGGTTAACGAGCATTCCCGAACTCATATTCGGTTCATCTTACATCCTCGGTGCATTGGTTGCTTTCCTCTCTCGTAATGTTGTTTCACATCAATATGCGCGATATAAGAATTATTATGCATATATGGAAGACAGGGGAGTTATTCCGATTTACGAACTTATGCAAATATCAGGTCTTTCGGCAAAAAAAGTCAAAGTCGACTTGCAAAAAATGATAAACAACGGATACTTGACTCCGGGAGCATATATTGATAACAATTTGGAATGTCTTGTTCTCTCTTCGGGAGACGCACATAAATTACGCATGGAAATTATGGGTACACAACCGATACAAAACTCACCGACAACGGCAGAAAATACGAAAGCACCCGGTAATACACCCGCAACCCAAGATACCGCAACTCTCGCCGAGCTGCGTGAAGCAAGCTCTTTTATAAAAGACGAAGTAATTTTAACTAAAGTACAACGTCTCATCGAATTGACTGATAAGATTTTTGCTATTACAACGGAAGCTCCCGAAAAACAACCGCAACTTCGCAGATTTTCAAGTTACTATCTGCCGACAACATTGAAATTGGTACGTTCATACACCACTCTTGAAAAACAAGGTGTCAAAGGTGAAAATATTACTACCACCAAAAATAATATCGGAGATATCCTCGACACATTGATAACCGGATTCGAACAACAACTCGACCAATTATTCAAATCAGAAGCGATCGACATAGCAACGGATATCAATGTTCTCGAAAATCTTATGCAGCAAGACGGCTTAGCAAGCGATAAATCTGAATTTCAGGTCACGGCAAGCGGAACATTTTAACACGGAAATACGTCTCAGGAGTTACAACATTGGGAAAACTTATTGTATTTGAAGGAATCGACGGAAGCGGAAAATCAACACAATTCAAAATGATGTGCACTCGCCTTGCAAATGAAGGAAAGCAATTCAAACGCCTCGTTTTCCCGCGATATAACGAACCGTCATCGGCGCTTATTAAAATGTACCTGGCAGGAGATTTCGGAAGCAACCCGGATTCAGTAAACGCATACGCCGCATCATCATTCTATGCAGTTGACAGATATGCATCGTTTATAACTGATTGGCGCGATTATTACAATAACGGAGGTTTGATCCTCACCGACAGATATACGACAAGCAACGCATTGCATCAAGGAGCAAAAGTCGAGTCATCGCAACGCAAAGAATTTTTTGAATGGTTATACGACTATGAGTTCAATCTGTTGGGATTACCTGTACCTGACTTTGTTATCTACATGAACATCGAACTTAAATATGCCGAAAAACGTCTCCGAAAACGTCAACAAGAAACAAACACCGACCCCGATATTCATGAAAAAGATATGAAATACCTGGAAACATGTGCAAAAAGCGGAGAGCAAGCGGCAACTCAATTAAACTGGTATAAAATCGATTGCATATCAAACGAACACGAACGCAATGCAGATGATATACATGAAGAAATATACAACTTGATTATCTGATTTAAGGAAAACGATTTATGGCAAATGACCGCGAAAAAATCAACAGCCTTGAAGAGGCATTAAAAATAGTAGACAACAGCGACCTGCCCGCAGCTCCGACTTCATCGTCGGGATTGTCGGCTGACAGGTCTGTTCAAAGACCCGTTCAAAGATCCTCGCAAAAACCGGTCAGGCTCAATGAAGAATCCTCTATGAAAAATATAACCCCTTCCGGACCGACAGGCTTACCCCAAGAAGTAACATCATATGACTTTTTACCCGGCGGAAGAATGAGAAGATCCCGTGAAACCGACAATGACCCCGATACCGGTCCGGCAGACTTTAAAATGAAATTTGACTTTGAAAGCGAATACATTGATGTTCCCGAAAACAAACCTCTTCGCTTGCGTCGTGAAAGAAGGACCGGATTGGTCGGCGGTCTTCTCTTAGCTATTTTTATCATATGTGTGAGTCTTGTCCTTGCATCCGTTGCATGGATGGCAACAGTAGATGTTTTGGGATTCGCCTCTCAAGACGAACCTGTCGACGTTCAAGTCCCGCAAAACTTCACTTTGGAAGGCATAACGGACATGCTGTACGAAGCGGGATTGATAAGACATAAAGCACTTTTCACTTTCTATGCTGAATATTCAAATGCTATAGATAAAATTTCACCCGGATCATATATTTTAAACATGAACTATGACTACCGCGCTCTCGTCCAGGGCATGACGGCAAGAGCCGGAGTTCGTGTTGAAACATCGGTCACGATCCCCGAAGGATATACTCTTGCTCAAATATTCGCATTGCTTGATGCAGAAGGTGTTTGCTCGGCAGAAGAACTTTGGGAAGCGGCAACATATCATGATTTTAACTTCCATTTCCTTCAAAGAGATACTATAGGCAACAGACTCAGACTTGAAGGATTTTTATTCCCCGATACATACAACTTCTTTATGGATTCAACTCCTCAACAGGCACTTCTCAGAATGCTCCGTGAATTTAACAGACGCTTCACCGAAGAATACATAGAAAGAGCGGAAGACATGGAACTTTCCGTTCGTGAAATAATAATCATCGCATCAATGATCGAACGCGAAGCAGGCGACGACGAAGAACGCCCGCGCATAGCCGCCGTAATATACAATCGCCTCGGCAGCTCCGGTTTCCCTCTTCTCCAAATAGACGCAACCATCCATTATGCTATAGCCGGAACAGGCATCCCGTTCTCAGTATCACTCGACAGTGAATTCAACACTTACGTACATGAAGGCTTACCCCCCGGACCAATAGCAAACCCCGGAATGCCGTCGATCCGCGCCGCTCTCTTCCCGGATAATACCAACGAATATTTCTACGCACTTAACAACTACGGCACCCACAACTTCTTCACAAACTACACCGACCACGTAAACTTCGTAAACAGCGACGCCTACGGCGGATAAACGATTTCTATTGATTATTTACTCAAAATGAGTTAAAATAACGTTCGTTGAACACGGAGGGTTAGCGAAGTGGTCATAACGCGGCGGTCTTGAAAACCGTTTGAGGTTTGCGCCTCACGAGAGTTCGAATCTCTCACCCTCCGCCAAATTCCGCCGCAAAGGCTTGAAACTAAAGGGTTTCGAGCCTTTGTCTTTACTGCGGGATTTTAGCAAATGCTGTCCCTATACTAAGTGCATCGGCTGAGTTCAGCTTTGATTTGAAGTCCAGATGAGCATAGGTGTCGGCTGTTATTTTGAATGTGCTGTGTCCGAGCCAGTCTTGCACCTCTTTCATCGACATACCGTTTGCTAGAAGAAATCCTGCACATGAATGTCTTAGGTCGTGGAATCGGAATTCTCTAAAGCCATGCTTGCTCATCAAAGTGTCAAAGCTCTGTGTGATGTAATCCGGTTTTATCCTGTCGCCGAGTTCATCTACATAAACAAACTCAAGATAATCTGTGATATACGAGTTACCGCACAACTTTT
>Ga0123356_10005396_pt1 | contig 13022 bp, 15 predicted proteins | sample TergutEmb28metaG_2_FD_92546 | JGI IMG/M metagenome (GOLD analysis project Ga0123356, IMG submission 92546) | Embiratermes neotenicus P3 segment gut microbial communities from Petit-Saut dam, French Guiana - Emb289 P3 | ecosystem: Host-associated > Arthropoda: Insects > Digestive system > Gut ... | reverse complement strand
TTGTCAATAACGCATCTTGTGTTTTCCACGTTTGCCGGAACGTGTGGCAGCGCGGCAACAGGCGGGGGATAGGGTGATGGGTGGACGGCCCCGAACGCGCCGGGTATCCGGTGGCCAGGGGCTATGGAACGGCCACCAGGAACCGCCGCTCGCGGCCATTGTCGAGGGGGAGAACATTCCTCCCCTTCCGGGCAGGAGTTCGCGCGACGGCGATCTCTTGACGGCCTGCATGCGAGAGAGTGTCCGCAAGCGTATACTCATGCGGTCGGAGCGAACATTGGCATACGGGCGCGACCATCATGCGGGCATCACCCATACGGACAGATGGAGATCGTCCAATGGAAACCGTGCTCTACGCCTGCGTATCGACCACCGAGCAGACCATCGCGCACCCAAGCAGCGCAGGCCCGAGCGGCCGGCTGAGCTTTTCGCGTCAGTTCGCGCAAATATCCGCCGGCGAACCGAATCGCGGCGCGCCGCTGCAAAAGGCATGCAACAACAATTGCGGGCCTACCCCTCCAAGTCGTTAAACAAGGGCCAGGCGCAAGTCCGGCCTCTTCGAAGCGTGGACGGCCGTGTTGCGCAGTCTTGTCGAGATCTTCCTAGGCGGTCGAAGTTTCGATCTCATCGGTCGAAGTTTCGATCTCATCGTAGCGGTTGACTCGGTAGATGACGTAAGAAATCAGCCAGGCGGCTAAAAACAGGGCGACGATCACCACGCCCAACTCTCCAAAATTGTCGTTCAGCGCGCCGATCAGGCCCCAGAATCCTCCGCCGTCGGTCAATCCCCATTGATCGCCGATGAGATTGAGCGTCTCAAGGCCGCCGACAACCACGGCGACGACAACGGACGCGGCGGTGATGGTCAGATTGTAGTAGAGCTTACGGATTGGCTTGACGAACGCCCACCCATAGGCGCCGGTCATCAAGATGCTGTCGGTCGTGTCGATCAAGGTCATGCCGGCTGTGAACAAGGCGGGAAACACCAAGATCGACCAAATCGAAAGCCCCTGCGACGCTCCGGCCGCCGAGATGCCGAGGAGCCCGACCTCCGTCGCAGTATCGAAACCCAAGCCGAACAAGACGCCGAGGGGGTACATTTGCCAACTGCGCTCGATTGCGCGGAAGAAACGCCGAAAAAGTCGGCTCAAGAGACCACGGTTGGCGAGAAGTGGGTCAAGATCGGCTTCGACAAAGGCGCCGCCATTCTTGACGGTTCTGAAGGCGCGATAGATCGAAATCAGAACGAGAATATTGGCGCCGGCGATCACGAAGAGGAAAAAGGCCGACACCAGCGTGCCGATGACCCCGCCGACGCCCTTGAGAACGTCGAACTTTGTCTGGAGCGCTGTCGTCGCGACGGCGATCGCGACCGAAAGACCGATGACGATCGTCGAGTGACCGAGCGAAAAGAACAGTCCGACCGTCGGCGGACGCTTCCCTTCCTGCATGAGCTTGCGCGTCACATTGTCAATCGCCGCAATGTGATCGGCGTCGAAAGCATGGCGCAGGCCGAAACTATAGGCGAGGGCCCCAGTCCCGAGGAGAACAGGAAAGTCGTGAAAGGCGATCAGGGCCCAAAGCCAGGCGGCCAAATTGACGGCGATCAGCAGGGCGTAGACGGCTATCGTCTTGGCGCGCCAATTGCCATCCCTGTCGTCAAATGCGTCCACTAGGCTTCGGATCATGGCCAACCCCTCTTACGTCTATTGAGGGTCCACACTTTCAAGAAGCGCTTCCGGTCCAGGCCCTGAGCCCAAACCCACCCCGGACGGCACGCAAAGCCCGGCCGCGAGAGATCGTCATCGTTGATCCTCCGTGACTTGGAGCCGCACGCCCCCGCGCGCCTCGACGCTGTGGCGACGAAGCCACTCGTACCACGCCTCCATTCCCTCGCCGGTGCGCGCCGAGACCCGAAGAACGGCGATGTTCGGATTGACGGTCAGCGCGTTGGCGACCGCCTTGGCGACATCGAAATCGACGTGAGGCGCGAGGTCGATCTTGTTCACAATCATCACGTCCGACGCTTGAAACATGTGAGGATATTTGAGCGGCTTATCCTCGCCCTCGGTTATCGACAGGACGATAGCCTTGGCGCGCTCGCCGAGATCGAACGTAGCCGGGCAGACGAGATTGCCAACATTCTCGATCAAGACGACAGAGCCGACCTTCGGCCGCAGGTCATCCAGCGCTTCGGCGACCATGTCGGCTTCGAGGTGGCAGCCGACGCCGGTATTGACCTGCACGGCCGCGGCTCCCGCGGCTCTTATGCGCTCGCCGTCATTCGCCGTGGCTTGGTCGCCTTCGATGACGGCGATCGATAGTTCGTCCTTGAGCGCGCGAATGGTGCGCTCAAGCAAGGTCGTCTTGCCCGATCCCGGCGAGCTGACGAGATTGACAGCCAATATTTCGCGACCGGCGAACCAACCGCGATTGCGCGACGCCAGCTTGTCGTTCTTGGCGAGGACCGCTCGCTCGAGGTCAATCACCGAGGCCGGAGCGTGATCTCCGTGACGGTGATCATGGTCATGGTCATGGTCATGGTGATGATGCTCGTCCAGACCCTTCGCATGAACATGTTCGTGAGTATGAACGACGCCATCGCAGTGATCGTGCGCGTGAGAATGCAAGTGCGCATGGTCCGCTTCAGCGCGCGAAGTCGCGCCGCCCGGTTGCGTGCGCGCGGGCGAAACCGCGATGCGGTCGTCGTCGCGCAACTCGCGCTCGGCCCCGGTCTGCAGATTCAAGATTTGCACGCCGGCGCTAACGCCGCAACCACATGTTCTGCACATCAGGTCGCCTCCTCCAACTCCATCTCTCGTATTTTCAATTCCTCGCCGCGCAGACGATCGACGCGGCGCGAGCCGCAGGGACACCCTTGATAGATGACGGCGGCGTCGAATTCCCCGCCGCAGTCCCGGCAGCGAGAACGGCCGGCGATCTCGTTGATGTCCAGGCGAGCGCCGTCAAGCGCCGTTCCTTTGGCGACAACGTCGAAGCAAAAGGCCACGGCCCGCGGCGCGACGCCCGACAGTTTGCCGATGTCGAGCGTGATCCGCTTGACTTGACGCCCGGCGGCCGCCTCCTCCACGATCGCGACGATGTTGCGCGTTATCGAAAGCTCGTGCACGCCGCGCCCTCAGCATATCCGTGGCAATTGTTCGCCAACCAACATGTCGACGATGCGCTCGCCGCCGAAGACGGTGCGCATCGTGACCCGGCCGGGATCGCCGTCGCCGGCGCGGCCGATCAACGCCGCGTTCGCGCCGAGCGGATGCGTTTTCAAGGCGGCCAGAGCGGCTTCCGCCTCGTCGGGGCTGACCGCCACGACGATCTTGCCCTCGTTGGCGAGATAGAGCGGGTCAAGACCCAAAATCTCGCAGAACCCGCGCACCTCTTCTCGCAGAGGCGTACGAGATTCCTCGATTGTCACGGAGACTCCGGAAGCTTCCGCCATCTCATTGAGAACCGTCGCAAGGCCGCCGCGCGTCGCGTCGCGGATGAACCGGGTTCCCGGCGCGGCGGTCAGCAACGTTTCGATGAGACCGCCGAGCGGAGCGCAATCGCTCTCTATTTCCGTCTCGAGCGCCATATCGCCGCGCGCGGCCAGGATTGCCGCGCCGTGGTCGCCGAGCAAGCCGTTGACCAAGATCGCGTCGCCGGGCCGTACCAAACTTGCGCCGATTTCACGCCCGGGCGGGATGACGCCGACGCCGGTGGTTGTGATGAAGAGCTTGTCGGCCGCGCCCCTCTGCACGACCTTGGTGTCGCCGGTCACGATCGCGACGTCGGCGAGTTTGGCCGTGGCCGCCATGGAGCGCGCGATTCTGCGTAGCGTCTCGACCGGCATGCCCTCTTCGATGATCGCCGCGCATGAAAGATAGAGCGGACGCGCGCCGCCGACGGCGAGATCGTTGACGGTGCCGCAGACCGCCAGCTTGCCGATGTCGCCGCCAGGAAAGAACAGCGGATCGACGACGAAAGAATCGGTGGTGAACGCCAGCCGGTCGCCCTTTGCGGCGATTTCCGCAAGGCCGATGCGCGCTTGATCCTCCAATGGCGCCGCCGCGGCGCCGCCCGCAAAGGTTTCGACGAAGACGTCTTCGATCAAATCCTTCATCGCCTTGCCGCCGCCGCCGTGCGCAAGCGTGACGGACGGAACATGCACGCGGCCCCAGGCGCGCTTCGGCGGGGCGGTCATCGTATTCATGACGCGACAACCATCTGCCGTCTGACGCCGCCGTACTGAAAATAGGCCGCGCAAGCGCCTTCCGGCGAGACCATCAAAGCGCCGAGCGGCGTTTCGGGGGTACAGGCCGAGCCAAAGACTTTGCACTGCCACGGCTTCAGCACGCCCTTGAGAACTTCGCCGCATTGGCACGACTTGGGGTCGGCGATTTTGACGTTGGGAACAGCGAACTTCCGCTCGGCGTCGAAGCACGCATACGCGTCCCTGATCTTGACGCCCGAGTGATCGATCGAACCTAAGCCGCGCCATTCGAAGAACTCGCGCAGCTCGTAGACGCGGGCGATTGCCGCCAGCGCCGGATGGTTGCCGCCCTCCGACACGATTCGCGTATATTGGTTTTCAATCTCGGCGCGGCCCTCTTTGATTTGCTTCAAAACCATCCAGACCGATTGGAGTACATCGAGCGGTTCGAAGCCAGCTACGACCATCGGACGCCTGTAGAAGTTCGCGATGAACTCGTAGGGCGCCGTTCCAATTACCATTGACACATGGCCTGGTCCGAGAAATCCGTCGAGATGCAAGTCCGGACTGTCGAGGATCGCCTTGATCGTCGGTACGATCGTGATGTGGTTACAAAAAACCGAAAAATTGTCGACGCCTTCCGCCTCCGCCTGCAGCACCGTCAACGCCGTCGATGGCATGGTTGTCTCAAAACCGAGGCCGAAGAAAACAATCTCGCGATCCGGATTTCGACGCGCGATCGCCAACGCGTCCATCGGCGAATACACCATGCGCACGTCAGCGCCGTCGGCCTTGGCCTGCATCAGGCTCTTCTTCGAACCCGGCACGCGCATCGCGTCGCCGAACGTGGCGAAGATGACGCCGGACTGCTCGGCGATCGCTACGCAATCGTCGACACGGCCCATCGGCAGCACGCAGACCGGGCAGCCCGGTCCATGAACGAGTTCGATGGACGGCGGCAGCATGCCCTCTAGCCCATAGCGGAAAATCGAATGCGTATGGCCGCCGCACACTTCCATGATGTTGAGAGGCCGCGTCTTCGTCGTTTCGATTTGGTCAGCGAGCTTTTCGATCTCGCGCACGAGCGCGGCGGCTTTCTGGCGATCGCGAAATTCGTCGGCGTATTTCATTGCCCGACCTCCTTCGGTTTCGACGATCCGCGCTCGTCGGCCAGGAGCGTATGTACGAGGTCCCAAAGGATGTGATAGGCGGCGACGTGACACTCCTGGATTCGATGGATCGACGTCGACGGCACGACCAGGCAGAAATCGACGAAGCCGGACGATTTCATGCGGCCGCCGTCGCCGCCGGCAAGGCCGATCGTCGTCATCCGCATCTCCTTGGCCTTGGCGAAAGCAGAGATGAGATTCTGCGAATTGCCGCTGGTCGATATGCCGATCAGCGCATCGCCCTCCTTCGCTTGAGCGAGAAGCTGGCGGACAAAGACATGGTCGAAGCCGAGATCATTGCCGACGGCCGAGATCATTGCGAGATCGGCGACGAGATTGACGGCGGCGAGCGCCGGACGGCCCGCGGTGATCGGATGCACGAATTCGACCGCGACATGGCTGGCGTCGCAGCTCGAGCCGCCATTCCCCATCGCAAAGAGGCGACCCTTGTGGCGATAGACCTCGGCGAGGGCCTTGGCGGCGCTGACCAGAAGCGCGCCTTGTCCGTCGAAAAAGCGATGGTTCGTGTCCCGAGAGTCCGCGGCCTTCTCGACGACGGAGTGAATCAGCGCAGCCTCCAATTTGGCCGGGTCCTGCGCCTTGCCGTGCAGAAACGGATAGAGAGCCTGCAGATTGTCCTCGGGCATGATCGCCCTCCTATTGCAGCGCCAAAGAGCGCATCGCCTCGATCTCGGCCTGCGCTTCGCCGAGCTCAGCGAGGATTCTCAGCGTCTCCTGCGCCTGCGCTTCGTCGATCCGGCTCATGGCGAAACCGACATGCACCAAGACCCAATCGCCGACACAGGCTTCTGGCGGGTGATCGGCGCTGACGATGCAAGCGATATTGATCTGGCGTCTGACTCCGCTGACATTGACGGTCGCGAGCTTCTTTGCAGCGTCATCAATCCGCACGATCTGTCCGGGAATGCCTAGGCACATGTCGCTCGCTCCTCCCGTCCCATTTGTTCTTCGTCGATAAAGCGCGCAGCCGCGATCGCCGCCTGTCCGAGCGATATGCCGCCGTCATTGGCGGGCGCGCGGCCGTGAACAAGTACGGCGAACTTTCTCGCCTCGAGTCGACGAACCGTTTCCTCGAAGAGCACGCGGTTCTGAAAGCAACCGCCTGACAGAGCGACCGTATCAAATCGCGCCTCTCCCTCCGGCCCGCGCCTGGCGAGCTTCTCCGCCATGGCCGCGAGCGCCCGCGCGAGCCCTTTGTGAAAACGCGCCGCCATCGTCGAGACAGGGGTCGCAAGAATCAGATCGCCAAGGAGCGCGCTCCACATCGCCAGTGGCTCTACGTAAGCCAGGCCCGAGCCTTTCAGATTTGGAATGGCGAATGGGTAGGCGAGTTCGTCGCCTTCCTCTTCTAGCGCGCTGCGGGAGACGATGGCTTCCAGACGCGCGGCGGCTTCGCCTTCATAGGCTTGGCGATCGAAGCAAAGGCCCAGCGCCGCGGCGACCGCGTCAAAGAGCCGCCCGCAGGATGAGGCCAGGGGCGAATTGAGCCCCGAGCGCATCATTGCGTCAATTGTCGCCAAAGGCTTCGACTTCAAAGCGGTGAACAAAGCAAGGTCCGAGTAGTTCATCGCGAAGGCGATCGAGCCCATCTCCGCCATGAGATGTGCGTAGAGATTGCGCCAAGGCTCGCGCGCCGCTTGTTCGCCGCCCGCCATGGCGACAGGCTTGAACGTGCCGACGCGCTCGAAATCGCGATAGTCGCAGAGAAGGAATTCGCCGCCCCAAAGCGCGCCGTCCGCGCCATAGCCGAGGCCATCGAGCGCGACGCCAAGCGCCGGCGGGGCGTCGAGCGAACGTCCGTTTTCGGCGAGACAGGCGGCAATATGGGCGTGATGGTGCTGGACTTCCGCCAGGGCAAGGCCGTCCGACGCGGCGCGCGCCTTGGCGAGCTTGGTCGAGATGTATTCGGGGTGACTGTCGCAGGCGAGGACGCCTGGTCGATGGCCGCAAAGCTGGCCGAAGAGGTCGAGGTTCTTGCGATAGTCCGCGAAAGTCGCCGCATCGGCAAGATCGCCCTGATGCTGGGAGAGCGCCGCGCGACCGTCTTTGACCAGGCAGAATGTCGCCTTCAGCTCAGCGCCATAAGCGAGAATCTCTGGCGCGCGTTCGAACCCAGGCGGCAGTGCGATCGAGCCCGGCGCGTAGCCGCGCGCCCGACGCAGTGTCCGCACCGTGCCGCCCATTCGCCGGACAACGCTGTCGTCCACGCGATTGGCGATCGCGCGGTCGTGAACCAGCGCATAGGGCGCGATCTCCTGGAGCTTTTGGGACGCTTGCGCGTCGTCGATCGCTTGCGGCTCCTCGGAAAGATTGCCGCTGGTCATCACCACCGGCCGCGCCATCCGCCGAAACATCATCACGTGCAGCGGCGTCGACGGCAGCATGAATCCGAGCGTCGTCAGGCCGGGCGCGACGGTTTCGGGAAGCTGCTCCGGCCCATTGCCATCGAGCAACACGATCGGCGCCGCCGCCGACCTCAGCGCCTCCTCCTCGATGGGTTGTACGGTCGCGTAGCGACGGATGACGTCGAGATCACGGGCCATCAAGGCAAAGGGTTTGGCGTCGCGTCGTTTGCGACGACGCAGTTCGGCGACGGCGTCGGCTCGCGTCGCGTCGCAGGCGATCTGATATCCGCCGAGCGCCTTGATCGCGACGATTTCGCCTTTCTGGATCAGGCCCATGGCCGCGTCCACGTCATCGAGCATCGAATGCTGCTCGAAGCTGACGGCGCCGCCGTCGAAGCGAATCAGTCTGGCTCCGGGCCCGCAGACGTGACAGGCGATCGGCTCGGCGTGAAAGCGCCGATCGGCAGGATCGGCATATTCGCCCGCACAGGCCGGGCAAAGCGCGAAGGGCGCCATCGTCGTCGTCGAGCGATCGTAGGGCATTGACCGCACGATGGTCAGGCGCGGACCGCAATGCGTGCAATTCGTGAACGGATAGCGGAAGCGACGACTGAAAGGATCAAGCGTCTCCTTCTCGCATTGCGCGCAGATCGCCGCATCAGGTGCAACCTCGGTCCGCGTTGCGCCCGGCGCGCTTCGCACGATGCGGAAGGTTTCACCCACTACGCCGGCAAAGGGCATGACTTCGATGGCGGAGATCGCAGCAAGAGGCGGCGGCGATCGCTCAATCCAATCAACGAGCGTCTTGATGCCGCTCGGCGCGCCACACGCGCGAATGAGAACTCCTTCGCCGTCGTTCAGCACCTCCCCGCGCAGACCGAGATCATTGGCGTAGCGCCACACCGTCGGCCGGAACCCCACTCCCTGAACGCGCCCGCGCACCCGGATCTCTACACTCGAAGCGGACGTATCGTTCCGTGTGGCCAACGCCCCGTTCATAACGCTGCGCCCCACAGCATGACGCGATTGTTGCCGGTGTCGGCGATCGCCACCAGGTCGCCATGCGCGGCAATCGCAAAAGGCCAACACAGGCTGTCGCGCGTCGCCCGACGCCAGCGGTTGTCGCCCTTGATCGAGAGGCCGTCTTGTCCCGCGAGCGCGTCAGCGGCAGCATCCGCGCCGAGCGCGGCGAGACGCCGTCCCACGAGGCGAGAATTGGCGGTGTCGGCGCAAATCAGCCTATCGCCCATGACGGCGAGCCCGTAGGGCATATTGAGCGCCTTGGCGTTCGGATTGTACTGCCCGCGGTTATGATCAATCGAGAAGAGGTCTTCTTGTCCCAGCGCGAAGCTGCACGGCGCGCCGTCGGCGTTCGGCATATGGCTCCAGACCATGACGCGGTTGTTCCCGGCGTCGGCAACCATGATCCGTCCGCGATCGACGACAATGCTGTGCGGCCAGCGCATTCCAATCGCGCCGGCGCCGATGCCGGCATTGTCGTCGCGCGTAATCATGTCGCTTTGCCCGAGCGCGAGATCGGCGGGCTGTCCGTTCTCACGAGGCAGAGAATTCCACACAAGCACACGGCGATTGCCGGTGTCGGCGACGAACAGGCGCCCGTCCGCGATCGTTGCGCCGTAGCACCAGTTGAGCGTTTCCGGTCCCAGCCGATCGGCGCCGCGATTGGCGAGCGCCCCCGAGAAATCGGCCTGGCCCAGTACGACGTCCGCAGGCTGATTGTTGATGGTTGGAAGCTCCCGCCAGATCAAGACGCGGTGGTTCCATGCGTCCGCGACGACGAGGACGCGGCCGTCGCTGGCGACGCCAGTCGGCATATTGAATGTGGCCGAGCCAGGCGCGCCGCGGGCGTTCCTGCCCTCCCGCCAAAAATCGGTCTGCCCGATGACGAGATCAGCGGGCGCGTTGTCCTGGTCGGGAAGGTTCTTCCACATCATCAGGCGGTGATGACCGGTATCGGCGACAAAGAGCGCCGGGGCGCGGCCGGCGATGCAAACACCACGCGGACCAAACATCGTGTCGGGCGCGGGTCTCAGCGGAAGAGGCAGGCCGTTCCCGTCGACGTGGTCGCCGAGCACGACGCGAGCTCCGCCGACGGCGAGCAGCGGCTCTGGGCTCTCGATCGTCAAGGGGCGCGAAGGGCGCCGGGCCAGCGACAGGCGCATCATGTCGCCAACCTCACTTCAACGCGTCCTCCAAGCACCTTCACCGCATGCGTTCGAAGTTGCACCTCCGGCGCAGTCAAGCATTCGCCGCTCGCGAGATCGTAGCGAAAGCCATGATAAGGGCAGGTGATGATCCCGTTCTCGATCTCGCCGCCGTCTAACTCCATGCCGAGGTGCGCGCAGGCGTTTTGGAAGCATGAAACAACCACGCCCTGACGGGAGAGGATGACACTTTCGCCATCGATCACGCGCGTCGCCACCCCGCCTTGAGGTATGTCGTCGAGCTTGCAGACGAAGCGCCAGCCGCCGGCGGCCCTCGCCGCAAACGGGCTGACGAAACGAAGGGGGTCGCTCCGGCTCCCACCGCTCGCGCCCTTGACTTGCAGTATCTCCGTTATCTCGGGACAGACGTCCTCAACGGCCTTCTTCACGCCGGCATGGAACGTAAGCGCGGAAGCGGGGCAACCGTCGCAAGCGCCGAGGAAGCGCACTTCGATCGCCGGTGGAGACACCGAGACCAATTCGACATCGCCGCCATGGGACGCGAGCATGGGGCGAACGCCGCTCAGAGCCGTTTCAACCCTTTCCGTGAGGCTCGGCTTGAGGATGTTGTGCCGTCGAAGCACGGCGTAAACGACCTCGTCCTTCGCCGCCTCCTTCAGGGCCGCCAGGGCTGCCGAGTCTGCTTTCAGCGCGCGAACGAGCCGTCTGATCGCCTCGCCTTGGAGGTCCTCGATTGCATGTCGATAGGCCTCGACAGCGCCACGATGACCTTCATCCCATTCGGCGAAAATCGTCTCTAGTCGTTCGATGTCGCCGGTGAATTCGACGAGATCGTTGCGAACCGTGGACTGGAGATCCACCGCGTTCATGCCGCCCTCAACGATACTTGAGATCTTTGAAAAGGTAGGGTTGGAGAGCGCCTCCAAGCAAGCCGGCTACAGCGGCGGCCGCCGCCACCGGCGCGCCCACTTTGGCGAGGCCGACCAATACAATCGTCGTCGCCGCTGCGCCGATCGCTGCTTGACGCCAAACCTTGACGGGGTCCGAAAATAGTTTGCCCCTCAAGAACAGGACAATCGAGCTCTTCGCCATTTCCCACATGTCGAACCTCAGCCAAAAATCGAGAGTACGATGAGACCTATAACGACGCCGACGCCGCCGCCGACGGGTCCGTAGAAACCACCGATCATGGCCGCCAGCTCGTTCCCCATGACCTTACCGCCGATCGCAACGCCTCCGACGGCGCCGCCAACGCCGGAGGCCACGAGACCGATGATGAGCGCAATCGTCGCGCCTAGACCCGTCAAATGAACTGCGGTCACGCTCGATACCCCTTCCTTCCGTTCAATTCAGAAAATTTCGTCCTGCCGTCTCGTCGGGGCCCTCCCCGGGCGAAAGCGTGAGCAACTCGCGATCTATCTGCTCGCCGGCTTCCGCGACGATGCGCGCCTTCTCCGTCTCGCCGCTCCTGCTGAAAAGTTCGCGGCTTTCGCGATAGAGGATCCGAGCGGCGATGAGGTTTGCGCGATTGCCCAACTGGGGGCGCTCGGAATCGTCCGGAAGATTTCTTAGGCAGTTCGCCTTGTTGGCGATCGTGTTGGCGTATTCCAACGGCATCGTGTCGCGCCGACGTACTTTAAGCGCTTCGTCGTACGCGTCTATTGCGCGCAGATTGTTCTCCAGCGCATGACTGGTCGATGCGTACTGGAGCGCATTGCCCAAATTGTTCTGCAGCATCGCATATTCGACAGGATGATCGACCAAATTGACGATCTTCAATCCCTCCTCGAAGGCTTGTACGGCAAGCGCCTCGCGCATCTTGGCGCGCGCGTCCGTAAAAGGCATCGACAAGAACGCTGTCGCCAGATTGTTTTGCAGAATCGCGAATTCACGCGGAAAGCGTCGTCTGTCGAACGTGCGAAGGGCGCGTTGGTAGGCGGCGATCGCATCGGTGATTCGCGCCTTGTTCAAGCCGGCCAAATTTTGAATCGCGAGGCCGAGATTCATTTCCGCCTCGGCCAGCTCTTCCGGAACTCCGCGGTCCGCGAAACACGGCAAAGCCGCCTCGAAGGCCGCGCGTGCGCCAATGAGCGACGTGGCGCCCTCCTCCGGCAGAGCGAGCAACGCCGTTCCCCGACGGGCCTGGATGCGCGCGAAAAGCAACGGTTCTTCCGAGGGGCATACGGTCAAAGCGCGATCATAAAGCTCAATCGCCGCGCGAATTTGGCCTCTTTCTTTCGGCCGCTGCTGGAGGCTCATGGCGATCTCCATCAGCATCTCGGCGCGCTCACCGGCGCTCGCCGACGCGTCGTCCGCAGCCGCCAGGGCTGCTCGAACTTGTTCGTCGACGCGGTTCCCTTCCACGCCTCCCTCCCTTGGCTGAGGACCAGCCAACTTACTTCTCAAAATTTATAAGTGACTTGCAGGATGCTGTCTACTATAATTATGATATGCAAATTTAGTTTACACAAAAAAGCCAGCGGCGATCAATCCAGCTTGATCGGCATTCCAAGTCACAACGAATTCGCGACGGACGTCTTCGGGGACGCCATGCGACCGAAAAAAATCCGGGGCGGTGACGACCCGGTCCCCTGCGCTGGTTCGTAGCTTCAACAGATAGCCGCCGGCCGCCGCAAGCCGCACTGGCAGCATGAGAAGATCGTCGGCGCGGCGCAGCAACACCACGCTCTCCAGCCCGGCGAAATATCTGTCGTAGACATCTCGGGAGACATAGAGCCCGCCGCGGTTGATCACGACCGACGCCGGTTCTTCGCCAGTCATGACGCTGCCTTGTCCGGGGAAGGCGCGATCATCGCTTCGATTCGACTGGCGACCGCCGCCGCGGCTCGCAGGACAGCGTCCGATAGTTCGAGCCCAAACCCGAGGTCGGCGGCTTCGATCAAGAAGACGGTCACCTCTTTTGGAAAGGACTCTTTGAAAATCTGGCGCCCCGCATGGAGCGCGTCCTCCCAACGGAAATCGTGAAGGTTGAGTCCAGGCGAATAAGCGCGCTCAAGTTCATCCCCCGGCACAATATGGATCGCCCCGGGCTCAACGCCTATTCTCGACGCATCGACGATGATTAGCTTTC
>Ga0123356_10005395_pt1 | contig 13022 bp, 8 predicted proteins | sample TergutEmb28metaG_2_FD_92546 | JGI IMG/M metagenome (GOLD analysis project Ga0123356, IMG submission 92546) | Embiratermes neotenicus P3 segment gut microbial communities from Petit-Saut dam, French Guiana - Emb289 P3 | ecosystem: Host-associated > Arthropoda: Insects > Digestive system > Gut ... | reverse complement strand
TCGTCAATCATTCCGCAGTCAGGCATATCGCCGCCAACTGCCATCGCAAGAAGTTGCGCCGCATATTCTTCTATTGCGATTTGGATTGCTGTAACCCAAATTCTGTCTTGCATGTTGTTGAATACATCGAGGGCTCTTTGTGTTGTGTCAAGCTCTGCGGGATCGCCCCATAGTGAGAAGACGAGTTCAACACGTCCTGGTGGTGCTGGCTCCGGTTCCGGTGCCGGTGCAGGTTCGGGCGCAGCCGGTTCTGGTGCCGGTGCTGGTGGCGGTGCTGCATCTGGTGCAGCCGGTCCTGCGCATGCTACTAAGCCAAATACTAAGGCTGCCATGCACAGAATTGCTATAATTTTGCTTACTTTCTTCATGATATGATCCTTCCTTTTTTTAATTTATATGTAGCGCACTTTTGTGCGTTTACACACATTGTTTGTGATGTTGATTATACTCTTTATTTTTAATTATGTCAAAGATTATTAATAATTCTTAATATTTTATTAATATTTTATTTCTTTCTCTTCGCCTTCACTAATTGTTGTTGATTTCTCATGAATACTTAATTCAATTTCTTTGTCGGAGAGGTTCTTAATTCGCATCGTATCTTTTGTTACGCTTACTGCGACTTTTTGTCCTTTCCAAATTATTTGGAATGATATCTCTTTTATTTGCTCCGGTATGCACGGTTTGAATGTCAGCATGTCTGTGCTTATTGCGTTTACTAAGCCGCCAAAGCCATGCACCACTTCCTGCCACATGCCGCCAACGTTTGCAAAGTGTATTCCTTCAGAGGCACGCGGACGTGCGCCAAAGTCTATGTCTATTGACTTAAGCCAGTTCTCATATGCAAGATCCGGACGACCCATGTATGCTGCAACTATTGCGTTGTGGCAAATCGAGTTTGATGAGTCATGTATGGTAAACGGATTGTAGTATTCATACGATGCTATCATTTCTTCCTTTGTGAAGGCTTCCGTATACAGACCCATTAGTGCAATAACGTCAGATTGCTTGAGGCATTTTGCGCGGTAGCGTAACTCCTGCGTTGTGTAGGATCCAAATTGTTTAGTTTTGTCGACCCATAATCCTTCAATATCGATTTCACAAAAAGCGGTATCAAAATCGTCGCATTGCCAAATTATTTTACGCTCCTCGTCTTTGGGAATCGGCAGTTCGTCGGCGATTTCATTAAAGAGTTCGAGTTCTTTTTCGTCGAAGTCGATTTTTTTACAGAGTTTTTTGAAAACTTCCGGTGCATCGGCTTTGCACATGTTTACGACTTTTTCTGCAAGTCTCAAACTTTCGCGGACTACGAAGTTTGTATATGCATTGTTGTTTGTGATCGGCTTATACTCGTCAGGACCCATGACACCGAGTATGTGCCAGCCGGGGCGACCTCTGAGTTTATCAACTCGTGTCGTCCAGTAACGAGAGGTTTCAAGTATTATTTCAAGTCCGTAGTTATAAAGGTAATCTTTATCCAGCGAGTTGAGGTAGTAGTGCCACAAGCCAACAACTATATCTGCTGTTATATGTATTTCGTGGTCGGCATACTCAAACAACGAGCAGACCTCATCACCATAACGATCTGTTTGCCACGGTGATCTTGCTCCTATGTAATTATGTGCTTTTGCACTGCGGCGTGCTCCATCAAGTGTTCCATACCGGTAAAGTCCTGTCATTTTTGCGAGAGCAGGTTGTGTGTAAATATAGAATGGTTGGAAGAATATCTCCATATCCCAACAAACTGAACCAAGATACATTTCGCTTGTTGAGCCTTTGGCGCAATTGAGAGCACGCGGGTCTGTGGAACGGGCTCTAAACAAGTGGTAAATCGATTGCCTTATCGCTCGCTGGCTGTTGTAATCTTTCGGATCATTTGATGTGATTTGGATATCCGACATTTCCCAGTTTTCTGCCCATCGTTTGATGTGTGCGGCATGTAGCGTTTCCGCACCTTTATTTATATTTGTGTTTATCATTTTGATGCCTTCGTCAAGCAGTGCTTCGCTTTCGAAATACACACTTGCTGCCTGAGCGGAAGCTTTTAATGCTTTTGCTTCTTCATTTTCGTTTATTTTAAATGAGAGGATCGAGCTTACACGACAACCGTCACGAACTACTGTATGAGTGTCAGTTTTATCGCAAACCAAACGGCTGACAGTCACTATACGGTCTTCCAGATTTCCTGTAACATCAGAGTAAATAACACGGTCGGCTGCAAAACCTATTGCACGGCTCGTGAACTTATCACATCCGTTGGTGCGTGTATCGTTATCTATGTAGCTTTTTAGTTCTATTTCAGCATTGCCTGAAACGGCTTTGATATCAAGTTCCTGTACACAAACGAATCTTTCTTCCGGGTTCATGTAACGTTTGAATAACAAATCAAGCTTTTTACCTTTATTTGTTTCCCAGAGGAAAGTTCTATATAGCGTAGCTTCTTTCATATTAAGCCAACGTTTATATCCTGTAATCTTGCCATTTTCCATATCCAGCTTTTCGCCGTCAGCGTAAACTTCCAACCCGAGCATATATGGCAGATTGATAACGCCCACGTTCCAGTGCGGATGCCGACCTTGTACTAACGGGATAAACGTGCCCCAACGGCTTTTTTTGGTGGGAACAACTTCAAGCGAGACGTTCATTGCTTTACGCTCATATGATATGTTTTGCTCATCGTCGGTAAAGCCCTCGTCAAAACTCGAGCGTACTGTCAGAAAACCGGTACCGAGTGCCATGATCGACTCATTATGACGTATACGGGATACGTCGAATGTTTCCTCAATAACACACCAGTTTTGATCGATTTTAAATCTGTCAATATACATTACTTTCCCCTATGAGTGTTTTTCTTCTATCCTTTTATACACATCTTCCAATGTTCCTTTGAAGGGACCATAGGTTTCCATTTTGATTGAAACAAGCGCTGCCGCAAACTTCAGCGAGGTCGGCACATCATGATTCAGCCTCCAGCTTTGGTAAGCCGAAAAGGTGGTATCGCCACGTCCGGTTCTTCCTATTACGCTATTGTTTGAAAACTTTTCATAAAACGTTTCGCCGTTCACTCTTGCCAACACGCCTTCAGACTTTGTAATAACGACCTCCGGGCATCCCCAGGATTCAAATACTTTTGCCGCTTTTTCGAGGTCATCCGTTCCGGTGAGCACACGCGCTTCTACTATATCCAGTTTCACCATATCCATCTTTGAAACTATTTCTTCTTTATCTTTAACGTCGCCAAAATTGATTTCTTTTGTGACCGGAGTAATCTGCCGGACGTAACTTTGCATGTCTGTTGACAGACGATAGCCTCGTGCTTTTAATCCGTCGATGAGCGCCATGTCGAACTCTGAATCCGAAATTCCGGCTAAATGGTAGTACTCCGATTCAAGCTCTGGTACATCCTCAATCTTGATCAATCCTGCTGTTTTTACAAGCGTAATGTCCCGCTCGTCAACATTTTCTGACTTATGCAGAACACGAGAGTATGTCGTGCATTCCGCAGGAATGATAAAGACGTCCACGCCCAAATCCTTCATTGGCTGATTGATCTTTTCTTCATCAAGAGACATCTTAACGACCGCTGCGGTTTTGACGCCGACTCTTGCTGTTACCATCGCGCCGCATAACACAGCGCTCCCCGGAGCTATGATCATTTCCTCGCCGAATGGCGTGACCTCGTCATAACACATATGACCTATGAATGTTATTCCATATTTACTCACTTGATTACCCCTTACTTAGTTCTATATTTGAGTTATCTTCCTAGACTTTCGGCACGTTGATGACATTATGCCAAAAAGTACTCTAATTATCTTTTTGTTACCGTCTCACGTACAAGCAGCTTACTTGGTACTATTATATCTCGCATGTCTCTGTACTCTCCAACTCCACTGAGCTTTTGTGTAACCATTTGCGCCGCTGTGTACCCGATGGCCTTCAAATCGATTTCTACTGTGGTTAGCTTTGGAAAAACAAACTTTGACACTTCTCGATTGTCAAACCCTACGACTGATATATCTTTTGGAACACGGAGCTTCGACTCTCTGATTGCATCCATCGCACCGACCGCCATAAGGTCGTTCATCGCTAAAACTGCTGTCGGCAGTGCATCACTCTCATGTTCAAGTAAATCCTTCATGCACGTGTACCCGGACATACGTTCCCAGTCTCCGTTTCGTACAAGAGCACTGTCCAGTATGAGTCCTGCTTCTTTAAACGCCCTATTTATTCCTTTTAGGCGAACCTGTGCAGGTGTTGTATGTGCAAGTCCGGTTATAACTGCTATTCTTGTATGTCCTTTTTCTATCAAGTGACGAGTAAGCTCGGCTGCCACGTCTTCATTTTCGTAAGTTACAGAGTAGATGTGCTCATCGCTTGAGGTCGAATATGCAATCACTATAGGCTTATTCATGTTTGTGATTATTCCGGAGATGTCTCTATTGAACATGCCAACATATATGACTGCATCTACTTTTGCACCAAAGACTAAAAAAGAAAGTGCTTTGTTTATCTTGTCTTTCTGCTGAACGACCTGGTCGTATTTATTAAAAAGGCTGTCAAGCATTCTCAAATCGTTTAACAAGATGTTGTAGTCTGTCTGTTCGACATATTCTGATATGCCGTTAATGATTCCAACAGTAGGGAAATCGATAATATCTTCAGCTAGTACGCCTATAGTATGGGTCTTTTTTGTACGCAGGCTCTTTGCTACTCTGTTGGGTTGATAATTAGTTCTGGCAATTATATCCAGAACACGTTGACGTTTCTCGGGTGTCACCGTTCTGGTACCATTAATTACATATGAAACTGTAGCAGTTGAAACTCCTGATTCTCTTGCAATATCTTTTATAGTGATGGGTTTCATCTCGTTTCACACCCTATCTAATCGTTTAGATTTATCTAAATTATACTGCGGAGGTAGGACGATGTCAATATTAAACTATATGTGCAATATAGCAGAAGTTTCAGATACGCTTCTGTATATTATGTCTAAATTATGAACAGATTCTTAACGTTATGGTTAACCAAACCGCGAGTTTTTCTTTTGTCGCTAATTTAATCGTTTAAGTGACTGGAGAAATCGCGACTTACAAAGCACGGGGCGGGAAACCTTGCTCCCGCCCCTGCATATATGTGATAAACCAATGCTGCTATTTACTTCTTAGTACTTACCAAAACCATCATCGGAAGCATCTATCGCCGTTGGTTCGTCATCATTTTCTATAGTTGATGAAAACGAAGGAGATGATGGCAGGTTATATCTATTACCTTCAGTCAGTTTAAACTGTGCAATGAGCTGTTGAAGCATTGCAGACTGTCCGCTCATTTCTTCCGAAGCGGCAGCGCTTTCTTCTGCAGTTGCCGAGTTTTGCTGCACGACTTGAGCTACCTGGTCGATACCGGTGTTGATTTGAGATATGCCTATCGCCTGCTCTTCGGATGATTCGGCAATCTCCGTGACTAGAACTGTTGATTCGTTGATTCCCGAAACTATCTCGTTGAGGCTTTCGGCTGTTTCTCCTGCTATACGCGAGCCCAGTTCAGCTTTTTCCATTGAGTTCTGAATCATATCGCCTGTATTCTTTGCTGCTTCAGCACTCTTAGATGCCAGATTTCGAACTTCCTCTGCGACAACTGCAAAACCTTTACCGTGTTGTCCTGCGCGCGCTGCCTCGACTGCAGCATTGAGCGCAAGAATGTTAGTCTGGAAGGCAATATCGTCGATGGTTTTTATGATATTACTGATAGAGTGGCTGGCATCGTTGATTTCTTTAACCGCCGTGATCATATCATCCATCTGGCGGCTGCCCTTTTCCGCACTGTCTTTGATCGATGCAGAGAGCTTTGAAGTTTTGTCAGCAGTTTCTGCATTTTCTTTTGTTCGTTTTGCAATTTCTGCTATGGAGCTTGAGAGTTGTTGTACCGAGGCTGCTTGTTCCGTTGAGCCTTGAGCTAGCGATTGTGCTCCGTCAGCAACCTGTTTTGCTCCCGTTGAGACCTGTGAGGACGAGCTGTTGATTTCCCTCAGCGTTTGATTGAGGTTACGGGTTATCTCGTTTATTGAGTCTTTTATCAATATAAAGTCACCGTCGAACTCATATGAGCTCTCTTTTGTTAAATCTCCTTCCGCAAGATCGTGCATGCGATCTCTTATCTCCTTGACATAGCCTTGCAGATGATCATATGCAAGTTCCAGCGATCTTGCAAGTCTGCCGACTTCGTCTTTAGAGCGTATGCCTGTACTTGCATTTGAAGATGTTGTAACTCCGATATCACCGCTGCTTATTTTTGTTGCAATAATGCCCAGCTTTTTGAGCGGTCTGCTCACAGAGAACATACAGAAAAAGAAAACTACAACAACGCCAATTAAACCGCATGCTACACCTAAAATAAGAACAGTGTTCATCATCGACTGTTGATCCGAAAGCGCTTCTTCGATAAGCACACCGGTGAACAGCATACCAATAACTTCGTTTTCGATAATAAGCGGTGAATAATGCGCATAGTACTCTTTTTCAAACAGCGTAATACGAAGCGAATACTCAGATCTCTGCGTCAACACTGTGTTTAGTACTTCAGTATTTGCCATCTGTGTGCCAACGACTCTTTCTCCTCTTTCATTAACTATTGTTGACATGAGGCGGGTGTCACCTTCAAAAAGTGTCACCTCACTGTCGGTGTGTTCCTTAACATAGTCAACATATTTTGGGTTTGACAAGTCGTGACCGCTGACAACTGCTCCGATGAGGTTTCCTTCCGGGTCATATATAGGAGAGCTTCCCCGCGTAGTCAGTCCCACGGTTGAACCTCTTTCGATCAAGCTGATACCTCGACCTGTATTGAGCGCAGCAGAAAGAGCCTTTTGTCCCGCGATACTGTCACCCTTTTCATCACTGTGCATCCTCATAAGTACATTACCCTCTGTATCGGTGACTGTGACTACATCCATTTCAGTTCCGTACAACAATAGAGCAGACTTAAGCGCTGCGTCGTCTCCGCCGGCAATCGACTCAATAACATCGTTAGAGTACGCAATTAGTCTTGCATTTGCCAGTGCTTCGTTCTGAAGACGATCCATATCTTTACCAAATGTAACATTGGCTGCTGCTGCCTCTTTTGCAGTGAGGTCCTCTACAAGTTGGAGACTTTGCATAGATACAATATATACTATTATTGCGATGATTGCGGCGATCAATAATGCCACAATGAGCGATACCTTAAGACCAAGACTTTTCATAATGCATTCTCCTTATAAATATGCATAAAATGCATAAATTTGCGCCATTATACAGCGCAAATTTATGAAAATCAATACTTATCGATAATTGTTAATTAATTACTTTTCAAACCCCCACAAAGTGTTGAAAACGCTTGCTATTTTAGACGTTCTGACGCCTCTAAAATGTTGTCAATAATCGGCACATCGAACGGGCAACGCTCTTCACAGTTTCCGCATTTTATGCATTCATCACCCTTATGTGTCAGATTATGATAATGTGATCTGATTGTCGGTGGAATATTGCTCTTATCCAGCCGTGCAATATCCAAAAGCTTATTGACGGCTGCTATATCGATTTCCGACGGACATGGTTGACAGTGACTGCAGTAAACGCAGCTTCCCTTGAAGTCGTTTTTTCCCGAGTTTATTATTTCCGTATAGTCCCGTTCTTCGTCACTGGTTTCAAAGTATCGCATGGTCTCCTGTACTTCGGCGGCGGTTTGACACCCGGGCAGTATGCAGGATACTGCCGGTCTGGACAGTGCGTAGTTTATACATTGTGGTATAGTCATCGGTTTATTAAACGGAGTGTGCTCTTTGGATATGAGCTTGCCTGCGCCAAATGTTTTCATAACAGTTATGCCGATTTGCTTTGACTCGCATAATTTGTACAACTCCGCTCTCTTGGGATCTATTCCTTTGAAGAGATCTGTCCCAAAGCCATCGTCAAAGTGATCAAATACATACTCCTCAGACGGAAGCATGTCGAAAGCCGGATTTACGCTGAACATAAACATCTCCGGCACTCCGGTATTTATGGCGCGCATTGCTATTTCAGGGTTATGCGAACTAAATCCGATATGCCCAATATCGCCTTGCTTTTTAAGATGCTCTGCATATTTGACAAAATCAGTCTCAAAAACATCGCTATAGTTTTTTTCTGAATCAATAAAAAACAGCATCCCGAAATCTATATACCCTCCGAATATCCGGAGTAGATTCTCAAAATACTTTTTGACTGTTGGCATATCACGACTGATATCATACTGTTGATTTATATCGGACGCGCCGATGTGTCCTTGTATCATCACTTTGCTGCGGTTTCCACCCAATGCTCTTGCGATGTTCTCACGCACTTCGGTACCCGGCATGAACACATCAAGTATATTCACACCGTGTTCCAGTGCTGCATCTACCGTTTCTTTGACTTGCTCATACGGCTTTCTATCAAGAAACTCACAGCCAAGTCCTATCATACTAACTTTTTTACCTGTTTTTCCAAGCTCCCTGTATTCCATATTCCGTGTCCTTTCATTGTTTCTATTAGAAAGGTCGGCTAGTGTTCGGTACACTTATGCCGACCATTTAATTTTCACACATTTGTCGCGGTCATCGCGGTCTTGCATTATATGCTTCTGTTACTGCGCTTCTGAGATCTCTTTGATATGATTGACTGTTTGTAACTGTGTTGTTGAAGTGCATACATAGATGGCCATTCATGCCATTATTGCTTATTGTACTGACATCATGGGGCATTCCGTTAATAGCTGCTGCAAAAGTTCGGTCTCCTACTGTCACCCATACCGGACGTGGTGCCCATGCCCAAACACCGTTGCGTGTTCTGAATATTGCATCTGTATCCGCTTGTGTGGGTGGCTCAACATCCATGTGTCCGCTCTTTGCAAAACCTCTGAGTTGGAACGTAATACCTGTCCGTACATCAACAACGTTTAAGTTCACACCGGTCGGTACTATACTATTAGCTGTTGACCAGTCAATGAGTTCGACAGTTCTGGCACCGGAACCTAACAGATCTGACCTTATATAGCCTTCGTTGCCACTATATCTTACTCTTGACCACCCGTTCGACTGTTGCTCCAGAACTTCAATACTTGTGTTGACCGGTAAGAGCATTATCACCGAATGGTTTGTTGACGGTCCGGTTCTGAAGTTAACACCGGTAACGGTTCTGAGAGTTGTTCCGGTTCCTCCGGATGTTGAGTCTGTTAATAAGTCCGATAGGATAAATCCGTTTGTCCCGTTATGCCTGACGCTCGACCATCCATTTGATTGTTTTTCAAGCACCTCGACACCGGTTCCCGGAGACAATGACCTTATGACGCTACTATTGGTTGAAGGTCCTGATCTTAGATTTACTGTGCCTGTTGTCCTCAGTGCAGCAACAGTGCCGGTCGCTCCTGATTCCGATAACAAATCGGAACGTATAAATCCTTCTGTACCACTGTGCCTGACCCTGGACCATCCGTTCGATTGGTTTTCCAACACCTCTACGCTTGTCGAAGCCGCCAGTGTTCTTATAATCCTGTCGTCAGTCGATGCGCCCTCTCTTAAGTTGACTGTACCTGTTGTTCTGAGAGTTCCGGTAGACGTTGCAGTTGATGTCGTTGCTGCAGTCGCTTCTGTTGATGTCGTTGCTAAAGCCGAACTTCCATCGCCCCCACGTGTAATAAAGTCCGATCTAATAAAGCCCGACACTCCTCCTACGCTGACTCTCGACCAGCCCGAAGGGTCGTGCTCACTTACTTCTATACTTGTCCCGGCAGCAACGGACTGGAGAGTATTCGAAGTCGTCGACGCATCAGATCTGACATTGACTCCTGCAGTCGTACTGAATGTTGCTGTACCGTTTACAGGAAACTTGAGAAAGTCCGAACGTATAAAACCTGTAGAACCTCCTACCTGCACTTTAGACCATCCGGATGGATTATGATCCAGTACTTCAACATTGGCACCTGCGTGCACTACAGTTATAACATTTGCGTCGATCGATGGCCCAGCTCTGACTCTGACACTGTCTGTCGCAACGAATGTGCCTGCTGTTGCTATCGTTGATGGTGTCATGCTGAGTAACAAGCAAATGACAATTATTAAGAAGATAATTTTCTGTAATCCGGAACTCACGATATACTCTCCTAGGTACAGTTTTTCAAGTAATTTAAAACCATTTGTGAAAAGTATTTTAGCATACTTAGTTTTGTTCGTCAAACAATTTTGCAACTTTTCTGTAACCATTTGTAATCCGGGTTTCCGCTCTTTGAGGTATGGTTCGCGCTTCAGATTGGGGCCAAAGCAGTAACGAGAGTTGTATAGTAACAGGCTGAAAATGTGTCCTCGCTTTTGACAAATCAGACCTTACATGGTATCATTTTTCCTTGTGTGGCACTATCAGAATTAGAAGGTTTTTAGGTTATGTCTCTAAAGGAAAAACTCATTAAGCATCCATTGATCGAAACAATGATTACTGTAAGAGGAAACCCCAGAGTCGTCCTGTATACAGAACCATTGTGGATAATACCTTATAACTTATTTATACCCTTTGTCTCTGTCTACATGGCAGCATTACTGCTGACAGACCGGCAAATCGGTTTGGTTGCTTCTGTTCTTATGCTCTTCCGGGCAGTTACTGCGATTTTTAGCGGAGCGGTCACCGACAAGTTGGGACGGAAGCTGACGACTTTTATTTTCGATACTGCTTCATGGTCAATACCTTGTTTGTTGTGGGCTCTTTCTCAGAATTTCTGGTGGTTTGTGGTTGCTGCTGCTTTTAACGGTTTGATGCAGATACCGGATACATCCTGGACTTGTTTACTTGTTGAGGATGCCAGTAAAAAATCTTTGGTTAAGATTTATTCTTTATTGCACATGTTTGCACAAGTTGCAGTTGTCTTCGCCCCACTTGCCGCAATCCTCATCAATCAGCTCTCTATTGTTCCCGCTATGCGGATATTGTATTTTTTCTCTTTTTTATCAATGACTGCCAAGTTTATTATACTTTATAAGTACGGCGACGAAACCGAAGTCGGAAGAACTCGTATGCGAGACACTTCAGAAATGTCAATTTGGCAAATCATGCGCGGTTACGGCGATATCTATAAGCGGATATTTGCTTCCAAGGATATGCTTCTTGCTTTAGCAATCTCAACTATAATCAGTATAATTGGAATGATTTATGGGAATTTCTTTGGGCTTTATGTAACCGGCACACTTCTGATGGATGAGTATATGTTAGCTTACTTCCCCATCATACGCTCTGTTATTATTGCTTCTATCCTCTTTCTTCTTCAACCCAAGTTGGAAAAACTTGGATTTCGACATCCGATGCTTATAGGGTTAGTCTTTTTTGTGGTGAGTTATACATTGCTGATTTTTACACCCGTTGGCAACTTTTATACATTACACATATTGATTCTGTGCATTATAATTGATGCTATCGCATTCAGTTTTGTAATACCTCGCAGCGATTCGTTGACGCAGATATTGATAGAACCTTCCGAACGTGCACGTATCAGAGGTCTTATCATGGTTATAGTACTTGGTTTTAGTATACCGTTTGGATATCTTGCAGGGTGGTTGTCAGACATGGATCGTCGCTACCCTTTTGCATTGATCATTGCTTTTGTTGTACTTATGTTTATTATTATAGCAGCTAACAAGAAAGGGCTTGATGCCCTTAAGTTAAAGTTGATGCAGACAAAGGACTTTGATGAGGAGGTGGATCATGGCAAGCAGACTTGAAAAACTACGCCATGAAATCGATAGGTTAATAATGGAACATCAACCATACAATGCCCGATACTTTTTCAATCATTTATACGGTGTTTCAGAGTACTGTGCCCTATTGGCTGTTAGGCGTAATCTGGATCCGGAACTTGCCGCGACAAGTGGAATGTTACATGACATCTACCAGGTCACTGCAGGCACGATTGAAGAGCATGCAGTTAAGGGCGCCATCGTTGCAGAGAAAATTCTCAAGTCGATGAATGCGTATAGTAACGAAGAAATAGCAGTCATAACAACTGCTATTTCAAAACACAGTAAAAAACGTAAACTCCATGGAGAATATGACGAGTTACTAAAAGACGCTGACGTCATGAGCCATTGTTTCTATAACACAGATTTTAATATTATCGAAAAAGACGCCGTAAGATATGAACGTTTACTTGAGGAACTGGGATGCAAAGAGAAATCTAGTCTTTCTTAGCCGCAAGTAACTCGTTGAACTTCTTCATCGTATCTGCTATGTCAATGTTTTGGGGACATAACGGGTTACAAGCACCGCAACCTATACAGGCTTGCGGTTTTTTGTCGTCGGCAAGAGTATCAAGCACATCTTCAACATACCAATTTACTTCCCGAGCCGCCTCATTATATATGGCAATCAGCATGGGAATATCCAGCTTTTGCGGGCAAGGACCACAACAATAACGGCATGTTGTGCATGGTACAAACGAAGCCATGCTGTTAACAACATTTTGGAGTATAGCCTTTTCTGATTCAGGCATAATGTCGCTTTCTCCAAAGATCGTTATGTTCTCTTTTACCTGCTCTAATGTCGACATTCCACTTATGACAACAGACACGTTCGGAAGCGATTTTATGAACCTAAAAGCCCATGAAGCGAATGAATCGTGTGGTCTCGATGCTTTGAGCAAAGCTTCCGCATCTTTTCCCGGAGCAGCAAGCAGGCCGCCTCTAACCGGTTCCATAACAAAAACCGGTAAGCCATGTTTTGTGATGACCTCATATTTCCTGTTCGCTTCCTGCAGCGACCAATCCAGATAGTTTAGCTGCATCATTACAAACTCAAAGCAATCGTAGTGTTTTAAGAACTTATCGATTGTTTCATAACGACCATGTGTTGAAAAGCCCAGATGTTTTATTCGACCTTTTTCCTTTTGCTCACGCAAATAACTCACAATTCCGAGTTTCTCGTCAGTATAAATATCATATGTGCTCTCGGCAAGATTATGTAAAAGGTAGAAGTCAAAGTACTCCACTC
>Ga0123356_10005394_pt1 | contig 13023 bp, 12 predicted proteins | sample TergutEmb28metaG_2_FD_92546 | JGI IMG/M metagenome (GOLD analysis project Ga0123356, IMG submission 92546) | Embiratermes neotenicus P3 segment gut microbial communities from Petit-Saut dam, French Guiana - Emb289 P3 | ecosystem: Host-associated > Arthropoda: Insects > Digestive system > Gut ... | reverse complement strand
CAAAACATGCGATTTTAGTCGCAGCCGCTGCTATCGTTGCGGTGTTGATCAGTGCAGCATTGGGACGGGCAGCATTAAGTCAAAGTACCGGAAAATCAGTATCCTTTTGGGAAAGTATGGTTGAGACATTTGGTATTATCTTCGGAGAAAACAGCAGTTTTCCTGCTTATGACTGGTTTGTTTTATGTTTTGTATGGCTCTGTATAATAATTTGTATTGTTATGGTCCTTCACACGGCAGTGATCAGCAGAAAAGCAACGGAGGCCGAAAAAAATCATGCGCGCGAGCTTGTGATCAAATACGGCCAAAATCCAAGCTCATACCTTGCATTGGAAGATGATAAAACATTGTTTTTCGGAAAAGAAGTCGATGGCGTGATCGCATACGGCATAGTCGGGAATGTTGTAACGGTATGCGGTGACCCGATTTGTGCCCCGGAGGATTTTCTCATTTTTCTTGCAGAGTTTAAAGCTTTTTGTTCCGAGTGTTCATATCAGTGTATCTTTTTGGGAACGACTGATGCATTTATAAAAGAATACGGACAACTTGGTTACAACCACGTAAAATCAGGTGAAGAAGCGTGTTTCAAGCTATCGGAATACCAGCTGTCCGGCGGTAAAATGCAAAAGCTCCGATCGCTGATAAACCATGCCAACAAGACAGTTACGACACATGAATATAAACCGAACGAAAATAAAGACAGTAAAATTGAAAAAGAAATAGATGATGTTTCCGAAGCATGGCTGGAAGGCAAAAAAAGCGGACAGCTTGGTTTCTCGGTAGGTGGTGTAGGATTGGATGACCCTCTTGACAGACGTTATTTCTATGCAATCGATGAAGAAGGTAAAATGGTCGCATTTAACGTGTTTTTGCCTTATGCAAACAAAAACGGGTACATGGCCGACGTAACGCGCAGAGTTCCGCACGCTCCCGGCGGAGTTACGGAAAAGCTCATTTTCGACGGATTTATGACATTTAAGGAAGAAGGAGCGGAGTGGGGCAGTATGGGACAGGCACCTCTCGCAAATGTCCATGAAGAAGGTGTAAAAGATGATATGACAGTTAAGCTTCTTGAGTTTATTTATGAAAAATGCAACAAATTCTATGGTTTTAAGGACCTTCACCATGCAAAAGAAAAATACAGCCCAACTGTTTGGGCACCTGGGTATTTTGTATATTCATCAAAAAATATAACTCCGGAGATCGCGTTTGCCAGTGTAAAAATACAAAATCCGGGAGGTATTAAAGACTTTTTGTTGTCCGGTGTAAAAGCTCATTTTAATAAACCGAAAAATAATAACAGGGGGTAAGCTATTGATATGTGGGGAACAATATTGATCGTGGTTTTAGTGATGTCGGCTACAATGATCGGATTTGGCTTGTATTTCGCCGTGGCAGGACCAAGGAAAATCAATTTTGTATTCGGATACAGATCGCCGATGTCAATGAAAAACCTAGACACGTGGAAGTTTGGTAACATTTATGCGGGAAAATATATGTGGCGTACAGGATGTATATTACTGGCCGGTTCGCTGGCAGCACTTTTTGCGTTAAAAAGCAGCGATGAAGCGGTAATCAGGACAGTTGGAATAGTGATCATCATAGTTCATGCAGTGATGATATTCGGAACAATATTCCTTACGGAAACCGCACTGAGAAAAAATTTCGACCACCAGGGTAACCGCAAGGGGTAAAACAGAATTCCGCATGACAAATAAATCTGAACTGTGACCTGAAGACTTGTACCATGTTTTCTTGACAGATACACTGTGCTGTTCTATACTTAAATCACATCGTTGATGATTAAATACAATCAAACGCTTTTGTACTCTCTTGTTATGTATAAAGACGGGTTGTTTCGCTTTCATATCTGCATGGAAATGGGGTAAAATTATGGCATCACAAGATAAACTAAGGGAAATGTTCAATGGGATGAACACCGAACAAAAAGGTAATTTCATTGATAATTTAAAGAAATCGCTTGAAGAGAGCGATGATACCGACAGTATTGAATTTCTTGATGAATGCATTGCGGTGTACAACATAGAAAAGGAAATGGATGCTGCCGAAAATACTATCGATCCGGAAGTGATGCAATTACTTGATGACGCAAGTGAAATCGCAGCACAAGAACCGGAGCTTGATCCCGAAATTACGCCCGAACCGGAACCCGAGCTTGATCCCGAAGTGTTGCAGTTGCTTGATGATATAAGTGAAATCGCAGCACAAGAGCCCGGAGCAGAAGTCGAATCTATGCCCGAACCGGAACCTGAACTTGAGCCCGAACTTATGGCAGAACTTGAACCGGAACCTGAACTTGAGCCCGAACTTATGGCAGAACTTGAACCCGAGCTTATGGTAGAACCGGAACCCGAACTTGAACCGGAGCCAATACCCGAAGTCGACATTATGCCCGAACCTGAGCTTGAACCCGAGCTCATGGCAGAACTTGAACCCGAGCTCATGACAGAGCTTGAACCCGAGCTCATGGCAGAACCGGAGCCCGATCTTGAACCGGAACTTATACCCGAAGTCGAACCCATACCCGAACCGGATATTGGTTTTATAGATGAAGCAGATGCATCAGCATCAATAGAAATGGAAAGCCCGGTTTCCGGCATTGAAGAATATGTCGAAAAAAGCACTGAAGTATCAACAACTCCAAAAAACAAAGTTGATTTTATTGAGCTCGAGATTTCCGAACTGGCCGACAACATCCGGTATAAAATGAGCGTTATCGAAACGATATCACATCTGCTGTCAGGCACAGGGAACGAAATAATAGAAGCAGCTGCGCAGTTGATGATATCGGAAACCGAACCTCTTGAAAGTACAAGTGCTTATGAAAGTAAAGTCGACGAGATTGAGCTGAATATTGCCGGATTTGCTGACAGCATCCGGCATGATATGAAGGTTATGGAAGCTATATCCAATCTATTGTCAGGTGAAGAAACCGAGATGGCAAAATCAAATGGCAAATACTGATATATAAACCGGATCGCCAAATTATACCCGCAATAACGAAAAGCAGCTGTTGCATATCCATTTGCCGCAGCTGCTTTAGTTTATTTGCTAGTATCTATATCATTTTTCCACTATTCGGACACACCCGGACCGGTTTTTCTGATTTGTTTTAAGCCGGCATTTAAAAGCACCAGGATCACTACCCATGCGGCAATTATCAAAAAGATCATTTTGAAATATATTGTTGTCATGTTCCCCGCCAGTAAAGGGCTGTTCCAAATTGCATGAAGAAGTACCGGTATTACGAAGAAACTGAGGAATCGCGGTGCGATAATATTTTTCATTTGGAAAGGATTTCTGCCTTTGACCAAAACCAGTGCGGCACCGGTTATCGCTGCCCAGACAACATGAGCACCTATTGAGGACCATGCCCGCAAGAATAAAACATCGATCATCATATCGATATTAAAACCGCTCATTACAAGAAATCTAAAACCATACCCGGCTGTTTCAAATACGGCAAATCCGGCACCGATCGCTGCACCTATCAGCATTCCGTTTAATATATATCGCGGATTAAGTATTCTGACAAATATGACGATAGCCAGAAGCTTCCCGAGTTCCTCGACAAACCCTACTGTTACAGCACCGATATAATCCAAATCCGCAACAGGGAATATTTCAAACAGCAGCAGCGTTAGAACCAAAGACGATACACCGCCTACGAAAAACATTTTGATTACTTCAAAAATGCTTATATTTCTGGGTGCGTTTGTTTCAAAAATAAAAATCAATACGGAAAACGGCATTGCCAATGCACCTATAAACATCAGTCCCGGTAACATGTTTGGATTTTGAAATTGTATCGAGCAGATATAAAGCAATGCAAATGTTGCCAGCAATGCAAGCAATACACGGGAAAATAACCAGGGTTTGGGCCAGGAAACTACAATATCCGATTCATCGGGTGTTGTATGTACTGTTCCCGCGATAAAAATCTCATCACTTTCCGCACGTGTATGCTTCTTTAAGACACTTGAAAATAAGTCACGAAGCCTCAAATCGACCGAACCGCTTCCGCCTGCCATTTCATTGAGTTTTGAAGTCAGCGAGTTAAACCTGCTTTTAAGTATCGAAGTCCCTGATGATGTGCTGTTTTTTTCCGCATAATTTTCGGGAGGTAATTGAGACGGTTCTGCAGCATTGTGTGAAATTGGCTCTTGAATGGCGGTTACTGAATGCTGTTCGCCTTGGTTTATTATACTTTCATACTTAAGGATACAATCATCGAGAAATTGCATTTGTTGTTCATTATTGCTGCTATGCGCAATTCTTTTGAAGTTAGTGCAAAACTGCTCCTTTTGCTCTGTAGTCATATTGTCAAACTTGGTTCTCAGATCAGCAAATGCATCCATTCAGACATTCCTCCCGAATAATATCGATATCTGTTTTGCGATAAAGAAGTTGATTATACCTTACTATAAAATGCCGTGATGTGCAATACAAGGATTTTAATTGATTTAGCCAAAAATGTAAGATATATTAATTGTAAATATACTAAAAGAGGTCGGATGCATGCTGCTGGTTTTGGGAAGTATCAATATTGATTTAACAACTTACACCGGAGAGATCCCTAAAGTGGGAGAAACAGTAACGGGGAAAGCATTCCAGCAATTTCCCGGCGGCAAAGGTGCAAATCAGGCTGTTTGTGCCGCAAAACTTGGCACAAAAGTGTGTTTTTTGGGAAAAGTCGGAAATGACAGTTACGGCGAATACCTGCTTAAGGGAATGGCCGAAAGCGGTATAGATATATCACATATAGAAAAAAGTGATATCTCTACCGGTCTTGCGGCAATCAACGTCGATTCGTCGGGCCGGAACAGCATAATTGTTGTGCCGGGAGCAAACGCTCTTATTGATAAAAATTACATTGACCGCCACATAGATGTGATCAAAAAGTGCGATATTATTCTGGCGCAGCATGAAACTCCTTTAGAAGCAACGGAATACGCCTTTAAAATCGCAAAATCACAGAATAAGATAACGGTCCTGAACCCTGCGCCGGCTGCGTCGTTATCAGAGGATATAATAAGCTGCACCGATATCCTTGTTCCTAACGAACATGAACTGTCAAGGATAACAGGACAGTCTTGTTCGTCTGTTGAAGAAATATCGGGTGCAGCAAAAGTGCTTGCCGGTCAAGGCATAAAATGTATTATAGTAACAATGGGACATGAGGGTGTACTGTTACATCACAACGGAAGAAAGTGTATTATCCCTGCTTACAGTGTATCAGCTGTTGACACCACTGCCGCCGGTGACAGCTTTTTAGGCGGCTTCATCGATTCATATATGAAGTACGGTGATATAAAAGAAGCGATCATACAAGGACAAATGGTTGCATCTTATTCTGTGCAATTTAAAGGAGCGCAAAGCTCAATGCCTTCATATGAACAGTTTATGGAACATAAAAACAAGTTGCTGTCATCAAAGATAATATAGCAATAAGCGTAAACTCAATCGGAATACTCGTGGGTGACACTGTACAGGTCTTCACCGGCGAGTTTTTTGCGTGCCCGGTCAAGATTCCAGCGCATATGCTCGCGCAGGTCATCGGTAGCGTCAAATGACAAACCGAATAAACGCTCCATCTTGTCTACTATATAGCGGTACTCCGGCGGAGAGTCAGGTGTTAATATGATTTTTGAAGATGATTCCGGTGTTAATTCAAGAGCCATACGGGTTATATCGGCCCAGGTGGTGAACCGGTTGCCCAGAGCAAAGATTATTTCTTCGTTTAAGTCGCTTTCGACCAGTTTTAAGTATAACTGCGCTATTTGATCTGATGATAAAAACTGTGTCCCGTCATGTTCATGCAGTTCTACATCCTTATTTTGCAATACATTAAGTGCGATATTAAAAAAGCGCTTGTCCGATTGTGATGCGCCGCCTTCAAAAGCGGGATTTGAGAAAGTATATCCGGGACGTATGACATTCCTCTTCATTTTAACTGGTTCTCCGCGTCCGCCCTGTGCTGCGTAGAATTGACGGAATCCAAGCAGGAAAAGTTCTGTGGATGCCTTTGTCGCCCCGTAAAGATCATCGGGATTACACTGTGATTTTTCGTCCGTGTTGCCAAGCATTGGGCCGACTGCTGCCGTTGAACTGGTGTAGATAAATTGTCCGACACCTTCATTTTCTGCGGCTTCCATCAAAAAGACCGAAGCCGACGTATCGTTTTGAAGCATCGACGTGGGTTGATTACCCCATCCGAGAGCAATGTGGATCACTGCGTCACAACCCTTTAATGCGACTCTCATAGTCTCAAAATCCGATAAATACCCCTGTACTTCGGTTACACCTTTTAACGCACCGATCCCGGGTACACGTCCGGGTGTACGGGTGTACACAACACAGGAGTGTCCTGCTTCGGAGAGTGCTTTTGTGACATACTGACCGATATTTCCCGTACCGCCTGTAATAAATATTTTCATGATTTTCCCTTTCTGTTTTGTTGCAGCTTACAAGTATCTGTAAACTAATTTACTTAGTTGACAACGAAATGCCGTATCGCCTCTGCGTATCCTTCAAATCCCATACCCGAAATCGTTTTTTCACAAGCTTCGGACGTATATGAAATGCTGCGATAAGATTCACGCTCTTGAATATTTGACAGATGCACTTCAACAGCCGGTATCCCCACTGCTTTCAGAGCATCGGGGATAGCAATGCTGGTATGCGTATAGGCAGCGGGATTTATTATTATTCCGTCGAACAACCCGTAAGCCTGCTGTATTTTATCAACGATTGCTCCTTCCGAATTTGACTGGAAGCATTGAACATCAAGCCCTGCGTCTTTTGCCGCGGCTGCTATAAACCGTAGAAGATCATTGTAGTTCTTATTACCGTATATCCCTGGTTCACGTATACCAAGCATATTGATATTCGGTCCGTTGATAACCAGTATTCTATTCATAGTAAAAGTTTATTCCTTTCGTTTTACTTAAGGCACAAGTTGTAGATATCTTCTGCCGTTTCATCTATAAAACCGGCTTTTACTTTAAAATCGCACCACTTTTCATATACCGGCAGCCGGGCTTCTGCCAACGTCGCAATTCCTACTCTTTCCGAAAGAGGCCTTCCGGATACCGGAAGATCGTTTATATCTCTGTCAATGAAAACGACAAAGCCGTTTTGTTTGATGATATTACGGTTTTCCGGTCGTTTAACAATTCCGCCGCCTGTTGCGATGATCGATCCGCGTTGCTTGCACAATGTTTCCAGTGCCTGATTTTCCAGCTTGCGGAAGGCTTCCTCACCGTTTTCCGTAAAAATCGCGGGAATAGATTTTCCGGCATGTTTAATGACCCATTCGTCGGTATCAACAAGCTCACGGCCTGTTTTGTGTGCAAGTTTAGAACCGATACTTGATTTACCGCAGCCCGGCATACCTATCAAAACAATGTTTCTTGTTTTGGCGGAGATTTTTTGTGTAATCGTTTCGATCATATCATCAGTGATCAACGAATGTGTAAATAACTCTGCCGCTCTTTTTGCCTGCGCCGACAACATCGCAAGTCCGTTTATACATGAAATCCCCAGATCATCCGCCTGTAACAACAATTCCGTCCGCAGAGGATTATATATCATGTCGATGATTGTTTTACAGTTGCGGAAAAGCTTAAGATCCTTGATTGGAGAAACTCCATTGTCCGGATACATACCGACCGGGGTCGTATTTACTATCATAACCGCATTTTTATGCTTATCGATGTTTTCGTAGTTATCGGCTCCGCTTCTTGATACAACGATAACTTCCATTTTACTTAAATCACGCAAAACTGCCTGCGCCGTGAGTGAAGACCCGCCGCTGCCGAGGATCAGGGCTTTGCCGTTTGAGAGATCTGCTCCGGATTTTCCAAGCAGGTAAGAAAACCCGAAATAATCCGTGTTATCGCCGTACAAAGACCCGTCTGTGAGTCTGGTTATTGTATTTACACTGCCGATCGCTTTTGCGGCTTCCGATAGTTCGGTACAAAAAGGGATCACGGTTTTCTTATACGGTATAGTGACATTTAATCCCTCGTATTCTCCGTGCCGGAGAAAATCAAGAACCTCGTCCGGATTTTTTTCATAAAGATCGTATTTGTAATCTCCCAGCTCTTTGTGAATAAGCGGGGAATAACTGTGAGAAAGATGTTTGCCGAGCAACCCGAAACCACCCACTAGATTGCCCCCCTGGTATTTAAAATCTTCTCCTGTTCCGCCTTGCTTATTTTAAATAACAAAGAAAAGAAATCATTGATGTCATCTCTGAACTCCTCCTTGACTTTAAGAGAAATATCATGCAGCTTCTGCCTTTCACGGGTTGGATCGAAGACAGGTAAACCATTTCGCTGCTTATAACGTGCAATATCGGCTGCTACACTCAAACGCTCCTCAAATAAACGAATGAGTTCATCATCAATACTGTCGATTTTCAAGCGTAAATCCTGTAAATCCATATACTTCTCCTAATCCAGCAGTGCGTCGAAAATGGCGATTGCGGCGGCGGCTTCAACACAAGGGACGGCACGCGGTACGATGCACGGATCATGACGCCCCGAAATTATGAGTTTTACGTTTTCGCGTTTTGACAAACTCACACTCTCCTGCTCGAGCGCTATCGACGGAGTTGCTTTAAACGCCACACGGAAAATCACGGGCATTCCCGATGTCAGACCGCCTAAGATACCGCCGTGGTTATTGGTACGGGTTTTGATATCATCGCCGCTGATGATAAAAGCATCATTATTTTCGGAGCCCTTAAGTCCGGCGGCAGCAAAACCGTTACCGAATTCAACACCCCTGACAGCAGGGATACCAAATAAAATACCCGCAAGCTTGTTTTCCATTCCTCCAAACATCGGATCGCCGATACCTGCAGGAATACCCAGCGCAGCGCACTCGATCATGCCGCCGATAGAATCTCCCGCATTTTTTGCTTCAGAAACAGCCGCCAGCATTTGAGTTCCCGTATCCTTATCCAGTACGGGAAATTCCGCGGCTTTCAGCTCTTCAAAATCATTTTCATTAACACCAACGGGATCAAAATCACGGTCAAACACGCTGCCGATTTGTGATATATGCGCGGCAATAAAGATACCTCTTTTTTTCAGCATTTGAAGGCATATACCGCCCGCTATACATAACGGTGCGGTCATTCTTCCCGAAAAAGCACCACCGCCTCTGATATCGTGATTTTCCCCGTATTTTATGTACGCGGTATAATCGGCGTGGGAAGGGCGCGGGATATCTTTTAACCGGTCATAATCGGATGCCTGCGTATCCTTGTTTCGGATGATAGCTGTCAGCGGGGAACCGCATGTCACGCCGTCAACAAGACCCGATATAAATTCCGGCAAGTCAGGCTCTTTGCGTGCCGTAGCATATACACCCCGGCCCGGTGCGCGCCGCTGCATAAAGATATTTAGTTCATCCATATCTACGGAAAATCCGGCAGGCAGTCCGTCAACGGTCACACCGACAGCCGGGGAGTGGGACTGTCCGAAAATGGATACTTTTATATTATTACCGAATGTATTTGACATGATATAGTCAGTTCCTTTCTAAATCTCTTCCCATACTCCGCCCAGAACACTGCTGAAATCTGTAAAAAATCCCGGGTAGGACTTTCGGACGGCTTCGGCGCCCCGAATGATAACATCCCCCGGGCATTTTGTTGAAAGGACTGCGGCAGTCATAACAATACGATGATCCCCAAAGGACGACACTTCTCCGCCCTGCAGATCATCTTTACCGTTGATGATCAATCCGTCCTCTGTTTCTTTTATATCTGCGCCAAAAGCAGACAGGGTTGCCGTCACAGACTTTAAGCGGTCGCTTTCTTTTATCCTGAGGCGCTTCGCGTTACGGATGGTAGTTGATCCTTTTGCGACAGAAGCTACCGCTGCAAGCACCGGCACCAAATCCGGAGTATCTCCTGCATCGATTTCGATCCCGCGCAGAGTTTCCGGTGAAACGGTAACAAAATCATCTCCGCAGGTGACATTTGCGCCGAAATCTTTCAAAAAACCGATGATGCGCTTATCGCCTTGTCCCGATCCCAAATTCAAACCTGTGCAAGTGATGCTACTTTGCCCCATCGCACCGGCCGATAACCAAAACGCGGCATTTGACCAGTCTCCGCCGACTTTTATGATTTCGGGAGAACAATAGCTCTGCCCCCCGGGAATGAGGAATGTATTTTCATCGTCTTCGACAATAACTATTCCGAATAAACGTAAAGCTTCCAATGTTATGTCCACATACGGTCGTGACTCAAGTTTACCGTTGACGCGGATCGTACTGTTTTCGGAGAGTATGGGAAGCGCAAGCAGCAATCCGCTTACGAATTGAGATGAAATGTTTCCCGGGATAGTATAGATACCGCCAAGTAACTGCCCTTCACATGTCAGCGGAGAGCTGCCGGGCTCGGAAAGCCGGCAGCCGTGGGTTTTCATTTCCTCATAAAGCCCCGTAAGCGGGCGTGAAGGCAGCCGTCCAGTCATAACAAAAGACACCGGCAGGCCAAGAGCACCGCAGACAGGCAGCAGAAAACGCAGCGTAGACCCGCTTTCGCCGCAATCCAGCACCGAAAAAATTTTATCTTGTGCTTTTAATTCACTGCGGCTTTCTCTGCCGACAGGGGTGACTTTATATCCATGGTTTTTATATTCTATACGGGCTCCCAAAGCCGTCAAACAACGTGCCGTTGCGTCAATATCTTCCGAACGTTCCGGACAGGATATAAAAGACTCGTTTTGGGCAAGCGCTGCACAGATCATAAGACGGTGTGCTTCCGACTTGGAAGCGATCGCACTTATCGTACCGCCTTTTACCGGTTTTGATATCCTTATATCCATATCAAACACAAATCTCCAAACCCTCTTGTATCACTCTTTCCAATTTACTTACGGAAAATTTCTTTAACATGCATTTTCCGGTTTCTACCGGTAAAACCATTGTAAGGTCACCGCCGTCACGTTTCTTATCTGTAAGACAGGCCTGCATTATTTCGTATGCATCAAAGCAGGTTGCTTCCGGTAACTCATAAAACCGCAGCATATCCTGTATGTCACGTAAACAATCATCATCACAGATTCCCGCTTTATATGATATAGCGGTTTCCACAGACATCCCCGCCGCGACTGCATGACCGTGGGGAATATTGAAATCACTTAACAATTCTATAGCATGACCGATCGTATGACCGAAATTAAGAAGCTTACGTATTCCGTATTCATATTCATCTTGTGTAACGATATCACGTTTGATTTCAACGCACCGGGATATTACATCCTCCAGCCTTTCAGAAACAGGTGTTTTTAAAGACATAAAAAATTCCCGGTCTGCTATTACACCGCATTTTATGACTTCTGCGCACCCGTCTTTAAAAAATTCCGAAGGAAGAGTTAAAAGCAGAGAAGTATCACATATCACCAGATCGGGCTGGTAAAACGCGCCGAATAAGTTCTTGCCCGCAGTCAGATTGACAGCGGTTTTTCCGCCGACGGAAGAGTCCACCGCTGCAAGTAATGTTGTGGGGATCTGTACAAAACCGGTACCTCTTTTATAACTTGCTGCCGCAAATCCGGCAATATCGCCCGGTACACCTCCGCCGAGAGCAATGATTACATCGGTGCGGTTTAACCTCTCCTCTGCAAGGAAATTTACCAGGGATAAAAATGTCTGAGTATTTTTGGATGCTTCGCCATGCGGGAAAACGAACTTCACCGCACGATATCCGCTGTTTTCCAGCGATTTGACCAGACGGCTTCCGTAGAGTGTATCGACATTACTGTCCGTTACGACCGCTGCGGTTTGCCCGTCGTTAACATCTCGTACGGCAGAACCGGCTTTATCCAATAATCCCGGACCGATTTTTACATCATAGGTTTTTGAAGCATTTACCTTTATTGTTTTCATAAATGGTCAAGCTCCTCTTTTAACCGGCTGCCTTCATCCAGTAATTTTACCAGTTCCTCTTTGTTTTCTGCTTCCAGGGCATCTCTGTAGCGCTTGACCGACGCGATAAATCCGTCCAGCTCCCGGATCAGATATTTATTGTTATCCATGCAGAGTTCACCCCACATATCCGGATCAAGCCGTGCGACCCGCGTCATATCTTTATAACTTCCCGCCGAGAACCCTTTATGTCCTTTTGCCGACGGACTTTTTATGTAAGCGTTTGAAACTACATGAGCCATTTGAGAACTGAATGCGATCAGCTCATCGTGTTTTTCGGCGGTCGAGACTGTCAGATGACCAAAACCGGCGGGTTTTAAAGTTTCCTCTATACGGCCGAATAAAGCGGGGTCATCATATACAGGCGGTACAAGGATCATATATGCACCGTGAAAAAGATCGGCGCGGCTGTTTTTAAAGCCCGCTTTATGGCTCCCAGCCATCGGATGACCACCCACAAATATAAAACCGTAGCGGTCAGCAAGCGGAAAACATCGTGAACAGACTGAGCGTTTTACACCGCAGCAGTCGATCACCAAAGTATTTGGTGCTATATCGGGTGCTGTCTTTTCCAGGTAATCGATTGCATCTCCCGGATTGACCGCTATAAAAACAGCTTCGCATTGACCGATAGAGTCGGCATTTAGAACACCGTGAATTGCGCCGGATAACTGTGCGAAGCTTAGTATCGATTCATCCGTATCAAATCCGTATACTCTATGTCCGCCGGTTGCATAGGCTTTAGCCAGAGAACCGCCGATCAAACCAACTCCTACGATACCTACATTCATTGCATTCTTTTCCTCTCACCCTGTAACTACATTCCGAATTTCACGTACCTTACCGGCCACTTCGGCAAATTGCTCCGGTGTCAGCGATTGAGCTCCGTCGCATAGTGCTTTTGAAGGATCGTTGTGGACCTCGATCATAAGGCCCTGTGCACCTGCGGCAACCGCTGCCATGGACATAGGTTTTACCAGGCGTGCGAGTCCGGACGCATGGCTCGGGTCAACAACGACCGGCAGGTGTGACAGCTCCTGAAGCATTGGAACT
>Ga0123356_10005392_pt1 | contig 13028 bp, 24 predicted proteins | sample TergutEmb28metaG_2_FD_92546 | JGI IMG/M metagenome (GOLD analysis project Ga0123356, IMG submission 92546) | Embiratermes neotenicus P3 segment gut microbial communities from Petit-Saut dam, French Guiana - Emb289 P3 | ecosystem: Host-associated > Arthropoda: Insects > Digestive system > Gut ... | reverse complement strand
TTGACAGAGCTAAAAGCAACTCACGAAGAGCGCGAGCTGCCCGAAATCGCATGGCTGAAAGAAAGGCGCGTCACGGGACTTACAACTGTGCACAACAATGGCAAGTATGGGATTATGGACGATGACGGTAACATGAGAGTTCCCTTTGCGTTCAATTTCATCAAGCTGATTGATGAAGACACGGCGTTCGCGGGGATTGAAACCGAGTCGGTCATGGGGACTATGATTTATTACGGGGTTATACGAATCCCCGAGTATGTATCCCCGGAGGTTAAAGAGGCTCGAAAGCAGCAAGAGCAGGAATTTGTAGAGAGTTATCTTCTTGATACTATCCCCGAGCTTGAGCGCGCGCAGGTGATATTAGAAGAGTATAGCATTGCAATCATACTGACTGTGAAAGAGGGCAAAACCTTGTCCCACAAGCAGATATACGGGATTTACTCGCTTGTGTTCAGCCCTTTTATATATGAGCTCTACACTGTGACGGGTCTTAGCGGGGAAACCGTCTCCATTACTGATGAAAACGGACTGCCGCTTCTTTCCGAAGAGATTCTGTTAAAATATATGCAGGCGGATGCTCGGGGTGAGATTTATTGGTTTGATTGAGAAAATAAAAAAAGAGAGACGGGGCTGTATGAACAGTCCCGTTTTAACTTGAAAAGCAGGTTGTTTCGCCGCCTATTCAACGACCACCCCGCCCTTCGGGCACCCCTCCAAATGAGGGGAAAAACAATTCCCCTCCTTGGAGGGGTGGACGAACGCTTGCGTTCGGACGGGGTGGTTGTAAAACAAAATCGGCGTAACCATTACGGTTACGCCGATAAGTTATCTTACACCAATTCGATTATCGCCATTTCGGCAGCGTCGCCGCGTCTCGGACCGATTCTCACAATGCGGGTATACCCGCCTTTTCTGTCCTTGTATCTCGGCGCGATGTCATCGAATAACTTCTTAGAAACATCTTCCTTGGTCACTACCGCGAACACCTGACGTTTTGAATGTAAATCGTCGTTTTTACCGATGGTGATAATCTTCTCGACCACGCTGCGAAGCTCTTTCGCGCGAGTCACAGTAGTCTCCATACGCTCGTTTTCCAAGAAATGTGTCACCATTCCCCTTAACATCGCTTTTCTGTGCGCCGTTGGACGCCCAAGTTTTCTCATAGCCATTTTTTCTCCTCCTCGGAACGCCCGGTGTGCGTTCCCTACAATTACACGCCCTCTTCGCTGGGGGCTAAATCTAAACCTAACGAAATTAACTTTTCGCGAACCTCGTCGAACGACTTTTTACCAAGGTTGCGGACTTTCATCATATCTTCCGGCGATTTGTTAATCAAATCATCAACAGTGTTGATTCCCGCACGCTTGAGACAGTTGAATGAACGAACACTTAAATCCAAATCTTCGATAGTCATCTCGAGAATCTTATCCTTAGACTTATCCTCTTTTTCGCTCATAAGCTCGGGTTGATTGATTTCATCTGATAATCCCACGAATAACATCAAATGCTCGCACAATAACTTCGCCGCGTAAGAGACCGCCTCTTTCGCCGAAATCGTCCCGTCAGTCCACACTTCAATCGTGAGACGGTCAAAGTCGGTTCTTTGACCTACACGAGTGTTTTCAACCGAGTAGTTAACCTTTAACACGGGAGTGTAAATCGAGTCAATCGCAATCACGCCGATAATCGGCTGCAAGAACGTCTTATTCTTCTCTGCAGAGGTATACCCTCTGCCTGTGTCGAATGTAAGCTCCATGGAGAGCTTTGCGCCTGCACTTAAAGTCGCGATGTGGGTATCGGTATCAATAATCTCGATTTCCGAGTCAGTTTTAATATCGCCCGCAGTTACTTCGCCCTCGCCCTCGGCTTCGATATATACCGTCTTGGGAGAATCGCCGTGCATTTTCGCCAATAACCCTTTTACGTTGAGAATAATCTCAGTAACATCTTCTTTAACGCCCGGAATAGTGGAAAATTCATGCTTTATTCCGTCGATTTTAATGGAGGTGACTGCCACGCCCGGCAGCGATGAGAGTAAAACTCTTCTTAAACTGTTTCCGAGTGTGTTCCCGAATCCGCACTCAAGCGGCTCAAGGCAGAACATACCGTAGGTTCCGTCTGGACGCAGTTTTATTGTTTCAATCTCGGACTTTTCAATTCGTTCTAACATCTATATCCTCCGAAATTTATACTATATTTTACTTAGAATACAACTCTATTACAAGATTCTCTTGGATTTCAAAGTCGAGCTCTTCGCGAAGAGGTTTGCGCGAAACGGTCGCCGCGCGAGCCTCGCGATTGATTTCAAGCCATGCAGGAGCGGGACGCCCATGAACTAACTCGGCAATCTGCTCGAATTTAACCGATTTCTTGCTGCGCTCGTGCAACGCGATGACATCGCCCGCTTTAACTCTGTACGAGGGAATGTCCACACGTTTTCCGTTCACGGTAAAGTGCCCGTGTCCGACTAACTGGCGCGCTTCACGGCGGGTTACCGCCATGTTCATTCTGTAAACCACGTTGTCTAATCTCAACTCGAGCATATTTAAGAGATTTTCGCCGGTGATTCCGTCTTCTTTGGTCGCCATTTCATAATAACGGTAGAATTGCTTTTCTAAAACACCGTAGATGAATTTCAGCTTTTGCTTTTCGTTGAGCTGCATTCCATACTCAGACTTTTTCTTGCGAGTGTTGCTGCCCGCGCCGAATTTTCTGCGGGTTTCCTTCTTTTGAGTATAGCCGAGAACTCCGGGGCTAATCCCCAAAGACTTACATTTTTTGGAAATAGGTTCTCTGTAAACTGCCATGATTTTCTCCTTGTTTAAATAAATATCGAATTTAATTCGACGGAACGATGTGGGCATCGTTCCCTACACGCGTCTCCTCTTGGGAGGTCTGCAACCGTTGTGGGGAATCGGGGTGACGTCTTTAATCATACGTACCTCGAGTCCGGCGGTTTGCAGCGCACGAATCGCCGCCTCACGTCCGGAACCCGGACCTTTTACGTAAACCTCAACGGTCTTGAGTCCGTGCTCCATCGCCGCTTTGGCTGCTGTTTCCGCAGCGGAAGACGCCGCGAACGGAGTCGATTTTCTCGACCCTCTAAATCCCAATCCGCCGGCAGACGCCCATGAAAGAGCATTCCCCTGCAAGTCGGTGATTGTTACTAATGTGTTATTAAACGAAGACTGAATGTGAGCAGAACCGTTTTCAATGTTTTTCCGTTCTCTTCTTCTACGGATAACCTGTTTACCCTTTGCACCCTTAGCTGGTCCACCTTTAGCCATTTTTCAGTTCCCCCTATTTCTTCTTGTTCGCAATGGTCTTTCTTGGACCTTTGCGAGTACGAGCATTAGTTTTAGTCCGCTGACCGCGCACAGGAAGTCCCTTGCGGTGCCGCTGACCGCGGTAACAGTTGATTTCAATCAACCGTTTTATGTTAAGGGCGGTTTCACGCCGAAGGTCACCCTCTACCATGTAGCCGTTAGCGTCAATCACTTCACGGATTTTCGCTTCCTCGGCGTCGGTGAGGTCTTTCACTCGCGTGTCGGGATTAACTCCCGCCGCTGTTAAAATATCGTTTGCTGTTTTTCTCCCGATTCCGAAAACATATGTGAGCCCAATCTCAATTCGTTTCGCTTTCGGTAAGTCTACCCCTGCAATTCTTGCCATGACTTTTCCTCCAAATTCATCGGTGCGCCCGGTGTGCGCCCCCTACTGCCAAATTCATCGGTGCGCCCGGTGTGCGCCCCCTACTATCCTTGTGTTTGTTTGTGTTTAGGTTCTTTGCAAATTACCATTACCTTGCCGTGTCTTTTGATAATCTTGCATTTGTCACACATGGGTTTCACGCTCGGTTTTACTTTCATTACTTAGCCCTCCAAGTTATACGTCCCTTAGTTAAATCATATGGGGACATTTCGATTGTTACTTTATCGCCTGGTAAAATACGAATGAAGTTCATTCGCAGCCGCCCGCTTACGTGAGCGAGGATTTTATGTCCGTTAGAAAGCTCGACTTTAAACATCGCGTTAGGCAGTGCTTCAAGTATCACGCCATCGACTTCGATTACATCATCTTTAGCCAAAAGTCTCGTCCTCCCCGTTACCAAAATTATAATCCCACAACGCTTTTCTCAGCGACTTGTCTGTATAAAACTCCAAATTAATGGTTTTGTTAGTGATTTGCAGATGTTTTATGTTTTTTCTCTTGGGTTTGTCTAACTTTCTTCGCCTGCCGTCTGCGATGTAAGCGAATCCCGCCTCTTCTCGCACGACTATGTGCCAAATCCCCTTATCGTGACCCGCACAACTCTTACACAACTTCATAACTTAGTCAACACCACCGCCGGAGAGCCTCCGGTCGCAACTTTTGATTAATTAAGCAAGTTTCGTCAACACCACCGGTTCGCCCGAAGTAATCAGCACCGTGTGCTCGAAGTGAGCCGTCAAATTCCCGTTACCCTCGACTACCGTCCAATCATCGCGAAGCATTTTATACTTCTTGGTGGTGGAATGTACCATCGGCTCAATCGCGAGAGTCATACCCGGGACTAACCTTGTTCCTCGCCCCGGCTTTCCGATGTTCGGGATACTCGGGTCCTCGTGCAGGTCTCTCCCAACCCCATGACCCAAGAAATCTTCCGGGATAAAATACCCCTGCGACTCTATCGCTATTTGAATGGCGTTGGATAAATCCCCGACTCGGTTTCCCGAATAACACTGACCGATTGCCGCTTCTAACGCCGACTCGGTAACCTCAATGAGCTTTCTCGCGCCTGTAGAAATCATACCGCAGGCGAAAGTAGCCGCTGTGTCCCCGTGATAACCGTCCTTGCAGGCTCCCACGTCAATACTGACTATATCCCCTTCACGCAAAAACCGCTTTTTTGACGGAATCCCGTGAATCAGTTCTTGATTAAGCGAGATGCACGCGTTCCCCGGGAAACCCTCGTACCCCTTAAACGAACAACTCGCGCCTTTTGACTTAACAAACCGCCCGATTTCCTGACTAATCTCCCACGTCGAGACTCCGGGTTTGATTAACTCCCCCGCACGCTCAAGCGCGCTTGCCGCGATTTCACCCGCGTGCTTCATCAGAACAATCTCCCGCGGCGTCTTGATAATAATCCGCCGCCCCTCGGTTCTTCTCCACCAACCGCTCACTTAATACCCCTCCACCAACCGCTCACTTAGCAACCTATAGCTTCAAACGTCAGCTTGGTGGTATCCGCGATTTCTTCTTGACCAACCACGGTTTTGAGTTTGCCGCGCGCGCCGTAGAAATCGCGCAGTGGCGCAGTAACTTCGTGGTAGGTTTTCAGCCGCGAAAGTACAGTTTCGGGAGCGTCGTCGATTCTTTGAACGGCATTACCGTCACAAGAATCACACTTGCCGTCTATTTTAGTCGGCTTATATTCCACATGATACGAAGCTCCGCATTTATCACAAACCCTGCGGCCGCCCATTCTTGCAGAAATCTTAGCGTCTTCAACCGCAATCTCAACTACCAAGTCAATGTTGACTCCCATAGCTTCGAGTGCCTCTGCTTGTTTTACCGACCTCGGGAATCCGTCAAGGATAAACCCGTTTTTAGCGTCATCAAGCGCGACTCTGTCTTTGATAATCCCGATTACAACCTCGTCGGGGACCAAATCGCCCGCGTCCATGAATTTTTTCGCAGACAACCCCGCCTCAGTACCGTTCTTGACCGCCTCGCGAAGCATATTGCCGGTAGAAATCGGAGGAATGTTCATCTTCTCGCTTACAAACTCCGCTTGAGTTCCTTTTCCCGAACCGGGAGCACCTAAGAATATCAAATTCATATCATTATACCCCTCTACATTCGCCAACTTTGTCGAAACTAATAATTATTAATTATTAATTATTAATTATTAATTATTCTAAGAATCCTTTGTGGTGACGCATCATCATTTGTGACTCTAATGTTCTCATAGTCTCGAGTGCAACACCAACTACGATGAGTACGGTAGTTCCGCCGAGTGATAACCCCGCGATTCTCTGACCGGTGAGTGCCGTGATGTTAGAGAACGCAATCGGGAATACTGCGACTATACCAAGGAAGATTGCACCGATAAAGGTGATTTTGCTTAACGAGTTGTGAATGAAATCACTCGTAGGCTTACCGGGTCTGTAGCCGGGAATCGCCCCGTTATTCTTTTTAAGGTTATTGGCAATTTCCACGGGATTGTATTGAACAGCCACGTAGAAATAGTTAAACCCGATAATGAGTAAGAAATAGAAGAATGCGTAAATCCAAGTAGTGGAGTTAAACGCTCTGAGGAAATTCCCCCAGAATCCCGCAGTCATGTGGCTGATTCCGAAGAAGTGCAAAATCGTCTGCGGTAAAGACATAATCGACATCGCGAAGATAATCGGCATTACGCCTGACATAGCAACCTTAATGGGAATATGCGAGCTTTGACCGCCGTACATTTTGCGCCCGACTTGGCGTTTTGCATATTGCACGGGGATTCTTCTTTCTGCGTTGGTCATGAGCACTACGAAAGCAATCATAGCGATATAAATGAGAAGAATCAGCGGTACGAAAACCGCGCCTTGCCACGAAGCAGTAGTCATTTGGCGGAACAATCCGTAGATTTCATCGGGAACACCCGAGATAATCCCTGCGAACAGTATCATCGAGATTCCGTTACCGATTCCGCGGTCGGTGATTTGCTCGCCGAGCCAAATAATCAGCGAGGCTCCCGCAGTGAAACAACCGATAATCGTAACCATCGCAACCGCACCTGCGAATCCTGTAGTGTGAGTAACCGCTGAAGTCATGCCGGAACCTTCCGCGCCGGGCATATTAGAGAGCGCGAAGTAAAACGCGGTTGACTGGAACACACCGATTCCGAGCGCGAGAGATTTAACAATCTTGTTGATTTTCTTTTGACCCTCTTCGCCCTCTTTTTGCATACGCTCAAGCGCGGGAATGGCAACAGTCAAAAGCTGTGTGATAATCGAGGCGTTGATATACGGAGTAATCGACATGGCGAAAAGCGTTCCCTTACCGAGCGCGCCCCCCGTAATGGAGTTGAAATATTCCATCAACGTGCCGTCTCCGCCTAACATTCCCGCCATTGCGCCGGGAGTGATAAACGGAACGAATATATGTGAACCTAAGCGGAAAATTATGATGATGAAGATTGTGAAAAGAATCTTTTTTCGTAAATCATGAATTTTCCAAGCGTTAGCGAATATACTGAACATCTATTCTACCTTTCCGTGCGAAACGCCCGATGTGCGTCCCCTACGTCTTATTTTTTTGGATTCTCGCTTGCTCTTTTCGCCGACTCGTCAGCTCTTTTTCTTGCACCCTCGTTGTTGGGGAAGAATTTAGTCTTAGGAGGCAAAGTTTCTGCTGTGCCGCCCGCTTTTTGAATCTTTTCCATAGCCGACTCGGAAAAAGCAGTGACTTTTACCGTGAACTTCTTGGAAAGTTTTCCCACTCCGAGGACTTTTATGCCGTCAAGCGGTTTATTAATGAGCCCCGACTCGATAATAGCAGCCTCGTCAACCACCATACCGTCATCGAATCTCTTCTCCAAATCACGAACATTCACAATCGCATACTCGGTTTTAAACGCAGCGTTGGTGAATCCGCGCTTGGGCATTCTGCGCGCCAAGGAAGTCTGACCACCCTCGAACCCCGGTCTTACACCGCCGCCCGAACGTGCCCACTGACCCTTGTGACCTTTACCCGAAGTCTTGCCCCAGCCCGAACCATGTCCGCGGCCTACGCGCTTGACTTCTCTGTTTGAACCCTTATTGGGTGATAACTCATGAAGTTTCATTATTTCCTCTACCTTTCAGGTATAATAACCGTCAATTGTCAATTGTCAATTGTCCGCCACCTCTACAAGATACTTAATTTCGTGGATTTTTCCTTTTGTGCAAGGATTATCCGGCTGCTCGGTAACGTCACCGATTTTCTTGAGCCCCAAGGACTTCGCAGTCGCAATATGGGAGTCTTTACGTCCGATTAAGGACTTCACAAGTTTAATTTTCATAATAACCCCTTTCGGTGCGCCCGGTGTGCGCCCCCTACACAGTCAGAATTTGTTTTACTGTTTTGCCTCTTAATTGAGCGACTTCTTCCGCGCCTCTCATCGAGAGCAGCCCGTTCATGGTTGCGCGAACTACATTACAGGGATTGTTCGAGCGCAGCGACTTTGTACGGATATTCTTGATTCCCGCAGCCTCAACCACCGCACGGACAGGCCCGCCCGCGATAACGCCGGTACCCTCGGGAGCAGGTTTGAGCAGCACTTCGCCCGCACCATACTTACCCACAAACTCGTGAGGAATGGTAGTACCTTTAAGTGTGATTTGCGACAGATTCTTCTTGGCATCTTCAATCCCCTTGCGGATTGCATCGGGAACCTCGTTGGATTTACCCATGCCGAATCCCACGATACCATTTCCGTCACCTACGACCACAAGCGCAGAAATCTTCATGATTCTACCGCCCTTTACAGTCTTAGATACACGTTTGATATTCACCACTTTTTCAGTGAGTTTATAATCGTTAGCATTTAATAAAGCCATAGTAATCTCCTAATTTTTGCGGTACGCCCAGTGTGCGTCCCCTACGTTTAGAATTTCAGTCCGCCTTCGCGTGCGCCGTCGGCTAATGCCGCGATTCTGCCGTGGTACACATAACCGCTGCGGTCGAAAACCACCTCAGAAACTCCTGCGGCTTTGCCCTTTTCGGCGATTGCCATGCCGACTTTCTTCGCAGCAGCCACGTTCCCGCCATATTCGCTGAACGCCTTTTCGGTAGTGCTTGCCGACGCCAAAGTCTTGCCAGCAACATCGTCAATCAACTGCGCGTATATGTGATTGGCACTGCGAAATACGTTAAGTCTCGGTCTGTCAGCCGTTCCGCTAATTTTGCTGCGCACTCTCTTGTGACGGCGTAATCTATTTTCGTTTTTGTTAATTTGTTTAATCATGATTTTCTCCAAATAATTATTAATTGTTAATTATTAATTATTAATTATTTCTTGCCTTTACCGGCTTTACCCTCTTTGATTCTCACATACTCGCCGACATAACGAACGCCTTTGCCTTTGTACGGCTCGGGCGGGCGAATCCCGCGAATTTCGGCAGCACACTGCCCGACTTTTTGGTTATCAATCCCGTTGACGATGATTTTGTTGGTTCCGACAACCTCGAGAGTGATGTCGTCATTGTCCTCGACTGTTACAGGGTGAGAGAATCCCAAAACTAAATCCAACACCTTGCCGTTTTTCGAGCAACGATACCCGACTCCTTGAATCTCAAGCTCTTTTTTGAACCCGACCGACACTCCCGTAACCATGTTGTTAAGAAGAGTCCGTGTAAGTCCGTGATATGAGCGGTCAGCTTTAGACTGCGACTCGGGGGTAACAGTAAGCACTGCCCCGTCAAGATTCAACTTCATCGACGGCTGAACTTCGCGCGATAAAGTGCCTTTCGGACCTTTAACCGTGACATTATTCCCGTCTATTTTTACATCTACCCCCGCCGGAACGTTAATAGGCATTTTTCCTATTCTACTCATCTCATATACCCCCTTACCACACGAACGCGAGGATTTCCCCGCCGACGTGTTCAGCTCGCGCTCGGCGGTCGGTCATGATTCCCTTGGAAGTTGATACAATCGCAATCCCAAGACCTTTCATCACCTTCGGCATTTCCCGTGAGCTTGAATAGATTCTCAAACCGGGCTTGGACACACGTCTTAAGCCGGTTATAACTTGACCTTTTCCCTCGGTATATCTCAGAGCAATTCTGAGAACACCTTGTTTAGAGTCCTCGATGACTCTGTAAGATTTTATATACCCCTCGTCCTGCAAAATCTGAGCGATTTGCTTTTTCTCGTTGGAACAAGGAACATCGACGATTGGGTGCTTTGCCGAATTGGCATTACGTATTCTCGTCAGCATATCTGCAATAGTATCAGTAACTTGCATTGGTTAAACCTCCAATTAGTTTCGGTACGGCGAGGACGCCGTCCCCTACATTACCACGATGCCTTTTTCACGCCCGGAATCTGCCCCTTGTAGGCCAATTCTCTGAAACAAATTCTGCAAATCCCGAATTTACGCAAATAAGCGTGAGGTCTTCCGCAGATTTTACACCTGTTATACGCCCGAGTCGCAGCCTTCGGCTTGCCGAGCTCTTTCGCGATTATCGCGCGCTGCTGTTTAGCAATCATTGATTTCTTAGCCATAATAATTTCTCCTCAAATTGTACGCCGGCGGCGTCTTACATACACCGGCGGCGTGCCGGGGGCGTCACGCCCTACTTTGCAAACGGTGCACCCATAAGCGACAACAATTCTCTTGCTTCTTCGTCGGTCTTCGCTGTAGTAACAAAGTTTATATCCATTCCGCGAATGGTATCAATCTTATCATACTCGATTTCCGGGAAAATCAGCTGCTCTTTAATCCCTACCGAATAATTCCCGCGCCCGTCAAAACTGTTCGCGTTAATCCCGCGGAAGTCTCTGACTCTCGGTAAAGCCACGTTGAAAAATCTGTCTAAAAACTCATACATGATTTTATCACGAAGTGTCAGCTTAACCCCGATTATGTTGCCCTCGCGCAGCTTAAAGTTCGCAACCGAGACTTTCGCCTTACAAACCACGGGAGTTTGACCGGTAATCGCCTTTAAGTCTTTCATAATCGCGTCGATAACCTTAGGATTATCCTTAGCCTCGCCGCAACCGACGTTAATGGTGATTTTATCAATCTTGGGAACCTGCATTACACTCTTATAGCTGAACTTTTTGAACAACTCGGGAACTACAGATTCTTTGTAGAATGTTTTCATTCTTGGAACTGCCATATTTATATTCTCCTCAATTCACGGACGCAAAAGCCCAATCGTCTTTTACCCCTCCGCAATTATAATGCCGCCCCGCACTTTTTGCAGTGCCGCCCCGCATTTCTTACAGTGCCGCCCCGCACTTTTTGCAGACACGGATTTTCTTCGACACGCCTTTTGATTCCTTGAACTCATGCCCGATTCTCGTCGGCTTGTCACATTTCGGACAAACCACTTGGAGCTTGCAAGCATAAATCGGAGCTTCAGCGTCGATAATCCCGCCGGGCTGACCCATTTTCTTAGGCTTAACGTGTTTTTTAACCTTGTTAATCCCCTCGACAATGACTTTTCCCTCTTTCGGGCTCACCTCAAGGACTTTTCCTGTTTTTCTCGCGCCCGGCTTGTCGAATTTGTCCTTGTACTTGCCGGTCAAAAGAATAACGGTATCGCCCTTTTTAACGTGGACTTTATTATTAGTAGTTGTAGCCATTATAACACCTCCGGCGCAAGTGAAAGAATCTTTACGTATTCTTTCTCTCTAAGTTCTCTCGCAACCGGCCCAAAGATACGTGTTCCTCTCGGATTCTTGTCCTCTTTGATAATGACCGCAGCGTTTTCATCGAAACGAATATAGGTTCCGTCAGCCCTGCGAATCGCGTCAGCTGTGCGCACGATTACACACCGAACAACCTCACCTTTTTTGATATTCCCGCCCGGACTCGCCTTTTTCACCGAGGCAACAATAACATCACCCACACGTGCATATTTCCTGCGAGTACCGCCCAAAACGCGAATACACATGATTTCCTTCGCGCCTGTATTGTCAGCTATTTTCAGCCGTGATTGCATTTGAATCATGATTATATCTCCTAATTCTCGGCACGCCGAGGACCATATCGTGCCTTTGGCAACGATAATTTCGTGCCCTATTTCGGTACGCCCGGTGTGCGTACCCTACTTCGCACGCTCGAGGACCTTAACCAAACGCCATCTTTTCTCTTTCGAGAGCGGACGGGTTTCCATAATCTCGACCTTATCGCCGACATTACAGGTATTTTCTTCGTCGTGTGCCTTGAACTTAACTGTACGCTTAACAGTTTTCTTGTACAACGGGTGACGAACGCTGTCGATGATTTCAACTACAATAGTCTTGTCCATCTTATTGCTCGCGACCTTGCCCACCCTTGTTTTTCTCAAACTTCTTGCAGCAACTTCACTCATTATTTACTCCCCCTACCCGTTCGCAACGCTGAGCTCACGCTCACGTTGAATTGTCTTAATAACAGCAATCTGCCGCTTAACCGCTTTAATCCTTTGAGGATTGTCAAGCTGATTCACCGCAAGTTGAAAACGAAGATTGAAAAGCTCTTGCTTTAAATCCAACGCTTTCTTGTCGAGTTCAAGCTCCGAAAGGTCTCTGAATTCTTTTACATTTTTCATTATTCAGCCACCTCCACAACATCGTCCTTTTTCACAAACTTGCATTTAATCGGCAGCTTGTGCATAGCAAGACGCATAGCCTCTCTCGCAATATCCTCGGTAACTCCCGCGATTTCAAACATCACTCTGCCGGGCTTTACAACCGCCACCCAATACTCGGGTGACCCCTTACCTGAACCCATGCGGGTTTCGGCTGGTTTTTCAGTAACCGGCTTATGCGGGAAAATCTTAATCCAAACTTGACCGCCACGCTTGATATAACGAGTCATCGCAATACGAGCAGCCTCGATTTGATTAGAAGTAATCCACGACGGCTCCATGGCAACCAAGCCATACTCGCCGTTGCTGATTGTGTTGCCGCGCAACGCTTTGCCTGTCATACGCCCGCGATGCTGACGTCTATATTTAACTCTCTTAGGAATTAACATGATTTATACCTCGATTTGTTTTATGCGGTACGCCCAGTGTGCGTCCCCTACGCTCGGTACGCCCGGTGTGCGTCCCCTACTCTTCTGCCGGAGTTTCGACTACTGCCTCAACCGCCGCTTCCTCCACCGGTGCTGCCACCGCCTCTACCTTTTTCGGAGCCGGAGTGTTGCGGAAATACCCCTGCGGTCTCGGACCTTGCGGCTTATCGTCGCGTCCTCTGAACCCGCCGTCTCTGCCGCCGCGGTCGCCTTGCGGTCTGTCGCCGCGTCTGAAGTCGCCGCCGCCGCCGTCTCTGCCGCCTTGACGGTCACGACGCTCGCC
>Ga0123356_10005391_pt1 | contig 13032 bp, 10 predicted proteins | sample TergutEmb28metaG_2_FD_92546 | JGI IMG/M metagenome (GOLD analysis project Ga0123356, IMG submission 92546) | Embiratermes neotenicus P3 segment gut microbial communities from Petit-Saut dam, French Guiana - Emb289 P3 | ecosystem: Host-associated > Arthropoda: Insects > Digestive system > Gut ... | reverse complement strand
TCGACCATGAGCTCGGCAGCTTCGTGCAGGCCTACGGCTCGAAGCGCCTCGACGCGAGCCTCCTGTTGGTCCCGCTGGTGGGCTTTCTGCCCCCGAGCGACGCACGGGTGCAGGGCACCTTGCGTGCGATCGAGCAGACGCTGCTGATCCAGGACGAATTCGTGCTGCGCTACCAATCCGATCAGCGCGTGGACGGATTACCCGAGGGCGAGGGCGCGTTCCTGGCGTGCAGCTTCTGGCTCGTTGACAACTACTTGCTGCAGGGCCGCCATGCGCAGGCGCGACGGCTGTTCGAGCGCTTGCTGTTGCGCTGCAATGACGTGGGCTTGCTGTCCGAGGAGCTCGAGCCGGTGAGCGGGCGCATGCTGGGCAACTTCCCGCAGGCTTACAGCCATGTCGGCTTGATCAACAGCGCGCTGAATCTGTGGCAGCGAACAGGGCCGGCGGACAATCGCGCCCAGCAGCAGCCGTGAGCTGCAGGCTCTCGCGAGCGTGGCGGCAACCGTGTCGGCGCAGTGCGCGCCAGGACGCCGCGTCTAGCCGCGCAAGCGGCAAGAGCTTGAGCATTGACGGCGGGCATGGCATCTGCGGCGAGGCGAGCTTAAGCATGCGGTTCTCGAGACCGCGGCTTGTCCCGCTAGTGCACAATGCGCAGCTTCCGATGTCATGGGGCTGTCCTTCAGCGAGGTGAATTTGCATGGCCAAGGCAAGAAAGTCAGCGCGCCAGCGCCCGCGCAAGGCCGCGAACAGATCCGGCGCCAAGCGCAAGGCGAAGACGGCTGTGCGGGTCGCAAGCGCTGCCCAGCCTGACGTCCTGCGCCAGCTCGCCCAGCTGCAAAGGCAGGTCGCGAGGCTCGAGGACATTCACGCGGTGCGCACGCTGCACTTCAAGTACGGGTACTACATCGACATGTGCCTGTACGATGAGGCCTGCGCGCTGTTTGCTGAGGACGGCGAGGTGCGCTTCCTGAACGGCATCTACAAGGGCAAGGCAGGGGTGCGCCGTCTCTACTGCGAGTGGTTCCGCAACCTGTTCACGCGGGGGCACAACGGCCCAACCCACGGCCTGCTGCTTGATCACTTGCAGTTGCAGGACATCGTGGACATCGCCCCTGATGGCAAGAGCGCCAGGGCTCGCTTTCGTGCGCTGATGCTCGCCGGGCAGCACGATGACAAGCAGGAGCGGATCGAGCACTTTCCGGAGCAATGCTGGGAGGGTGGCATCTATGAGAATCTCTACGTGAAGGAGCGCGGAGTCTGGAAGATCAAGCTCCTCAACTACAACATGCTGTGGCAGGCTGACTACGCCCCGGGCTGGGCCAAGAGCGGCGTGCACCTGTCACCGATCACGACGCGCTTTCCGGACGACCCGCACGGCCCTGATGAGCTGCTGGATGCGGTGCCCGCCACCTGGCCGAACACCCGCGTGGTGCCGTTTCACTACCCGCACCCGGTCACCGGGGAGGCGTGGGAGCCGAGCGGGGAATGAGGCAAGTTGCGAGCGCGCAGGTTTCCTTGCGGATGCACAGGACGTGGGACCGGGCGCGAACCCAAGCGCTTCGGCTTCGGGTGCCGTTGCGCTCAAGCCAGGGCCTCATGTAGATTCGAACAATCGGATTCGTGTCTGCCTGATGTGAGCCTTGAGCTCACAGCTCATCTCACAGCTCACAAAGGGGGGAAGCATGAAACGCGCGCTGGTGCTGGGTTCAGTGATCCTCGCGGGCCTGCTGGCGATTGCAGTCACGGCACAGCAGGGCACTCGCCCCTCCTTCCCGCCGCTCGGTGCGCCCGAGAAGGTGGCCGAGAATGTCTACCGCATCCCGGGAGCCGGCGGCAACAGCGCCCTGTTCATCCGTCCCGAGGGCGTCCTGCTGGTGGATACCAAGCTCGCCAACAACGGTCCCGGCCTGCTCGAGCAGATCCGCAAGGTCACCGATAAGCCGCTCACGCACATCATCAATACGCACACGCACGGGGACCACACCGGCAGCAATGGCTTCTTCGGGGCGACCGTTGACATCGTCGCGCAGGAGAACACCAAGACCAACATGCAGAAGATGCCGGATTTCAAGTCCGGCGTCGGGCTGCCGCATGTGACGTTCAAGGACCACCTGACGCTTTTCTCGGGCAAGCAGGCGGTGGATCTCTACTACTTCGGTGCCGCGCACACCAACGGTGATGCGTTCGTGGTATTCCGCAGCGCGCGAGTCATGCACGCCGGGGACGTTTTCGCCACGAAGGGACTGCCGATCATCGATACGGGCAACGGCGGTAGCGGCGTGGCCTACCCGGAGACGATCGCCCGGGCCGCTGCCGGCATCAAGAACGTGGACCGGGTGATCACCGGCCACAGCGACGTGATGAGCTGGCAGGACTTCGTTGACTACGGCGAGTTCAACCGTGACTACCTGGAGCACGCCCGCGCCGCGCGCGCGGCCGGACAGACGCCGGAGCAGGCCGCCGCCTCCTTCAAGCCGAAGGACAAGTTCAAGAACTACACCTTGAGCAGCGCATTCAGCGGGCCGGATCGGAACATGGCGGGGATTTACGCCGAGCTGGGCGGTAAGTAGCGCCGCCTAGGTCGCGGCGCGGCTAGAGCGCTTCCTCGCCTTCCTGCGTGCGCGGCACGTGGCGGCGAAAACACGCCATCGCCGCCCGCGCGGCGGGCCCGGCCAGCTCCGGCTGGACCAGGACCAGATGCAGGGGCACGCGCCGTGAGCTACCGAGCTCGAGCGGCAGCACGCGCAGGGTGCCCTCCACGAGGGGCTCCTGGATCAAATGTTCGGGAAGCCATGCGTAGGCCAGTCCGGCCTGCACGGTCGCGAGCGATGCATCCAGGCTGCTCACCGTGCAGCGCCGTTGAGCTCCCAGCCAGCCTTCATCTCGCGGTTGCTTGACCCCGGAGTCGCGTACCACGACCTGCAGGTGGGCCGCGAGGTCCGCAGCCGTCAGCCTGTGATCGAGCTTGAGCAGCGGATGATCCGTGCGTGCCACAACGGTGAAGGTGACATCGAAGAGTGGCTCGCTCAGGAAGCCTTCCGGCACGCGCGTGGTGACGACCACATCGGCGCTCGCTTCCCGGATTGCTTGCTCCGCCCCCGACATGATCTCTTCCGAGAACTGAATGTCTGTCTCGGGGCAGAGGCCTTGCAGCTCGGCAAGGATCGTGAGCAGTCGCGTGCGAGGGAAGGCTCCATCGACCGCCAGCTTGAGCTGCGGCTCCCAGCCCTGCTTGAGACTGTGGGCAAGGCGCTCGAGTGTCTGGAGCTCACGCACCAGCGGTCGTGCGCGCTTCAGCAGCGCCGTACCGTGCGGTGTGAGCACGGCCTTGCGTCCCTCGATGGCCAGGAGAGGGACCTCGAGTGCCTCTTGCAACCGCGCCAGGGTATAGCTGACGGCTGACTGGCTGCGATGCAGGGCTGCGCCGGCCTGTGCAAATCCGCCCTGATCGACCACGGCTGCCAGCACTGCCCACTGATCTATGGACGTTCTCGGAAGAGTCATTGTAGAACCTATTCAATTATTAAATTATTTAACGCCAAGAATTGCGCTTTTTTATCCTACGGATGGATATTACTGTGTCGCCCGGAGGTTACAGCATGCAAGAGATTAGACGCAGTAACGAACGCGGTTATGCCGATCACGGTTGGCTCAGGAGCTTTCATAGCTTCTCGTTTGCCGAGTACTACGATCCCCGGCACGTGGAGTTCGGGCCACTCAGGGTGATCAACGAGGATCGCGTCCAGCCGGGAGCGGGTTTCGGGACGCACGGCCACCGCGACATGGAGATCATCAGCTATGTACTGGGAGGTGAGCTCGCCCACAAGGATTCGCTCGGCAACGGCTCGACCATCCGTCCAGGTGACGTGCAGCGCATGAGCGCAGGGACCGGCGTGCGCCACAGCGAGTTCAACCCGTCAGCGGGCGAGCCGGTGCACTTCCTGCAGATCTGGATCCAGCCCGCGACGCAGGGCATCGAACCGAGCTACGAGGAGAAGTACTTTGCTCCCGAGGAGAAGCGTGGCAAGTTGCAGCTCATCGCATCGCCCGATGCGGCACAGGGCTCGGTCCTGATCCACCAGGACGCGCGGGTCTACGCCGGGTTGTTCGAGGGCGAGGAGCGTACCACCCTGACGGTCGAGGAGGGGCGGCGCCTGTACGTGCACGTGGCCAAGGGTGCCGTCACGGCGAACGGTACGCCTCTGGGCGCCGGGGACGCCTTGAAGGTGAGCGCGGAGAGGGAGCTCACGCTCACGGACGGGAAGGGGGCGGAAGTCCTGGTGTTCGACCTGCCCTAGGCGAGGTTGCTCAGGCCTCCTTCGGCATGAAAGGTCCGCGGCCGGAGATCGCCGGCCGCGGTGGCGTGCAATATTTCAAGCGCTGTCGCAGGCTCGATCACTGCAGGAACTCGGCCCCCGGCGGCTTGCCATCCACCCACAGTGGCGAAGCGTCCCAGTGCTCGGCGATGAGCCCCTTGTCATCGATCCGGAAGACATCAAACCAGGTCATGTAGTAGATGTGCTCGGGGTTCGCGGGGTCGCGCACCTTGCGTACCGTGCTCACCATCACGACGTCTCGCTCGGCGATGATCGAGATCACCGGCGCCCGGATCAGTGGCTCGATGGGCCGTGGCGGGCGCACCTTGCTGAAGAGCTCGACGAAGGCGGCTCGTCCGGACTGCACGTTGGGGTTGTGCTGTATGTAGGTCGCCGCCATGTAGTGCGGCGCCTGGTCCATGTGCCCCCCTTCGAACACGATGCGCCAGAAATCGAACACGAACTTCTTGTTGCGCGCCAGCCTGGGGTCGTCACTCTTGAGCATGGCGAGCTGATCGTGGCTCGCGACCGGCGGGACCTGCGGGTGGCCCGCTGGCAGCAGGATGGCCAGAAGCAAGCCCAGCAGCCAGGATCGGATCTTCATGTGGAGGCGCCTTGCACGATGCTTGTCGAACAGCCACCGAGTGTACGACACAGCCGCTGGGCGCAGTCGCCCTGAGCCTGTCGCGTTTCGCGTCTGGACCAGCGTGCTCGAAATGGAGGCCCATTCGTGCTGCGTGCCCGGGCGTCCGCGAGGCAAGCAGGCCACCCGTGACGAGCGACCGGCTTTGCGAGTAGGTCCTTGTTCGGTGCCAGGACTCCAGCGCCCAAGACACGAGAGAGGCCTCGAGGTTGCTCGGGTGCGGGAGCGAGCCGGCTCAAGTGGGAGCCGCGGCCGGCCACGGGCCTGTGACGCGGTCCGCCGGTACGGACCCGTCCGCGAGGCCGCCCGCGGGCGCCAGCTCCACCGGAACAGGTCACACGCGCGCGTAGAGGTCGCACGCCTGGCTGGCGATCTTTGGCAAAATACCGATCTCGCGCCTGAAGGAGCGGGTACACCTCGCGCGATGCGAGCATCGAGCTCCCTTCGCACTCAAGGAGTCATGCGATTCAATATAACACCAAGGGCGACTCTGCGGCGCAGATGAGCCCGCTACCCGATCGCCTGCTGCCCTTCACCTTGCATTTCCTCAGGCAGTTCCGCCTGGGCTGCCTGGGCCTGCTCGTATTCCCTATCCTGGGGCGCGCCGTGGTCGCCTCGATCGCGTATGCGACCCGGTGGCTGACCGACGGTGTGCTCGCGCTGCACGATCGCACCGGCGGCTCGGTGCGCACGCTGATCGCACCCTTCGCTCTGTTTGCTTCCCTGGTGGTCGCGCGCCTGGCGCTCGATGCGGCGATGTGGCTGTGCTCGTACCACACCCGCTCGCCGCTGCTCGCGCGCATCAAGCAGGAGGTGTTCGCCTTCGCCCAGCGACTCTCGCCTGCCTACTTCGAGAGCACGCTCTCCGGGAAGATCGCGCATCGCAGCGTGCTGCTGCCTGATCAGGTGCTGATGCTCTTTGACATGATGGTGTTCGATTTCATCCCCAGCGGCATGTTCTTCGTGTTCGTCGCTGTCTACTTCTATGTCGCGAGCCCGCTGTTCTGCGCCGCCGCCGCGCTCAGCATCATCGTCTACTTCGCCGTCAGCCTCTATTTCGGGCGTGAATGCGCCCGGCGGGCCGCGCTCAACAACGAAGCGCGCGCCGCCGTCACCGGGCGCGTCGTCGATGTGGTCACCAATATCCGCAACGTGTTCTTTTTCGCCAACCAGGGGCTCGAGGACCACGAGCTCGAGCACTACACCGGCGCTGAAACCCAGCGCCGCAAGGCGCTCTATCGCTCCGTCGTGCGCCTGCGTTGCGTGCAGTACCTGCTTGATATCCTCATGTGGATCGGCTTCGTCGGCGGAGCGCTTGCTGCCTGGGTGCGGGGGATGATCGGCGCCGGCGACTTCGTCATGATCACCGCGCTCACCAGCTCGCTCCTGCAGACTGCCTACAACTTAGGTCAGCGCATACCGGAATTCTACGAGCAGCTGGGGGCCGCCCAGGAGAGCATCGCGACGCTGATCGTGCCGGCGAGCATCCAGGACCGGCCCGGGGCGCCGGCGCTCACCGTCACTGCGGGCGCGATCGACTTCGAACGCGTGGCCTTTGCCTACGACGTGGCGGGCCGCCAGCCGCGCAACATCGTCGAGAGCTTCGAGCTGCGCATCCCGGCCGGTCAGCGTGTGGGCCTGGTCGGCGAGAGCGGCGCGGGCAAGACCACGCTGATGGGGCTGCTGATGCGCATGCACGATGTGACGGCCGGCACGATCCGCATCGACGGCCAGGATATCCGCGAGGTGACCCAGCAGAGCTTGCGTGACTCCCTCGGCCTCATTCCGCAGGACACGAGCCTCTTCCACCGTACACTGCTGGAGAACATCCGCTACGGTCGTCCGGAGGCAACCGACGCGGAGGTGATGCTGGCGGCGCAGCGTGCTCACGCACATGAGTTCATCGCGGAGCTGGAGCACGGTTACCATACTCTGGTCGGCGAGCGCGGCATCAAGCTCTCGGGAGGCCAGCGGCAACGCATCGCGATCGCGCGGGCCATCCTTCGCAACGCACCCATCCTGCTGCTCGATGAGGCCACGAGCGCCCTGGACAGCCACAGCGAGCAGATGATCCAGCAGGCCATGCGCGAGGCGATGATGGGCAAGACCGTGATTGCGATTGCGCACCGCCTGAGCACCATCATGGACATGGATCGGCTCATCGTCCTGAAGCGCGGGGTCATCGTCGCCGACGGCTCCCACATCCAGCTGCTGCGTCAGGGCGGGCTCTATGCCGATCTCTGGCGCAAGCAGTCAGGGGAGTTCAATCCAGTGGCCCAGCGCACCGAGCAACCCACGGATCAGCAGGAGCTCGCGAGCGGCGCCGGCACCGCGAGCGATCTGGTCATCGAGCGACACCGCGCCATGGCCGATCACGAAGACGCGTCCTGAAGCGCAGCAGCGGATCGGCGTGTTATGATACACAGATCATTGACAGGTGAACGAAAGGCAGACAACCGTGAAATCTGTAACCGCGATAACTCTCGCGCTCGTTCTGGCCCTGGTCGCCGCCGGGGAGCGTGTCACGGCCGCCGAGCCACCCCACGAGGCCCACCAGGCTCGCGGGGCCCCTCCGGTCCGCCCAGAGCCTCATCCGGGCCCCAAGGGCTACCAGCGCGTCGCCGAGCCGAAGGGCTGGAATGCTCGCCCGCAGACCGTCGATCGAACCAGTTACCAGCATAACTTCCAGGCGGCACGGAGCTTCAAGATCGGCCCGTATCATCGTCCGCAGGGCTGGGTCGTGCACAGGTGGGCGTACGGGCAGACCCTGCCCCGCGCTTACTTCGCTCCCGAGTATGTGCTGGCGGACTACTGGCTGTTTGCTCTCGAGGTGCCACCCGCAGGCTACGAGTGGGTGCGCGACGACGACGATGCGTTGCTGGTCAACATCGGCACCGGCGAGATCCTGCAAGTACAGTACAGCGTCTTCTCCTGAAGAAGCGCTCAGGTGAGGCGGGGGCAGCTACGCGCTGACCGTGTGCGGTGCTTTCCCCGCCTTGCCATTCGTGACCCAGCACGTCAGGTGCGATCTGCGCACAGCCTGACGTGATCCTCGGTTGGTCTTCCAGGGCAGCCTGCGGCGGCGGCGGCGCTGAGAAGGTAGGCTACGCCTGTGCTTGCGTGGGTAGTCCTGCTGCGAGCCAGCCGCTGATGCCGGCTGACATGACGTGCACGTTGGTATAGCCCATTCTCTTGGCGCGCAGGGCAGCGTTGGGAGCTTTCGTGCACAGGAAGCTCGAGCAATAGAACACCACGGCTGAATTCTTGTCCGGCGGCAGCTCACTTTCCTTGAAGCCAGCATCAAGGTTGAGCGCGCCGGGCACATGCGCCCGCGCCCAGCTCTGCGGCGAGTTGACATCGAACGTGGTGACCCGCGAGCCCTGCACAAGCGCCAGCAGATCCTGCGGTGAGATCGTCTTCAAGCCCATGATCCGTGCCAACATGGTGTGCTCCCGAAAAGTGCCGCTTCGGCTTCGCGCGGGTCGCTGCCAACATAAAAACCGCGCAACCGCAGCGCCATTGTGCTCCCCGCCGCACGCACGTGCACACCGGATCGTGCGCTTCACCGCGGTCGACGGCCGATCGTTTCGATGCCGTAGAGTGAGAGCGGGCCGATGCTGCGGGGCCGACATAGCTCTGAACGCCATTCTATGGTCGTTGCGGGCGAGCGCTGCAACGCCATGGCCCATCGCCCAGAAGCCGATCAGGGCGAGCTCCCGCGCGGTGCGCGCTCTCGTGGCTCGCGACGCAGCGGTTTCGCACATCGGCCCCCAAGCTTTGCGGTGATGGCTTGCTGATGGTCATGTCCACCGATTCCAGGGGTGCTGCGAGCGATTTGCTTCAACCGCGCGACCTGCGGCATTGCGGCGCGCTTGCCAGTGTGTGAGCATCTTCGCCATGGCTCCCCGTGCTTTAGATCGCACGTGAAGCGGGACGTTTGCCCTGGGCACTCATCGGGAGCCGGGTGACCCGGCTTGAGGGTGCCACCGTGCACAGGACCCGATACGTCTCGCCATGCGACTAAAGATCTACTCTCCCGCGCTCTTTGCCTGTCTCACCGCTGCAATCCTGCCCGTGGCTGCCCACGCCCAGGCCGGTCCGCCTTTTCTCAGCAACGATCCGGGCACCCCCGGCAACGGGAACTGGGAGATCAATGTGGGCTCGATGCAGACCGTGACACGCTTCGGCGCCTCGTACCAGGTCCCCCAGCTCGATGTGAACTACGGTCTGGGAGACCGTATCCAGCTCACCTATCTGGTTCCCTACGTGATACAGACCAGCGGCGGCGGCAACGTGCACGAGGGCTGGGGCAACGCATCCCCGGGTGTGAAGTGGCGCTTCCTCGACCAAGGGGAGGAAGGCTGGCAGCTCTCGACGTTCCCGCAGGCAATGACGGGCGTCTCGGTGCACGCGGAGCAGGAGGGCATCGCGCAGGCGGGCCCGCGGTACCTGTTGCCGGTGGAGGTCACCCACCCCGTGGGTCCCATCGGCCTGGATTTCGAGGCCGGCTACATCGTCCCCGCGCGCGGACCTCACGAGTCGATCCTCGGCCTGGTCGCGGGCCACCGGTTCAGCCCGCGGCTGGAGCTGTGCGCCGAGCTGTACGATGATCATGTCTACGAGGCCGACGGCCACACGACCACCTGGGATGTGGGCGGCCGCTACAAACTGCACCGAAGCTTCATTCTCCTCTTCATGGCAGGCCGCAGCCTGGATGGCACGGCAGCCGGCCAGCCCCAATACATGGGCTATGTTGGCTTGCAGATCCTGCTGAGCCACTACGGGCTCGCGCTGGGCTCCGAGGAATGAATGCCCCGAGCGCGCCCTGCTGCTCGCTCCTGCATGACCTGTAGATCGCATCACCTATAGATTTAAAGTGTCAGCACTGCTGGCACACATCGCCTTGGGACCGATCAGCAGTCCACAAGGGGGCGGTCTGCATCTCGTCGAAGCCTGCGCTAGAGCAGAGTCCGTAGCACCGCGGGAGCTCGGTGCCGGACTTGCAGTGGACCATCAAGGATCGGTGCGTCCCATGGTTGTGGGACGCACCGACGGCTACCGGAGACTACGGCGTGCAGTCCTTTGACGGCGGCGCTGCTTGACCAATGACGGTGTCGCGCGACGGAGCACCGTCGAAATCGAACAGATCCTCCAGGGTGTGCGCGTGTAGATCACGTTGCGTGAGGTGAGGCCTGGTGGAATCCTCACCCGTGCCCTGCGCGGCGCTGCTCAAGAAGCGCTTCTCGATGAATGCCAGGAGTGAGGTGTGGTCGCCGTCCGTGTGCGAGACGTAATGCGGCTTCGCGAATGGCGAAACCACCAGCAGCGGGACTCGGAAGCCAAGCTGATTGAAGCTCGCGCATTCGGCCGGGTAAGGACCCGTCGGATTCTGAGTGAGCGCTGGGCACAGCAGTTCGGCATCGAGCACGCTCGTATCAGTCTTGCTGAGCAGGTTGGTGGCGCACTCGGCGCCCCCACCCGGCTGAAGGCTTGCAGGCGGATTGGAGAGGTCCGCGCACTGTCCGGGGGAGATCCCGTCAGGGGTACGCGCAGCCCCTTGCCGCGCGCGCGGCGGCTGCACGTGATCGTAGAAGCCGCCATGCTCGTCGTAGGTGATGAAGATGATGGAGTCATTCCAGTACGGCCCGTTGCGTACGGCGTTGATGACGGTGGAGACGTAGGCTTGTCCTCGCTGGATGTCAGTCGGAGGATGCTCGTCGTTCTCACTCGCCGGCCCAGTCAGGCCGAAATTGGGGTCGACGAACGAGACTTGCGGGAGCGGACCCGCTCCCGCAACGCCGGCGGCTTGCTGCAGCAGGACCGTCAGCGGCAAGAAGTGTGGGTCTACCCCTGTCGTGCCGAAGGGCCGGAAGCTACCGCCCTGCGGCGCGTCCTGAAAGTAGTCAGCCCAGGTCACCGCGCCGTTGTCCAGCAAGTCGAAGATCGTGCCGGTGATCGGCTTGTAGCCCCCCGCCGGCGGAAACGTATCGCTCGTTGTCAGGTGACCGAATGAAGTGGCGGCCATGAGATACGAGCGGTTGGGGAACGTCGGCCCGAGCACAGAGGAGAAGTATCGATCGCCAAGGGCGAACTTCTGTGCCAGATCGTAGTAGAAAGGCAGGTCATCCTGCGTGTAGAAGCCCATCGTCTCGTCTTCTGTGGCGCTCTCGATGCCATTGTCGAGCTGCTCTGTGGCGTCATTGACACGTACGAACCCGTCGCTGAGGGTGTCGAAGAGAGTAGCGTTCGGGTTGTTGAAATTCGCTTCCAGGTGCACTGGATACCAGGAATGGTTGAGGTCCGGGGCCACGCAGCGGTTCAGATCGTGGAACGCAGTGACTCGTGTGCCATCATCGTCGAGGTTGGAGTTCGCGCAGCTCAGGTTGCCGGTGCTGTCCACCTGACAGGTGAGGCCATCTACACAGCTGTGGTCCCCTTTCGCACAGCCCGATGGAGCGGCGGGGTGATAGGGAGTGCCCGGAGCGTAGGCGAGCGCCCCGAAATAGTTGTCGAACGAGTGATTCTCCTGGACCAGAACGATAACGTGGTTGACTTTGTGCAGATCGCCATCTGCCAGAGCGAGCACGGGTGAAGCCAGCGCGAACGCGCCGAGTGCCGGTGCCAGCCATCGATTCGCGGACATGGCGGTGCCTCCTATGTGGATGTTGTCGTTTGCTATTGGCGGAAGTGGGCTCGTCAAGCGAGCCGTATCGAAGTTCACCCGAACCCGCCCGGAGCAAGTTGAAGTTTCTTTGAATCTTTTGTGACGTGAGGAGCAGCTTCCTCACCGCAGCGTCGAGCAACTCGTTGCGGCGGGAACGCGGGGGCGTTCCTGTTGGGCTCTCGAGCGATCTCCCGCCAGAGTATTCGAAAATGGGGCCGCTTGCGCGCGACCTTCAAACATCCATAGCTCTGTTGCCGGCCACGACTGGCGTGACTGTTGGGCCCGATGCGGTCGGCTTCACGATTGACGAGCCGTTCCCACCCACATGCCGTGTGACGATCGAGCTGCCTTGGAAGGCTGTGGCGCTGCCTGCGGTCGGCTCGCAGTGGCCGGGTGTCAAGCGGCGCTTCCTCGATCAGGGGAGAAAGGCTGGCAGGTGTCGCTGTTCCCCGCAGGTGCAGACCGGACGGGGTGCTCGCGAAGCAAGAACGCTCGCGCCGGCGGACTCGCTGCACCGATTGCCGCTGGAGCTCACCCGTCCTGAAGCTCCGCGCCGATCTCAATTTCGTAGGCGGGCTCGTTGATCACCGCTCACGGCCCCTCATGAGACGAGCCTCGGCTTGGTGCCTGCCCACACCGGTAGCGCGCGACGGCCGTGCGCGTGCAGCTGTACGATCTATGTCTACGAGCCGACGGCCGCACGAGCACCTGGGACTCAAGGGTGGCCGCACCAGCGCGCGCCCCGGCCGTAGCCTTATGATCACCTGATCACGGCGGCAGGCCAGCCGCCATGCATCCGATTCAAGGGGGTTGCCCGCTTGCCGATCCTGCTGCACCACTGCGCACTCGCGCCGGGCTTTCGACGCATGCAAGCCCTAAACAAGCTCTTCTGCGCCCTCGTGGCGGCGACCGCTCTCGCACCTGCTGTCGTCGTGGGCGCCGTGGCCGAGAGCTACGATCTGATCATCCAGCACGGGCACATCATCGACGGCACGGGCTCGCCCTGGTACCTGAGCGATATCGCCATCCGTGACGGACGCATTGCCGCGATCGGCGACCTCTCGCACGCACAGGCGAAGCGCACCCTGGACGCCCATGGAATGGTTGTCGCTCCCGGGTTCATCGACATGCTGGGGCAGTCCGAGCTCACCGTGCTGGTGGACCCGCGCTTGCCCTCGAAGATCTTCCAGGGCATCACGACCGAGATCACCGGCGAGGGCGATTCGGCGGCGCCGCTCAACGAAGCGATGATCCGGGAGAACCAGCGCGGTTACGAGCACCTGGGCATCAAGGCCGACTGGCGCACTCTGGGAGAGTACTTCGCCCGCCTGCAAAGACAGGGCATCGGGATCAACCTCGGGACGTACATCGGTGCCACCTCCGTGCGCGAGATGGTCGTGGGGTATGCC
>Ga0123356_10005390_pt1 | contig 13033 bp, 9 predicted proteins | sample TergutEmb28metaG_2_FD_92546 | JGI IMG/M metagenome (GOLD analysis project Ga0123356, IMG submission 92546) | Embiratermes neotenicus P3 segment gut microbial communities from Petit-Saut dam, French Guiana - Emb289 P3 | ecosystem: Host-associated > Arthropoda: Insects > Digestive system > Gut ... | reverse complement strand
CCGAAATGCAACCCGGTGCAAGCCCTCGTAACACCTGCTCGGAGTCCTGTATTTCCAGCGTGAAACAGTGGTTTTTGGCGAAATCCTGACGAAGGAATGGTAAAAACGCCCCCGAAAAACAGGCGTTTCGTTCTGGGTAATACGGTGTTTGAACAATTTTGCACGACGTAAATTTCGGCATGGCATTAAAGCGGGACAATATAAAATTCACGTGATTGTACCAAGTGCAACGTCAAGAACTGTCAGGTCTTTTGCTGACCAGACTCAATTTTCGCAACTTGTTAGCGGACTGGTCATCAAGCGGAGACAAAGCAATAGTACGGTTCTTTTTTCGGGACGTTATGTTATACTGCCGCAAAAGATAGAAGGTGCGCATTTGTGCCCCTACCAAAGGCGAAGACAAAGGAGAGCCAAATGAATTTTTTCAAGACCATACTGTTCGCAGGAATCATATTGTCATTGTCGATTTTCCACGTTTCCATTGCGGCATCTGACTTGCAACCGGGACAATGGTCGGTAGAAAAAGCAAACCAATGGTACGCTTCGCAACCGTGGATCGTCGGATGTAACTTCCTTCCAAGCACTGCCACTAACAGTGTCGAAATGTGGCAGAGCGAATCCTTTGATCCGCAAACCATCGACAAGGAACTTGCCATGGCACAGCAATGGGGACTCAACTCCGTTCGGGTTTTTATCAATTTCGTCGTCTGGGAAGCAGAACCGGAAGCCTTAAAAAAGAACTTCGCAACCTTTCTTGGTCTTGCAGAAAAGCACGGACTTTCCGTGATGCCGATTTTATTTGATGACTGTAATTTTTCCGGCAATGTTGCCAAAGCCGGAAGGCAAGCAGACCCAGTCCCCGGCGTTCACAACAGCGGTTGGGTGTCGAGTCCGCCCCTCGCTATGGTAAAGGATGAAGCAATGCAACCAAAACTGAAAGCATACGTCCAAGATATGGTCAAAACCTTCGGCAACGACAAGCGAATCATCGTTTGGGACCTCTATAATGAACCTGGCAATGGCAATGACGATCATCCGGCTGTCGTCGCACTGGTAAAATCAACGTTTGCTTGGGCAAGGGAAATGCAGCCAACGCAACCCCTCACGACGGGACTTTGGATTAACTATTCCAGCGAATTGAACCAATGGCTTCTGGATAATTCCGACATTGTCTCTTTTCACGGATACGATAGCAATAATGCAGCATTGCGTGCGAAGATCAGACGCTGTGCCGAGCCGGGTCGTCCTATTCTCTGTACCGAATGGCTGTTCCGCCAAGGCGGCAGCACCCCTCGAAATATACTGCCGCTGTTCAAAGAACTCAAAATCGCCGCTTATAATTGGGGACTCGTCGAAGGACGAACGCAAACATACTTTCCGTGGGGAAGCCCGGAAGGCGCTCCGAAACCGGAAATTTGGCAGCATGATCTCATTCGTGCCGATGGAACCCCTTACAGGATGGAGGAGTATCACTTTTTCCGACACATTCTTCTCGGCGATGAAGACTTTTCGGCGGAAGCGGCATTGGCGCAGCCCCTTAAAGAAAGTCGAGTGGGAAACTGGACGCTCTATACCCTTGCCGGCGACCTAATTTCCTTGTAGGAATTGTGGATATACCATCGAAGGCTTGCCACAAATTGGTCGTTTTCAGGTAGCCTCCGATCAAGTAGCCAACCGACCCCGGGCGGCGGTGTCGGCGAAGCCAATAGGCTTGTGGCAAGTTACGGTATAGATTCCCAACTGTACCCCCCCTGATCGTTCTTCTTGACGATGCCCACGCTCGGCGGAGGAAAGTGCATGCCAGCGACGGGGATTTTCTCTTGGGCGGCAAAGTCTAATATCCGCTTGCGAGCGGCAATTGCCTTCGGTTGATCCATGTCGAACCGAGCACAAGCCTCCGGGAAAGGAAATTGCAACGCCGCCGCATGAAGCAAGTCGCCGAGAATCAACATCTTCTCTGTTGTATCCGGCGACCATGACTCAATCAAAAATACCGTATGCCCCGGCGTGTGTCCCGATGCATCCAATGCCGTTACCCTCACTTTGACTCTGGCTTCGGCATTATCAAAATTCTGGTAAACCACCTCGTCGAATTTGAACGTTGTGAAGTCCTCGCCGTATGCCGCCAAGATTCTGGCAGATGGGGGGTTGGGATTATAACCCGGAGTGATTGCTTCTCGCTCCTGTTCAGAGCAACGCACCTTCGCATTGGGAAATCGTCGGTTAGTCTCGCCATCGCCTCGTATAGGGTTACTGTGAAACAGTCCGCCAATGTGATCGCCATGAAAATGCGTTAGCAGGATCAACTTGACGTTTTCCGGTTTGACGAGTTCGTTCAGTTTGCTGACCCAGAGGTCGTTGCCAAGTCCGGCATCAAAGAGGATGACATCTTCCCCGGCAAAGAAGACGAATGACGACATACTTGCCGGTGCGCTGCCTTCCGGCATATATTTTTTGACGGCTTCTTGGTCGGCAGTGGCGAAGAGTTCCGCCGCCATTATTCTACCGGGGTCTTCGTCGATGGCGACGAGTTTGTAACCTTTCTGCTGGAGTTCGTGCTCAAAAACAAGTGTGCCGATAATATGAGGATTACCGGGTTCATTACGCCCTGACTGGGCAAAGGCAGAACCGGCAACACCCATCGCTACGATGAGTGCGGTGAGAAGGAAAAAGTGTTTCGTACTGATTTTCATTGTGAATGACGGGGTAAGGGGTGAATGACTGCGTTCATTGTAGCAAAATGCGGGAAAATTAGGACACTCCGAGTCTGGTTAATCGCCAAGCATTTGATCCAGTTCGTCGTTCATTTTTTTTGCATCTGCCGGATAAAACGCTCCTGCTATTGCTGGGGATCGGACTTCTGCCCCTCGATTCGGCTTGGAAACCGATGTCAACAACAGACTGGGCATCGTGGAAACCGTCTCAAACGAGATAACATCAGCCAGATCAAGGTCTTCAATATCGAGATAACCAGCAGACGTATTCAGATGCTCTTCGATGTCCTGTACCGGATCGAATAGCACTGTCCAACCTTGCGGACTCGACACCATAACGCTTCGGTAGGTGGGATCGACTAATCGGACATCGTGTCGATTGATATTGCCGTGGATGGCAGGGTCCCAAAAGAGGGTAACATCAATTTTGGCGTTCATGACTTCGCTCGCCGTCGCCCCGAATTTGGCAACCTGTTCGCCCAACGTTTGCAATAACTCAACGAGTACCATCTGGAACGGCAAGTCTGGTCGGATCGATATTTTGGAGCAGATCAGCACGGGACGATCAGGCAACTTGAAGGAAAGAGCAACACCTGATACGACAGCATCGAACAAGCCGGGAAAATAGCCGGGGGGGGAAATGCCATCCGCCATCGCTTGAAACACTTCGGCACAGACACGTTGAACCTGTGTGAGTTCTTCGGTAGTGAGCATAGGCGGGACAGTCGATTGTCGGTCATATTTGGCGGCAAAGGTCATTTCGTCCGCCGTTTTTGCGTCGATGTTTTCCGTTGCGGAAACGGGACCACGAATTGCCACCCCTTCAAATGTGTGAAGCAGCGACCTATCATCGAGCCACGCATCGTTCGGCAATCCCGCCTTTCGGCAGACGGCTTCCCAAAATGTTTGAGCGTCCATATCGTAATCGACCGCCACACCGGGCAGGAGTAGTCCTCGATTGCCGCCGCGAGAAATCTGTACACCGTGCCTTCCGATTTCAACGGCATTGAGCCGGTCGGTGCCGCGCTGGGCAACTCGTTTCATTCCCCAGAGGAGCCAGATTTCCATATCGAGTTCAAAGAGTTCGCTGGCATTGATCGGCGGAAACCGGGGATCATCCGTTGCGGCGGAAACCGTTGCCTGTTCAACAGCGGCAGCGAGGGGCATCTGGTCGGACATCGTTCCCATGCAACTTCGTAGTTCGCCCTCTTTTTTGAGGCTCACGAACGCACCGAGTAGCGGAATGTCTGCGATGCCGGGTATTTGATCGGCAATGCGCTTTCCGCGAGTGTTGGTAACAATCGAAGCCAGTCGGCGACCGACGGCGTGAAACAATTCGACCTGCTGGTCTTCGGAAAGATAGGGTTCAGACATATCGGACTGTAAAATGAGAAGGGAAGATGCGGTGCAAAATTTTCAGACGTAGATTATACCGAAAATGAAATGATATACCATTCAACGTCAATCGGGGGGATTACGCCCGCTCTTACGCTACTTGCCGAATCTAGGAAAGGCAACGACTGTCATCATTTCCGCGTGCAAACGCCCCCGGTATCGCATCAAGAATTGCCGTTGCTGTTACCGATGCTTCGCCGAGTTGTGCTGCCGCAATATCTCCTGCCAAACCGTGCAAATGAACGGCAAGCCGGACGGCTTCAAAGACCGGCAAAAAGTTTTGTGCAATCAATCCTGCGATCATTCCCGTCAGCACATCACCGCTGCCGCCTGTTGCCATACCGGGATTGCCCGTCGAATTCAACGCCAACCGTTCGCCGTCTGTGAGGATCGTTTCGTGTCCTTTGAGTACCAACACGACACCAAAACGTTGGGCAAAGTCCAATGCTGCCGACTTTCTGGCTTCCATATTTTCTTCCAGCGGGGTTGGTTCTTTCCTCAATCGGGCAAATTCTCCGGCGTGGGGGGTCAAGATGATCGGACATTGATATGGAAAGCCAAGTAGATCGATTCTGATTTCCGACAACGCATTGAGGGCATCGGCATCGACAACAACCGGCTTGGCGACCCTTTGTATAAACTTCGGAACGAGTTGGTTGAGTTCGCCGGATCGTCCCAAACCAGGACCGAGAAACAGGGCGGTACACCGTTCGGTATGAGTCAACAGTGGTTCCAACGCACCGAGGGCAAAGCGACCGGCACTATCGGCGGGACAGGGAAGCGTTGTGTATTCGGGCGAGTAACCGGCGACGGTTTCCAAAATCGGGTCGGGTACGGCAAGACGTACCAAACCGGCACCGGTCAGCAGGGCAGCACGTCCTGCCAGTGCAACGGCACCTGCCATCCCGCGTGATCCGCCGATTCCCAAAACCGTACCGTAGGTTCCTTTGTGTCCCCGTCGGCAGCGACGGGGAGGCAGACAAGGAGGATTACACACTTGACACTGCATTGCTATTGTATTGTAGTCGGCATGCTGTGGAAAACAAGAGCCACAGCCCGACGTTCAAGAAAGTTCATTCGCAAACGATCTTTAACTCTTTCGGTTTCAACCAAAGGGGACCGTCAAAACCATAATACCAACCGATTGTCCAGCATGTCGGGAAGACGGCGGCGAACAATTTTTGCAATCTCCCGATCCGTACACCGGGTACTGAAATGCGAGGCAATGATTAAGCCATTGCGAAACTGATCCCGGCGGTCAATCACGTCGTCAAGGTGTATATGTCCGCGACGATGGATTTTTTCGCTTTTGTGCCGCCGGGCTACGAAGGATACCTCCAAAATCAAAATATCTGCCTCGTACATGTCGGGATTGTCATCAAGCCCTTTTGGCGTACTATCACCAAGATAGGCAACGCGGGGAAAACGAATTTCGGCGGAAACCTGATGTCCGGCGATTGCCAGGTCCCGAATTTGCATTTCGGAAAGCGATTGCAACTCCGGTTTGAGCCGCTTTCGCCGCTCCCAAACGACATAGCCGACCGAGGGGATCGAATGATCCGTCCGCACTACGCTGACCACGTGTTCACGGGAGAGTTCGTACTCTTCGCCCGGTTTTACGCCAATCAATTCGCACGGCAGGCGACCGTGATCCAGATACATAAACACGTCCAACAGTTGCCGAACTCGCGGTACGGCTTGGGCGGGCAGATAGATTTTCGGCGGCTCCATTTTCATCATTCTCCGCCGGGCAACGTAAGCGGGCAGCGCGAGCATGTGATCCATGTGCGTGTGCGAAAGGAACCACTGGGGGGTTCCCATGAACGACCACGGTTGTCCGCCGAGATCGAAACCGAGTTTCAATTCAGGAATCCGCCAGTATGTTTGCATTGCGGCACGGGAAAAGCCTTCGATGGTCATCCCGTTGAACGTTAATTGTCGATACGGCGGATCGGTGTATTGCTGTTCTGCCTCGTCAAAAATCATAGACGGCATTGTACCAGAAATTTTCGGACGATGCTGTCGTCAATTTTGCCGACATGCCGGCTTCCTAATCAAAGAAAAAATAGGTATTGATTCGGTTTCGGAAGACAGGAGTCTGAACATGAACTAACGTCTTGTGTTCCTTGCCGATGTAACGATTTATGTTGATATTCTCAAATTTGGAACGGAATTCAGGGGCAATGCTCTGTATCGGCAGTCCTTTGAAACCCAATGCTGGTGCCCTGTCCCGAAAGTTGTACATCATGGGATAAAATTGCAACACCCAATCGTCCGAAGTGTATGTTATCAAAATTTTCTCGACAATTTCCGGTACCTTGCTGTGCCGTTGCCCTCTGGCGAACCAGTTCTGATCCGTAGCCGCCCCTGACAAAACAAGGCGCAAACGCAAGCCTTCCGGTTGCCGATCATTTTTCCTCAACGTTTCGACAGCATTGCAAACAATTCGGCTGCCGAAACTGAATCCAAAGAGACAAACTTTGCTCTGTGGTTTTAATGTTTGAAGAAACAATGCCAAATAGTTGGCGGTGTTGTTAATGATAGGAAGTTTACTTCGGACATCACAACGGATATTGCCAACACCCCTGTCCGCATACCAGTCCCAGAAGACGACGCGGCACGGCTTGTTTGGATCGAAGTTCCGCACAACACCGAGTCCGACCTTAGTTGTCTGTTGTGTCGTTGAAGTGTAGCCCGGCGCAAAAACGATCAACGGAATTTCCGGTTGTTGCGTATTGAAAAAAGTTTCCGCATCGGAAGCCACCCAACGGTTATTTTCCCATCGGTAGTACGCCAACTTGGAAAAATGCTGTTCGCCAGCAGCCAAACGAGCGACGGCATGAAGATCGACACGCCAAATGTCTTGGTGTTCACTCGGCATTGCTGCCGCAGTCTGTGGCAGAACAAATGGTAAGAGACAAAGTAAAAATAATCGTACTTGCAATCTAGACACGAAAACCTCCTAAACCCTCTGATTGATGACTGAAAAACAATGAACCGTGCGAAGTATGGGGAACAAAACGCAAAAGTCAAATAAACATGGGGAAAATATCGAAAAAATTCCGATGGTTACAAAAATGCGGATTCTGATGTTTGCTAGGTTTATCTCTGCAACATCACGTCCCGAAGCGTTGCATCGCGTTCAATCGTCAGCGTTACCGGCTGATCTGCCGGGATTTGATGAATCCGATGCTCCACAGCCAAAAGCGAAGGAGTTAATTGACCATTTACCATCACGATCAAGTCGTCCGGCAGTAGTCCCAGTCTTTCCGCTTCGCTACCGGGACGAATTGCATCAATAAACGGCGGAGTCCGACGAGTTACCGATGTAATAAACACAATGCCCCAGTCCTGAAAAATCCGAATCGTGTCCTCTGGAATCATTTCCCGCTCACGTACCGTCTGTTCCGTGAAAAGAGTGATCGCCCCGCCCTGTTCCATTGCCGCTCGTGCCCAATCGTTCCACGCATGTGTCGGGATCGCAAAGTTGAGCCAACTGTGATTTTCGTTGTTCCGCAGTTCCTTGCCGAGGATGCCCAAGAGTGCGCCTGTGTTAGCACAGATCAATGCCCCGCCGCAAGAGCCGGGATTGTTTGTTGTAACATCCACCACGATAATGTCTCCCGTGTAAGGTGTTGCAAAGACTCCCCGCCGGGCGGACAACGTCGTCCGTGCCGCTATTGCTCCGCGTTGTACCGTTACCCGTTCGTTGCCTTGGGCGATGTTGAAAGGGTTGGAAATTGCGTAGATGGGCGAACCAAGAGGATATGTTGTTGTCCCCTCTCCCTCTGGGAGAGGGTTGTTTGGTCGCCCCCACCCTAACCCTCCCCCAAAGGGGGAGGGGACGTTATTTTTAACATCAAAATACGGCAATTCCGCCCCGGGAACTTTTAGCAGTGCTATTTCCATCACAGGATCAGCCGCTGATAGTGTCGCCTCGAACCTTCGACCATTATCCAGTACGACAACAATCGTATTCGCCTGCAATGCCGAGGTGAGTGCCGTCAAAATATGTCCCTCCGACGAAATGAGGATGCCCGATTGATAACCGTGAATCCCCGCCGCTTCCGCTCCGTATATTTTGACGACTCTTTTTAGGGCTTCGTCGATTACTGGGTCAATTAAACCGGGGGGCATAAGCCCCCCGCTCTTGCTGCTGTCTGCTGTCTGCCGTCTGCCGTCTAATTGCGTTTCTGTTTCAAAAATGCCGAAGAGGATGCGACCGTATCGGACTTCCATTGTGTTGCCGCTAAAATAAACTTCACTCGGAAAGTCGAGACTGTTGCCGGACATTTCGATCAGCGGCATCGCTCCACTCTCTGGATCGACGTAAAACCGGACATCGTTGCCGCGCCAGTTTACGGTGAACACGTCATACAGTTTGGCAAGGTTGCCCCCAATCGGTGCTGTACCCGTGTACACGATGTCCGCCCCGTCAATCGTGTCCGCAATGGTCAACAATCGCATCAAATACAATGCCGTAAAAAGTCCGCCGCTCCCGCGTGGCGATTGATAATGCGTCATTGGATCAACGATAAAGACTTCGGTTTCCAACATCAAGTCGGCATTCCAAAAGCCGCTGCCGATAGGAAGTTCGTAATGTACTCCCTTGTCGTCAACGCGAAACGAAAAAGTATCCAGTCGATCTCGCAACGTGCCAGTCAATTCCCAAGTGTCTGTGCCGACATAGTCGGCGGCTCTCTGGAACAATTTTAACACTCGTTCCAACTCCACGCGATTGAAATAAAAATTAGCATACCCACGCCGCTCTTCGTAAAAGGGTTTAACCGCTTCGGAAAAAAACAGTTCTCTTCTGCGTCCTGCCGACCACGGTCTGCCGTCTCTTTCTCCCTCCGATTCTATCGGCGGGGCAATTACTGTTTCGGTGATTTCGATCAATTCATTCTCGCCGTGCAGACCAGCAAGCCGAACCAATAAATCATATCGCACGCCATCTCTGCCGCGCACCGTAACGGGCAACCGCCAATGTTTCGGAAAGATGCCAACAAGATTTTTGAAAGTGTTTGCCGAGTCGATGACTTCCCCAGCGAACCGGAGCAGTTCATCATTGCGCCGCAGACCATTACGGAAAGCATCGGAAGTTGTAAGAACATCGTCAAACATCACCCGTCCTTCTCGATCAGTTGAAACGAGAGCATTGAACGTGGCATGATCGACGATGCGACCGCTTTTCAAGTCGCCGAGAAAGTTTTGCACCTGATTGCTCGAAACGGCATAACCGATGCCGACATTGACTCGTCCTCGCTTTTCAAAGGAGCAGCGTCCGATGATGCCGATGATTTCGCCGCGGTCATTGAACACGGGACCGCCGCTGTTGCCCGGATTGACGGCGGCATCCGTTTGAAGGCAGTCGGTATATTCCAAAAATGTCCCGGCGGGAAATTGATACCGGTTCGTGCCGGAAATGATCCCCATCGACACGCAAGGGCTGAAATCGGTCGCCAGCAGAAACGGATTGCCCATCACGATGGCGGTATCGCCAACGACAACGGTGTTGCTATCGGCAAAGGGAGCGTAGGGAAAGTCTTCTCTTCCGAGCAGTTTGATGAGGGCAATATCGCCGACGGGGTCAAGACCGACGACGACGGCATCGTAGAGTTTTCCGTCAGCCATCCCGGCTTTCATTGCGGGTCCACAGGGTTGGACGACGTGAAAGTTGGTAACGGCAAAACCATCGGGCGAAATGACCACACCGCTTCCGCCGCCTGTTTGTGCATCGGGATTGGCAGGAAAAATTGCAATGACCGTTTGCATTGCCCGTTCGACCACGTCGTCAGCAAGGAGCGACGCGGGGATGGACAGGCATAAAAACAAAGAGAATATCCACCTCATAGCAACAATTATATCTAGTTTACACCAGAGTCGCAATCGTAAGTTTTGCGAAAAGGTGTATAATAGGTCGTCATGATGCAGTTGCGGACCATTTTTCTAATCGGTTTGTTTCTTTTTACCGGGGTGTCGGCTAAATTGTTTGCCGCCGATGTTGTGCAAACGTTGCTTCACACGACCTTTGATGTCAACGACACAAACCTCGATTGGCGTACCGAACGGGATTGCCGAATGGTCGTCCGAGATCAAACGCTTCGCGTTGAAGCGCTTCAAGGAACTCCGCAGATTGTCTATCGTCCCATCGAGTCTATCGACGGCGAAGTTCGGTTTGTTCCCGTTAGTTTTACCGGCGGTGAATTTCGCCTCATTCTCGAGATACAAACAGGCACAGAATCGAGCGCAACATTCTACTGGACAAGTCTAGGAACTCCCCAACGTAGCGAGGCACACACAGTTGCGATGCGACTTGAGGAAGACGGACATTGGCACACCTACGAATTCGTTTTTACCGTGCGGGACATCTTGACCGGTATGATGATTCGCTTTTCTGCTCCCGACGGTTCCTGGGATATTCGCTCCTTCAAGTTAATTCGCACAAGTCCGCCACCGCTTTCCATTCGGGAAGCCGTGCCGGTTATGCACAGAACGGAAACCGGACAAACGCAAGAAGTAGTTCAATTCACCGTTGCCAGCGACGTTCTCGTTCCGATGAGTTACCACATCGGCAATCAAACGACGGAACGAGAACTCCTGCGTGGGGAAACAGTCGATATTCTGGTTCCGATCCGTCCCGAAGGCAACCTTGCCGCCGTTGTTCTTCGGCTTCGTCCGCGAGGCTTTCCCGACATCGTGTATCCGGTCTTCCTGTACCGTCCCGAAGGCAATACAGATTGGATTCAAAAACCGCTCGGCAATGATACAATTATTGAAATTGCTCCCGATGCTCAAATGGCAAGACTTTGGCACGGCGACGAACTCTTCGGCATCATCGCCCCAATTGTCCATCGAGACGGTGTCATTCCGAGGTTCGTATTGAGCGGCAATTCTACCGAAACGGAATTGCATTTTGAAAGCAATGGTATTGACCTGCGAATAGACATTGCCTCACCGTTCTTGCATTTCGAGATCACCGACAACTCGGCACAAGACGAAGCGGTACTGCTTGAAGGTCCCGTCGTTCGGCTTTTCGGTGAGTTTCGCGGCGGACTACTCCCCGGCGTAGAATTTTTGGGACCGGGCGGCACGAGTTCGTCCGAAATCGACATCGAAAGACCGTTCCATAATCGTTCTACGCCGAATCCGCTCTGGATTACCATGCTGCTTGCGGTGCAGGAAACGGACAAAGGGGGTGCGGCGTTGTACTGGGAGGATCCGAGTCTGCAACCGACCTTTTCGGCACCGAATCGCTTTGATCGCACGGACGATCATCGTTTTTCGTTGATAAGAGAGCCAAGGACTGTGTCCCCGAAACCACAGATCAAAGCATCATTGGAACTATTCCCCCCGACGCAGCCGGGGGAAACAGCAACATCGCACCGGGTACTTCGGTCTTACATTGCTCGAAAGGGTTTCCCGCTTCCTCCGCCCACTCTGCGAACTGCCGAAGAACAGCGACAACTTTCGATGCAGGCTCTAACGGGTGCGTTGCAGTCCGAATTGGGAGGACAATGGGGTTACGCCTTTGAATCCGACTGGGAACGCCGACCCTTTGCCGACATGCTTTCGACATTGGCACGGTTGACGGAAGTGGCAGGCGGAAGATTGAGAAATCCGAACGTGCTGGTTCCCGGCGGTTCGGACATTACGAACGACGCAATCTTTTTTCTGACCGGGCGGATTCCAGAGTGGCAACGGCATCGGGAGGCGGCAATTCGGCAAACGATGGCGGCGATCAATGCCGATGGTTCATTTTTGTTTCGGACTCGCTTTCCTGAATTGGAAACGGCAGCGAGTTCATTCGGTTATACAGCACTCCGTGCTCTTGAAATCATGGAATATGTCCGAGCGACGGGCAACAACGAACTTTTTGCAGTTGTAACAAGGGCGTTGGAGTATTTGGAACAGTGCGACATTCCTCGCGGCGGATTTTATAGGAAAGCACCGTTTCACACACCAGATTTGCAAGCGACGGCGGCACTCGTTTGGCTTTACGTTTGGGCTTACGAGTACAGCGGCAGTGCTCATTATTTGGAGAGAGCAAAACATTTTGCCTTTGCGGGTTTGCCCTTCGTCTATCAAACGTCGCAGAAGGAGCACATGCTTTTCGGAACGGTCGGCAGATTCGGCGGAACGCATCGTCGTCCGCCATTGCACTTTGGATTGCTGTCCACCCACGTCGGAATTCAATATGCTTATGCACTGAATCTGTTATCGAGATATGACGATCAAACGGACTGGCATACGGTTGCTCTTGGTATTTTGCACACGGTTGAAAACTTGCAATACACGGAAGGGTCATACGCGGGTTGCATTCCAGAGTTATTTGACGTGATTCATCAAGAGCGTCGGGGCTGGCGAGTGAATCCGTGTGCGTTGGTTTCGTTGCGTTGGGCAGTCGAAAACAAGGTGGACTCGCTGTTCGTTTTGGTGGACGGCAGAAGTCGGTATGTTGCGCCATACCCTCTGCGCAGAACTCCTAATGGCATTGAGGCGTACAATGTTCCACCGGGACAAAGGTTCCACATTTTGCACAATGCCAACCGTTACGGTACGGGCGAAGGCAATGGATTGGTTACGGTTGATTGAATAGATCGCATCCGGGGAAATTGATCGCGTGGAAAATCCAGCCCAATTTCTGATAGGCACCAGCCGTCGTGTGTCAAAACTTCCAAAAATTGAAATTTTGCGTTTTTTTTATTGACATCCCCCATTTTATCGGCTATAATAGGGATTGGTACGTTGCCGGATCGATTACTATAAACCGCTAGCATTAGGAGAGCACATTATGCAGAATATCACCATTTCCAATACCTCCTTCGGTGCCCTTAATGGGGGGGGGGGGGGGGGGGCCGCCAACTCCCCTCGTGTGACGGGGAGGGGCCAAAACACACCACCCCCTTCCCCCCCCCACTCCT
>Ga0123356_10005389_pt1 | contig 13034 bp, 13 predicted proteins | sample TergutEmb28metaG_2_FD_92546 | JGI IMG/M metagenome (GOLD analysis project Ga0123356, IMG submission 92546) | Embiratermes neotenicus P3 segment gut microbial communities from Petit-Saut dam, French Guiana - Emb289 P3 | ecosystem: Host-associated > Arthropoda: Insects > Digestive system > Gut ... | reverse complement strand
GATTTTTACAAGTTTTCTCTGATATAAATTATCCTGCTCAAGAATTTTTTCGTAAACACGCCCAATATACATCAGCAGCCTGACCGGGACATTGTTGTTTATGGAGCTTTGGTGTTCGATTAACACTACAATACGATCATTGATAGTGAAGGAGATATCATTAATCTGATTCATGTAGATTGCATCGGACAAGGTGTTAATGTCGATGATTGCATCCGGCGGAATGTCGACTCCTTCGATAGCCGAATAAACCTCTCTTAAAACTTCCGGATTGGAAAACAGGGTAGAAAACACGCTGCTTTTGTGTTTCCTGTTTACATTTGAGTCCATATATACCTCGCAAAAAAAAGCTGGAACCTTCATAAAAAGGTTCATGTATATATGGCGCGGCCGTGCGTGGCGCTTTAGTGAAAATGAAAATTATTTAAATCATTAGGAGAGGTAATATTAACCAAAAGCGAAAAAAATTATGTGTCTTATTTCTAATCCCCGGAAATTATACCTGACTGTTATTGATATCTCATCGTGTACCTTTCCAGCATATGTTAAAATCTTGGCTGCTCTCTTTGTTGTTTTTCATATTCACTAATCCTTCCAAAACCTGCTAACCAGGCTGCTGTTATAATATCAATACCAAAATGTACGTAAAACCTGTGTTTATGTAATTTATTATACCTGTACCCTAAATCAACAAAAAAAAAGTCTGAACTAAATATACTGTCTCTGGAATAATAACCTTCAATATTTATATTGCGTAATGAAAAAGAAATCCCGGAATAATATTCAACAAATTGCGGCCAATCATTCCTAATTGCGTTTATGGAAATAAATGGACACAGGACAAAATACCTGGATCTTTTATTCAAAATATTATAATAAAGCGTTGGATTTATAAATGTTAAAGCAGAATCATTTGAATTAATACAAATAAAAAAAACAAAAGGTGAAAAGCTTATGCCAATTCCATTATGCATTTCGTATGCTAATTTTATGAAATTACCATAAATAAATCCACTATTATCTCCAACTTCAGAATTGAAACTAAATCCTAATATCCCAAGACTTATACTTGCTTCACCGTGTACAGCATAAACATTACAGAGCATAAAAAAAAGTAAAAATATAATTATTTTCATACAACAACTCCAAAGCAATCCATACAACAATATTAAATATGTAAATTGTTCAAAATTATAACTGAGGAACTGGCTACTGCCAGTTCGTTTTTCTTCTCTTATGGAAAGACTACACAGGAACAGCCGCAACCATTTCTTTGCGTATCAGTTGAGAGACAAATTCAGCGGGGGTCTGGCGCAGCGCTTTCGAGCGAGCGTCAATAATATGAACAGTCGCTTCATCCAAAAGCAGCATTCTGGCTTTTCGTTCGGTAAAAAAACCGCCTTCGCCTTTCCTGACTTTTGGTGTAGTTTTAGTGTATAATTCATCTAAAGCAAAAGCTTCTTCTTCGGTCATATCTGGCATAATTTACTCACCTTTTCTTCATTCATTAATCTATCGCAAAAATTCTTCTTACAGGAAAGCGGTTTGTTCTGCGATTGACTTACACTTCGCAGAACTTAGGGGCGAACCAGCCGGAAGCCGACGCTGCCGCCCATGTCCCATGGGCCGCTGTTGTGGATGCTCCGACACGCAGAACGAAGGCTCTGCCCCCTGTAGCTCCAGCTCCCGCCGCGTATCACACGGAACGAGCCAGAGACCGCTCCGGTTGGATTAGTCTGCGCTCCAGTTGCATACGTTCCGTACCAATCCCAACACCACTCCCATACATTTCCATGCATATCATACAATCCCCATGCATTTGCCGAAAAACTCCCCACAGGCATTGTTCTTCTTCTGTATTCGCCTTTAGCATTATTATTGTATGGATTATTGCCGTCATAATTAGCCTGATCGGTAGTTATGTTGTTTCCTGTATTGAACGGCGTAGTAGTTCCGGCCCTGCAGGCATATTCCCATTCGGCTTCTGTAGGCAAACGATAACCGTTAGCGTTCCAATTTACCGAAACTGCAGCATCTGTTATAGGGTATCCGCTTGCGGGTACTCTGTTTGTCATAGTATACGCTGGAGTTAGCCCTTCTCTCTGGCTGCGCCTTATACAATATTCAATCGCATCAAACCATGTTACATTTTCTACAGGCAGATTATCCCCTTTGAAATGGCTGGGATTCGTTCCCATTATTTCCTGATATTCCCTCTGTGTTACTGGGTACATGCTCATCTGAAACGAACTTAATGTAACCTGACGTTGAATCTCATCGTTATCACGGCCTGCTTCATTTGCAGGGCTTCCCATTGTAAATGTGCCGCCGTTTATGCGTACCATATTATTTTGCTGCGCAGCTAAACCTGTTACTATAAAACATAATGTAAAAATTAAAACCGTTATTTTTTTCATTTTATTTCCTTCTTTAAAATAAGATAAACTTATTATATCATTTTTTCAAATTTTTTACATTATTATAATCATATTTTCCGTTAACTCCCTGCACAAGGATGCGCGGAGCGACTAGTGGACTTGAGGTAAAATTAGCTATAAACTTTTTTTATGCCTTTCGTTTAACTGATTATTAAACGCAAAATTGATAATCAAGAATAAGTTGAATGATCTGGTATGAAAACCCATTACTAACGCTTCAGGCATCACCACCCCCCTGGCCAACCCCTTGAAAAATATTGATTCAAGCTTTATTTTCTATATATATGAAACTAATAAGCTTTCTAAAGCCTGGGCTTTTTATATACGAACTCATCAGGATATTGATTTTTGTCTTTATTTTAATTATTCAAAAAAACGATCATGGTTCTGCAAAAATTATCTTTGCCTCCTCATCTGCTCTTTTTACGCTTATGGCCCTGTTCATCTGGATCGACATAGACCGGTATAAAACATATCTGCCCTTATATATAGCAGGAAAATGTATATGCGTTTTTCTGGAAGCAGTCTTTTCTATTGCATCCAGGCAGGTTACAATGATTGGAGGCAGAGACGCCATTGCCTTTCTTTCGCAATTGGTTTTAAGCGGTGATTTATTTGCCCTTGGTATTGTTTTTCTGATTCTCAGGGATGTTCAAAAATCGGCGGAAGCCGGCAGCCTGAAAGATGGTATATGTTGTTCTCATTACGAATTGCATCCGGAGGACGGGGAATTGAACCCTAAGGCAATCGAAGATACAGAACCTGTTGTGGAGGAAAACTAATGCGTATTATCCCAATCGCAAGCGGAAAAGGCGGAGTGGGCAAATCTCTGGTTTCGGCAAATCTGGCTGTTTCGTTTGCTCAGGCAGGAAAGAGGGTTGTCCTTGCAGACCTTGATCTTGGAGCGTCAAATCTGCATCTGGTGCTGGGGCATCATTCTCCCAAAGCAGGTATCGGAACTTTCTTAAACAACATTAAATCCAACTTCTCCGATGTTATTACCGAGACTGATATCCGCGGGCTGCGGTTCATCCCCGGCGATAATGAAATTCCCGGAACAGCGAATCTAACCGCTACCCAGAGAAAATCACTTGTTAAAAAATTACTCTCCCTTAATGATGATGCTGACATTCTCATTCTGGATTTGGGCGCTGGAACACATCAATCCATTTTGGATTTTTTCCTGCTTTCCAACCAGGGTATTGTTGTCACCGCTCCGGCTGTTACGGCAGTTTTAAACGCCTATGTATTTTTAAAAAATACTGTGTTCCGCCTGATGTTCAGTTCCTGTACAAAGGGTTCAAAGGCCTATGCCCATCTGGAAAAAATCCGCAAAGACGGAGCCGGTCATCTTTACATTCCAAAGATTCTCCCGGAGATTAAAAATATCGATCCTGTCTCCCATGAAAAATTCGTTAAGCGTCTTGATTCCCTGCGTCCGCGGCTTATTATGAATATGGTAGACGAGCCGAAAAATGCGGATGTCGCAATGAAGATCCGCCGCTCGTGCGAGGAATACCTCGATCTAAAAATCGAGCACATGGGCATTATTTACCGCGACATGGTTCAGGACACGGCGCTTGCATCAAGGCTGCCTATCGTTCTTTATAAACCGCAATCGGTATTGTCACAGGCAATTTACCGCATTGCCGATAAAATACTGGAAAGCCCGGAGGACAATTTTACACCGGATGACAAACAGATAGATGACAGTTTTGCAGAAGCCGAACTGGAAGCGGAAATCGACTTTGACACCAAAATGGAATATATAGAGGATCTCCTGCACTCAGGTGTTATGAGTCAGGGTGATTTAATAGAAACTGTAAAATCCCAGCAGCTTGAAATTTCCAAAATAAAAAAAGAAAGTAATTTTTTAAAACTAAAACTGGCAAAAGCCATGCAGCAAGGTTTTAAAGTATAATTAACAATGAGGTTATCATGAAACTTCGTTTCATGTTCGATTTTAATGTGCCGCCTTTGGCTGCACGAGGTTGAGGTTATCATGAAACTTCGTTTCATGTTCGATTTTAATGTGCCGCCTTTGGCTGCACGAGGTTGAGGTTATCATGGTTTTTCCTTCATGGCTGAGTCCTGAAATAATCCCCGGTCTTCCAATCCGGTGGTACGGTTTAATGTACATTTTCGCTTTTGCAACTGCGTATATCGTATACCGCAGACAGGTAAAAGAACGGAACTTCCCTATGCCGGAAGAGGATCTTACAAATCTGTTTTTCTGGGGAATATTGGGGCTGCTTTTGGGAGCCAGGCTTTTTCACACGCTCATTTACGAAACAAGTGATTTTTACAGAAGGCAGCCATGGCTGATTTTCTGGCCGTTCCGTAAAGGGCAGTTCACAGGGCTTCAGGGAATGAGTTATCACGGCGGCGCTTTTGCAGGAATGCTTGCCGTTGTCATTTTTGCAAAAATAAAAAAATACAGTTTCAGAGAATTAGGCGACATGTTTGCAGCCGCCATTCCGCTTGGCTTTACATTTGGCCGGCTTGGGAATTTCATCAATGCCGAACTTTACGGCAGAGCTACGGCAAGCCCTTTTGGGATGCTCTTTCCGGAAAGAACCACAAGGCTGCTGCCGGCAGGCGAAAGCTGGGTGCAGGAAATTGCAGAGAAAACCGGCACAGAAATAACAGGCGTTCTTGTAAACCTGCCCCGCCATCCCTCGCAGTTGTACGAGGCTTTTTTTGAAGGCATTGTTTTATGGGCCATTATCTGGTTTTTCCGGAACCGCAAGCCTTTCAAGGGTTTTTTAATTGGGCTTTACTTTCTAGGTTATGGATTTTTCCGTTTTGTAATTGAATACTTCCGCGAACCGGATGCCGATCTTGGATACCGTTTTGAAATCATAAAAACCTCCCTTCCTACCGCTTATGCGCATCCGCTTTTAAGTTTTTCTACAGGGCAGGTTCTGTGTTTCTGGATGATGGTTTTCGGAGCCGTCTGGCTTATAATCGCTTCCCGTCTGCCGGATAAAAAACCTGTAATCATCTACGGCAATGAAGAAAAACCCGCAGCAAGCAAGGAAGAAACAAATACACAGAGAAACAAGCGGCGAAAACTGCGCAAAAAATTGAAATCATCTTAAACGCTTGTTCCTGCACCCGTAGTACCGGAATGAACAGACACCTTGAAATGAAACTGTCATTTTGATACTATAAAATGATTAGGAGGGTTTATGACCTTAATGCAGATGATAGAACAGGGAATGGTTTGGAACCTTATAGTAATGGGGTTATTATTTATTTTAATGGTAGTATTAATTAATGCCATAGGCGGTAAAATCGCCGCACAGAAAGACACAGGTCATGAGGTTCCGGCTGCAGGTAAAACTGCCGATATATCCGCAGTAATAGCAGCCATCACCGCTGCAGTAAATGAATATAAAAAGAAAAATTAAATACACTTAAGGAAGGGAAAAATGTCAAAAGTACAATTAACCGATTTGGTATTGCGTGATGCGCACCAGTCACTGTTTGCTACCCGTATGGTTACTGCGGATATGCTGCCGATTTGTGACAAGCTCGATAAAGTGGGCTTTTATGCTCTTGAAGCCTGGGGCGGAGCCACCTTCGACTCCTGCATCAGATTCCTGAACGAAGATCCATGGGAAAGGCTTAAGAAATTAAAAAAGGCGCTTCCAAAAACACCCATAATGATGCTTTTAAGAGGCCAGAACCTTTTGGGGTACCGCCATTATGCAGATGATGTTGTCGCCAAATTTGTTGAATACGCAGCTAAAGACGGCGTAGACATTTTCCGTATTTTTGACGCATGTAACGATCCGCGCAACTTCAGGGCTGCTACAGAAGCCGCAAAAAAAACCGGCAAGCATATTCAGGCGACAATCTCTTATGCGGTTACTCCCTTTCACACTATAGAAAAATACGCCGACTTTGCGAAACAGCTTGTAGACATCGGCGCAGATTCAATTTGTATTAAAGATATGGCCGGTCTTTTAAAACCCTATGAAGGTTTTGAACTTGTAAAGGCGATTAAAAAAGTGACAAGCCTGCCTGTCGAAATTCACACTCATGCCACAACAGGTATGTCTGTTGCAACCCTAACCAAATGCGCCGAAGCGGGAGCGGAAATTCTTGACACAACAATTTCATCCATGTCGATGGGAACAAGCCACAGCCCGACAGAAACAATGGTAGAAATTTTCAAAGGAACACAGTTCGATACTGGCCTTGATATCAATCTGTTACTCGAAATTGCCGCATACTTCCGCGAAGTCCGCAAGAACTATAAAAAGTTTGAATCCAGCTTCCTTGGCGCAGACACACGTCTTCTTGTAAGCCAGGTTCCCGGCGGCATGCTCAGCAACATGGAAAGCCAGCTTAAAGAACAGGGCGCAGCCGACAAGATGGACGATGTTCTTAAAGAAATTGCCGTTGTACAGAAAGACGCAGGCTATCCGCCGCTTGTTACTCCTACAAGCCAGATAGTCGGAACACAGGCGGTATTTAATGTGCTGTTTGGCCGGTACAATAAACTCTCAGGGGAATTCCAGGATCTTGTTGCCGGCAAATACGGCGCCTGCCCTGCTCCGAAAAATCCGGACCTTGTAAAGAAAGCGCTTGAAGCCCTTAAAATGCAGAAAGAAATGACATGCCGTCCTGCGGATGAAATCCCGGCGGAATATTCAAAGCTTGAAGAAGAAGCCAAAAAAATTCTTGGCGGTAATGTAACTCCCGAAGATGTACTCACACTTGCAATGTTCCCGAAAGTCGCCCCGGACTTCTTCAAGAAACGCGCAGAAGGTCCTGTAGTATTTAAGCCGGAAGCTGAAGCTCCTGCTGCAGCCCCTGCCGCACCGCCGGCAGCCGGACAGGCAGCGCGCTATTCAGTTAATGTAAACGGCGCCAATTATGATGTAGTAGTAGCTCCAGCTGGCACAGTAGCAGTCGCTCCGTCTTCTTCACCGGCGCCGGCAGCTCCGGTTGCGCCGGCCGGCGGAGAAACAATTCCCGCTCCTGTAGCAGGAACAGTTCTTCGCTATGTAGCGTCGGAAGGCCAGGTTGTAAAAGCAGGCGATACGCTTTTAATTCTTGAATCCATGAAAATGGAACTTGAAATTAAATCCAATGCCGCAGGCAAAGTGCACTTCCTTGTTCCCACAGGAACACAGGTCGTATCCAAACAGCCGATAGCTAAAATAGGTTAAGCGCATATTATTATAATGAAATGAAAAAATCCCGGATTGCTGTCCGGGATTTTTTTTATGGTAAGTACTTTTGTCTGTCTTCTTACGAATTTTCTTTTAACTCGCGTAACTCGTGCAGAGTTCGCAGTTTCCAGATGGCTTTTTCCTGAATCTGCCTTACGCGCTCACGGGTAATTCCAAGGTATTTTCCTGTCTCTTCCAGAGTAAGAGGATTTTCTCCCGTCAGACCAAAACGAAGCTGGATTATTTTCATTTCCCTTTCCGATAATTGCGAAAGGATGCCGCCCATGGTTTCCTGCAATGTCATTGAAAAAACCATTTCAAACGGTTCTGCCCTTATATCATCTTTAATAAGATCTGCAAGGCGCGTAAGATTTCCGTCATCTACAATGGTATCAAGGCTTGTTGTTTCCTGCGACAGTTTTACAATCTCCTTGACTTTGGAAACAGGAACATTTAAGTACTGCGACAATTCTTCTTCGTTGGGATCGCGTCCCAAATCCTGGGTAAGCTGTTTGGCGACATAATAGCACTTTTTGATTGTATTAAGCATGTGAATGGGTATGCGTATAACGCGCCCCTTGTCCGCAATGCTTTTAATAATAGCCTGCCTTATCCACCAGGTGCCGTATGTTGAAAAACGGCAGCCTCTTGTATAGTCAAAACGTTCAACCGCTTCTATAAGACCGATATTGCCTTCGTCAATCAAATCAAGAAGGGTAAGCCCGCGGTGCTGATAATTTTTAGCAATTGACACAACAAGGCGTAAATTGGAATTTATCATTGTGTTTTTATAATGAAGAAGCGCGCTGTCAAGGGCTGTCTTTTCATTGCTGTAGTCGACATCTGTATTTTTCTTTTTGTCAGCTTCCAGCTCTTTTATCTTTGTGCGCAAGCTGATAATTTTCTCGCCGATGTTCTGTTCTTCCTGTAATGTCAAAAGCGGAAATCTGGAAATCTGCCTGAAATATAACGCTAAAGGATCTGATTCCTTTTGGGATTTTATCCTCTTATGAGTTTTATCAATCGGTTTTCTCGATTCCCTGCGGGAAGCATAGCGTTTCCCTGCTTTTTCTATTCCAATCTCCATTTCTCACCTCTTATGTTCTAGAATTATTCCCGCTGTTCGCAGTTCCTGCTCTGGGAGCAGTTGCCGGATCGATAGGTATATCATTTCGAAAAACCATAAAAAATAACTGCGCTTTTTCTGATACGGAATTAATGCCCAATTTGCCTAATTCCATTCCTGTTGTTATCCTGTCGCCGATACTTACCGTAACAGTTTCCAGGCCGCCGTACATGTAATAATATCCGCCGGTAGTCTCCACAATTACAACTCTGCCGAACTTCCGCCACGGACCTGCAGAAACCACATTTCCCTGAATTACGCTTCGTACAGATTCAAACTGATCTCCCTCTACAACAACGCCCATTTGTCCTGTCATGTATGAAATATCTTTTGGAGTAACAGGCCATCGCAGAGAATAAAGTCCGCTTGACACTCTTGCAGTTGAAGTATTGTCAGGCGGATTTGATGCAACTGCATTTTGCCCCGGCACCTTAATTACATCGCCTGCTCGAAGCGAATGATTGGATGAGAACCCGTTTATATCAAGCAGGTTCTGCAGGGAAATTCCATGCGCCCGCGCAAGGCTAAAAAGCGTATCGCCCCTGACTACGCGGTAATCAACAAGCCTTTGCGGCGCAGTATCAACTGATGCAGGTATTACAAGCCTTCTTCCAAGGCTTAACCTTGATGGATCTGTAATGTTGTTTGCTCTCATCAATTCATCAGCAGCTACCTGATACAGACGCGAGATTGAATAAATAGTTTCACCTCTTCCGACTACATGAATCAATTCTTCTGCGGCGCAATCCGCCGGGGAAAGGAGGCTTGCAAAAGCAAAAATAAGAGTAAAAATCAGTAGATACTTCACGGCTCTTCATTATCGGCAGAATTCTTTTAAAACTACAGTTTAAGGCCCGTTATGTTGATTTCCTTTAAATATAATAGTAGATTGATACCAGAGGTTCGAAATGGGTGATTATGTAAGACCAAGCTGGGATGAATATTTCATGGAGGTTTGCGAGGCCATCTCCAAAAGAGCGACCTGTGACCGCGGCCGTTCAGGCTGCGTTATTGCCAAGGACAGGCAAATTCTTGTTACAGGCTATGTAGGCGCTCCTGCAGGGCTGGAACACTGCGATGATGAGGGGCATCAAATTAAAAAAATGCTCCATGAAGACGGCAAAGAAACCACCCATTGCGTCAGAACCGTTCATGCCGAGCAAAATGCAATTTGCCAGGCAGCCAAACGCGGCATTCCTATTGACGGAGCAACCCTTTACTGCCGGATGACCCCATGCAGAACATGCGCCATGTTGATAATAAATTGCGGAATAAAGCGCGTAGTATGCCAGCGCCGTTATCATGACAGCGGTGATTCACTTGCAATGTTTGAAAAAGCAGGAATTGTAATTGAACACCTGCACAACGAATTGCAAAAATACTGATTGAGCTGTTACCAAAAAATTGTTATAAACCAGTCAGAGGTTCATCACCCGATTCCAGGATAATCCGGTATTTTAGGTATATTTCCTCAAGTGTGTGCTTTGGACCCGGAGCGCAGACCCGTTTTCTTAATGTACAGGCATCGCGCCTTTCAATAAAGAAATCGTAAATCGACCTTGGATCATGATCATTTACAATTGAATACACAGGTTTGGAATCGATGTAAGAGCGCACTTCCTCATGATCCACAGATGTTACTCCGTATTTTTTTAACCTGTTGCGAACCTGTAAAATCTCTTCGTATGATAATCCAAAAAGAAATTCTTCCAAAGCCCATCTTGTATTATCGTTGGTTGATTCTTCCTTTAAGAAGTGTTCCCATTCAGTATCACTGTCCATATCGATGGAGATTCGCAGCAATTCCGTATTACCGTCCATCGTTCCAAAGCTGGGCGGCGCTGAATCTCTTGCAGTCCATAGAGAAGAAAGAGCCATGAGGTGGCGTATACTGCGCTGATCCGTACCGCTGTCCCAGAGAGCAATCAGATCATTTGCAAGCTTTGATTTAGTCGCGCTTGAAAAACCAGGATCATCAAGGCAGGAGAAGTACACATCCTCTGCCATAAGAGTAAAAACCACAGAAAAGGAAATATTTTTGGCCGGAATATGCAGGCTCTGATTCTCTGCCGTTAATTTGGAAAGCAGCGAAAAAGCATGAAATTTCGCAACCAGCAAACTTCGAAGAGCTGCAACTTTTGCAGGGATTCTCAGAAGATGAGATGCAGTGGAAAAAAAGAGCAGGGACTCTGCAAGCTGATGTTCGTTAAGGAGAATATCTCTTACAAACTTTGTATCTTTTATTGATGGATAGTCAAAAACTGCGCTTCCAAGGTTACGAAGCCGCCGGAATCTTTCATGCACTATGGTGCAATCTGCAGCATTTCTCTCCTTTAGCCAATCCTCACTTTTTTTAATAAGGATCTCTTCTTCTTCTGACAAAACCTTTGATGAATGAGCCGGTGTATGTATCATGATAGATATATTATACCACATTAATTTAAAATCAACAGATCTTTATCTGTAAATTTACAGATTTATTAATTTAGTGAAAGGATTTTTCCTTGTTTCAATTGCTTTATGCGGGCACATTTCATGACAGCAATAACAGCGTATGCATTTTTTTATGTTTATATTTGCCTTACTTTTCCCGCGCTGCATGTTTACAGAAATTACTTTTTCCGGGCAGCTATCTTTACAAATGCCGCATCCAATGCAATTTTTTAGAACAGCAGGATACTGACTGAATACCGTTTTAAATAGTTTTGCAAAAACAGGATTATTATATCCTGATAATCCCATGCCTTTAACAGTTTTCGGAAATTTATAATCCTTAATTCTTATTGCAGCTAATTCTTCTCCGATGATATTTACATCATCTGGTTTATGCGGTGTTAACCCCCGCCGTTTAGCAGCCGTCAACACAGGATTTTGATCATGCGGCAAACCCATGATTTCGCCTGCTGCAACATCAAGAGCAAGAGGGCATGCGGATGCCAAAAGAAGGCCGACATGCCTTGGAGTTCCTGCAGCGCCCGGCCCGTCTCCTTCCATTGCAAGAACCGCATCCATTATGGAAATACGCGGCGACACATATAGAGCCAAATCCAGCAGCATGTCCGCAAAAAGATCCTTATCGTGCAATTTCGCATGAAATCCTACTTTTGAAAGCCCTGGTATAATTCCAAAATTATTTTTAACAGCGCCTGTCATATGCATAAATAAATGTGTCTTCATTTTACAAAGATTAAAGATCCCGTCAGCCTGTGTAACCGGTTTTATAACTTCCATATGTTTAATCAGTTTGCCCTGCGGGAAAGATACGCTGTCACAGCCGGTATCCATATTTAAGCCAATACCTGCTTTCTCCGCCGCAGCATCCATTCCGCATGATGCATAAAGTTTTTTTAACGTCGCTTCGTTATATCGATAGCCGGAACCTGGGCTGTCTGCAATTAATGGGATTGCTCCCTCTTTCTTTACAATAGCGCCTGCAGCGGCAACAACAGCAGGATGCGTAGTAACAGCTCTTTCCGGCGGCACTGCTCCCAATAAATTTGCCTTTAATGTTATCTTTTCATCTTTTTTTACGAATTGCCCTGCCCCGCCCATTAACGCAAACAATTCAATCATTTTTTCATCTGCTTTTTCGTAGCTGTCACATTTAATTACATACACATTTGTTTTCATAACTTATTCTCCATGATGTATTGAATTATACATCATTGTAACTTCCTTATGCTTTCGATGTTTGATATTATTGATCTGCATAGTTTCTTTGTGCTACTATGCATTGGGGGGTGCACCGGTTTCGACTGGTACGTCTTCGGGGTATAGACTGCAAATGGAGCGCTCATCTCCTGATTGGGCAAAAATTTAACTGCCAATAAAGTCAGTTACGATTACGCCTACGCGGCGTAACCGCGTGGAACTGTTCCGCTGCTCTGAGGAACAGCTTCCGCGTCGCAATCAGAGCTGGTCATAATGCCGCTTCCGGAGGCCTTATGACAAGATTTCCCGGAATACGGACAGACCGCGCGCCGTTTAGCCAAGTCTGTCCCGACAATAAAATAAACGGCTAAATTTGTAGACGTCTATATTTCGCGTATTGGGACGCGGGTTCGACTCCCGCCACCTCCAGGGAAGTTAAAAAAACTTTAACTCTCTTCTACAGAAGATAAAATTATTAAAAACTCTGACCATACGGGAGTCGAAACGAAACCGCGGCCTCGAAGACGCGAAAGCGTCTGAGAGGTAAACCGGCATGGAGAGCTTGTAGAAAAAGCCTATTATAAGCTAATGTTGCTCCCTGATTTAGCCTAAAATCTAAATGACCCAATTTAG
>Ga0123356_10005388_pt1 | contig 13035 bp, 9 predicted proteins | sample TergutEmb28metaG_2_FD_92546 | JGI IMG/M metagenome (GOLD analysis project Ga0123356, IMG submission 92546) | Embiratermes neotenicus P3 segment gut microbial communities from Petit-Saut dam, French Guiana - Emb289 P3 | ecosystem: Host-associated > Arthropoda: Insects > Digestive system > Gut ... | reverse complement strand
TCACGGTGCGGTGACATGGGGCGACAGCATCATGCAGGCTTTGTTCAGGATGGAAAGCCTCGAGTTTGCTGCGATCCTTGCGATTTATTCAAATATGCTCGGCTCCGGACGGACGATGACAAAGGAACAGATCGCCGAAGCGGTCACACTGCGCCCCGGATTGGGAATAACAGCAGGTTTAGGCGAATTTAAGTGATTTCTACATATTTTTCACACTTTTTATGAATATATCACAAAAAAGGTATTGACAAACGATATAAAATGTGTTATGTTGCACATGTAAAGCGAACCACGTTACTGATGACGTAGCGCTAGTCCATGGCAGACCGGGTCTTGAGACCATCTGGCACAACCGCGGAGAAAGTCCGCCGGTATCCCGAGTGGGGAGAACGTATGGTGTGCATTGGCTGCATCGGAGACGGGAGCTTAGAAGCAGACGGAGGTTCGAAAAGAAAGGTGGTTCGGCTCATTGTTCGTTGAGTACCACGAGTAGCCCCGCATTCGCGATGGACGAGTGCGGGGTTTTTATTTTTGGGGCAGGGGGACGGTTCTTCCGCCCCACATACTCCAAGATTATCAAATACAATAATATCTTACTTTATTTGGGGCGGAAGAACCGTCCCCCTGCCCCAAACGCCTTTTTCTGTAATTATAGCTGTTATCAATCCATACTCCGTCACGTCAAACGCCGGATTGTAGCATTTAACATCCGCAGGTGCCATAGGTTTTTCAAAAAACATTTCTTTTATCTCATCCGGCTTGCGCAGCTCTATCTCGATATCTGCACCGGTCGCACAGTCCGCATCAAAGGTTGTGGAAGGACCGAAAATATAAAAAGGTATACCGTAATGCTTCGCCAATACAGCAAGACCGCTCGTACCGATCTTATTTGCAACATCGCCGTTTCTTGCTATGCGGTCACAACCCGCGAACACAGCGTCGATCTTCCTCTCTTTCATGACCATGCTTGCCATATTATCGCATATCAAGGTACAGTCGACACCCGCTCTGCTCAATTCATATGCCGTCAGCCGCGCGCCTTGCAATAACGGGCGCGTTTCGCATATAAAAGCACGCAGATCCATCCCCCGTTCATGTCCGAGCAGAATAGGACCGAGCGCTGTGCCGTAACGCGAGGTGGCGATCGGACCGGCATTACATTGAGTCATTATACCGAAACCGTCCCTGATCAATGCCAGCCCGTGCTCCGAGATCGCAAGGCACATTTCAACATCTTCCCGATATATCAAATCAGCTTCCTCACGCATCGCATCGTGCACCGCAGGCAGCGCTGTCCCGTCAAGACTCTCAACGAGTTTGACCATACGTTTCAGCTGAGCTGAGAGATTGACGGCGGTCGGCCTCGCACTGTCAAGATATGCTGAAAAGCGCTTCACCTCTGCAAGGAACTCCGCATAGTCCGTCACAGTTATCTGCAGCGCAAGGACATAGAGCGCGTAAGCCGCAAATATCCCTATAGCGGGAGCACCCCGGACTCTGAGTGAAGCAATAGCTTCATACAGCTCCGGGGCAGCCTTTAATTCAATATACACAGTTTCGTTCGGCAGCAGAGTCTGGTCGAGAATGACCACCGCTGTTCCGCCGGCATTTAATCTAACATTAATTACATCATCACATTTCATAAAACAGCTCAAACGCCCGGATCATCAAGGGTCAGCAGCTCGAATTCATCCAGATCATCCGGGAAAGTGATCGCCACATCACTGCCTGTCGCGATGATCCTCATTTCAACATTGACCGGCATACCGTCAATGCTCAGCGACATCGACATCCATTGCAATACCCCGTCCTTGGCATATATCTTCGCTATCATCGGCTCTGTGAGTGTGTTGCTGCCGCCTGCACCCATATCGCCTATCATATCGCCGATAGCCAGATCGAGATAATCCCCGATGTACACGATCGTATATTCGTCAAATCCCTGGACTTCACTCTTTGCGATCCCGCTGTACAGATAGATGGGATCGGACGGTGTTTCGCCCAGTGCAGTCATTGAGATCAGGCTGTCGATATCGATATCCGCGCTGTCTGCAGGTATTTTATATCTGGCTTCCCCCTCGATGACATAGACATATTCATCAAGCATGTACATTTCCATATGCGTATCCAGCGCTTCACCCAATATCATAAATTTCATATCCATAAACATAGCAAGCCTGACATCCGCACCGTCGGTGATCATGCTTATTTTATAAAATGCGTCCAATGAAGCAAGCCCCATATCCACGTTCATTGCCATAGACATTTCGATATTATCTTCATTTTCAAGAGATGAATTTATACGGACGAATTCATTATAAAGAATAAACTTCACCAGTATGGGAGCAGCACTCACCGCAGTCACCGCACCTTCTGCGATCAGTTTCTCCAGTAATGTATCGTAGCTGCCGTCCTTAGGCGCTGTCTTGAGTGCGAGATAGGACACCGCGACCATATCCCCGCGCAGGAAACGCCCTTCTGCAAGATTGTCGTCAACTATTCCGATTTCCTTGCCGAATGCGATCGCTCCGTCATAAGTAAAATCTCCTGCTCTGTCATCATACCCCAAAGCACGCAGAACGAATGTAACATACATTTGAGCGGTGCAAATAAGCTGCGGGCTGAATTCGGTCTCCGAGGTTCCTTGCGTAAGCCTGTTATTGAATGCATATGCAATATACGGCTCTGCCCATCCCGTGTCTGTAAAGGGGTGAGCATCCTCACATACCTCGGCTTCTCTTTCAACGCCGAGCAGGCGTATCAGCATAACGAGCGCTTCCGCTCTGTTCGGCTCTGAACCAAGTGCGTAATCACCGTCTCTGCCCTGCAGCAGTCCCATAGAATTCAATTCGTCAGCTATGTGTTTAAAATCCCCGGCAGATGCAGTTGCGGCAAACGCCGGCAGCATCATCGCGCATGTCAGAATGATCGCCAAACCGGCTGTCAGCAAGGTTTTAAGTAATTTTCTGTTCATTTCATCTCTCTCACTTTCTCCTGCGCTTTTTCTTCGGATCCGCATCTTCGCCGGATGCTTCGGCAAATTGATATAATAATTCCTTCTGCTCGTTGTTTAATGATGTAGGTACGACCACGTTCACCGTGACATACTGGTCACCTCTGCCGGATCCGCGCAGATTCGGGATCCCCTTGCCTCTCAAACGGAAAACCGTGCCCGTCTGCGTTCCTGCAGGGATCGAATATTTGACCTTCCCGTCCAGAGTTGAAACCTCAACGTCCGCACCCAGTGCAGCCTGTACAAAGGTCACAGGCAGATTAAGCAGAACAGAAGTCCCGTCACGCGCAAATTGTGCGTGCCTGAGAACAGCAATAGTAACATAGAGGTCGCCCGCTTCACCGCCGTTGACCCCGGCGCTGCCCTGACCGCGCATAGAAATGGTTTGACCATTATCGATCCCCGCGGGGATGCTGACCTTAATCGGCTTGTTACGCCTTACCATACCAAGCCCGCGGCATTTATCGCAGGGTTGATGTATGATCTTGCCTCTGCCGCTGCATTTCGGGCATTCGGCGGTGCTTTGCATAACTCCGAACGGCGTGCGCTGTTGGGAAACAACTGTACCGCGTCCGTTGCAATTTGCGCATTTCTCCGCTGTTGTACCTTTTTTACAACCGGAACCGGTACAATCCTCACAGGTTTCGATACGTGAAACATTTACGTCTTTATCGCAGCCGAAGGCTGCTTCTTCAAAGGTTACAACAACATCGACGCGCACACGCTCGCCCTTACGCGGTGCGTTGCGGTTACGGCTTGCGCTGCTGCTCCCGCCTCCGAAGATCGAACCGAAAATATCACCGAGATCGAATTCCATGCCCCCGAAGCCGCCGAACCCGCCTCCGAAGCCGCCCGCGCCGAAATTCGGATCGACGCCGGCATGCCCGAATTGATCGTACCGCGCTTTCTTGTCGGGATCGGACAGAACCTCATAAGCCTCGTTGATCTCTTTAAAGCGCGCCTCGGCTCTTGTATTGCCGGGATTGACATCGGGATGGAATTTCTTGGCATTCTGACGGAATGCCTTTTTTATCTCATCATCTGTCGCGCCCTTAGTCACCCCGAGCGATTCATAATAATCTCTTTTTTCGGACACTATTCTTCCCTTAACCTATTATTCATTTGTATCGTCATCAACGATTTCGTAATCTGCATCGTAAACACCGTCATCAGCGCCGCCGCCTTCGAAAGGACCGCCGCCGCTGAACGGCGAACCCTCACCGCCGAACGGTGACCCCTCGCCGCCGAAAGGATTGTTCCCCTCGAAAGGATTGTTCCCCTCGAAAGGATTACCGCCGTCCTGAGGCGGAGCCTGACTGTACAGCTTCTCGCTCACAGCGTAAAAAGCCTTTTCTAGCTCACTCACAGCATCCTTGATCGCCTGTGTGTCAGTCCCTGCCAGAGCAGTTTTGACTCTCTCGATAGCCGCTTCGATAGACTGTTTATCATCAGCGCTGATTTTCTCGCCCATTTCGTCAAGAGTCTTTTCACTCTGATAAACCATTTGATCGGCATGGTTGCGGGTGTCTACCTCTTCCTTGCGCTGTGCGTCCTCCGCTGCGTATTGCTCCGCTTCCTTGACCGCTTTTTCGATATCCTCTTTGGAAAGATTGGCGGAAGCGGTTATCGTGATATGCTGCTCCCTGCCGGTACCGAGGTCCTTTGCGGAAACATTGACTATACCGTTTGCATCGATATCGAATGAGACCTCGATCTGCGGAACGCCTCTGCGAGCGGGTGCGATCCCGTCCAGATGGAACCTGCCGAGGGATTTATTATACTGCGCCATTTCGCGCTCGCCCTGAAGTACATTGACCTCGACCGAGGTCTGATTATCGGCAGCTGTGGAAAACACCTGACCCTTCTTGGTCGGGATGGTAGTATTACGCTCTATGAGCTTTGTGAAAATACCGCCCATCGTCTCGATGCCGAGCGACAGAGGTGTTACATCCAGCAGCAGTATGCCTTCGACATCACCGCCGAGAACGCCGCCCTGGATCGCTGCACCCGCCGCAACACATTCATCGGGGTTGATCCCGCGGAACGGGTCCTTGCCGGTGATTTTTTTAACAGCCTCCTGAACAGCGGGAATACGTGTCGAACCGCCGACAAGCAGCACCTTTGACAGCTCGTGTACTTTAAGACCGGAATCTCTGATCGCCTGATCGACCGGCTCCATCGTCTTTTGCACCAGCTTTTCGGTGAGCTCGTTGAATTTCGCTCTGGTCAGCGTCATGTCAAGATGCTTGGGACCTGTAGCGTCCGCCGTGATATACGGCAGATTGATCGTTGCGGTCGTAACACCCGAGAGGTCGATCTTCGCTTTTTCGGCTGCTTCGCGCAAACGCTGCATAGCTATTTTATCTGTCGAAAGGTCGACTCCCGTGTCTTTTTTAAATTCCGCGAGTAAATGGTTCACGATGCATTCGTCAAAATCGTCGCCGCCGAGACGGTTATTGCCCGCCGTAGCCTTGACTTCGATAACACCGTCACCGATCTCGAGTATAGAAACGTCAAACGTTCCGCCGCCGAGGTCATAGACCATGATCCTTTGATCCTGTTCTTTATCAAGCCCGTAAGCGAGTGCCGCCGCTGTCGGCTCGTTGATGATACGCTTGACATCGAGACCGGCGATCCTGCCTGCGTCTTTAGTTGCCTGGCGCTGTGCGTCTTCGAAATATGCCGGCACTGTGATGACCGCTTCGGTCACCTTCATCCCGAGATAAGCCTCTGCATCAGCCTTGAGCTTTTGCAGGATCATCGCCGATATTTCTTGCGGCGTGAGTTGTTTATCGTCGATCGCGACCCGGTAATTGCTTCCCATTTCACGTTTGATCGATGAGATCGTACGGTCGGGATTTGTGATAGCCTGACGCTTTGCGACATGACCGATCATTCGCTCGCCGTCCGCTGAAAACGCCACTACCGACGGTGTCGTGCGGTTGCCTTCGGCGTTGGCGATTATGACGGGCTCCCCGCCTTCAATAACGGCTACGCATGAATTTGTCGTACCGAGGTCGATTCCTATGATTTTTCCCATGATTTTTTACCTCCACTCCGCTTGCGACAGGTCGCTCGCGGTTCCTTACATTATTAAGAATTTTATTTAAATTTGATTCGCTGCCACTACATTTAATTCGCAACAACTACTGTTGAAAATCGTATTACTTTTTCACCGAGCATAAAGCCCTTTTGAAATTCCTCAGCGATGATTTTTTCGCCGAGCTCCGGATCTACTATGGTCATAACTGCGTTGTGACGGTTCGGATCAAACGGCTCGCCGATCGCCGGTATACGCTTGACACCCATATTATTAAAGGCTTCAAGAAGCCCGGTCATAATCATTTCCACGCCTTTGTAAAAAGCTTCGTCCGTGCATTCCATTTTGAGCGCCCGCTCAAGATTGTCATAAACCGTAAGCAGCTGTGTGATCGTATCGGTGCGTGCGTTGGTATATGTCATTTCACGCTCTTTTGCACTGCGTTTTCTGAAATTTTCATATTCCGCGGCAAGCCTTAAAAATCTGTCCAGATCAACAGCTGTCTCATCCTGTGCCCCGCTTGCGGCTTCAGCCTCTCCGCCGCCTGCTTCAGTCTCCCCGCCTGCTGCTTCAGCCTCTCCGCCGCCGGCTGCCTCGGTATTATCCTCATCGGGAGAATCGCTGCCGTTCTCCGGCAACGGTCTATCCTCTTCAAGCTCTGTCACGTCGGGTTTTTTACTCCTCGCCAATATCGTCATCTCCTGTCTTACCGGTATTTATCTGCAGCAGCTCGCTGCCCGAAAGCAGCCAGCTCAAGCCTTGTGCTATATATGAAAGTCTCGCCGCTACCTTTGAATAATCCATCCTTGTCGGACCGACGACGCCGATAAGCCCCTGCATATCGCCGCCCGCTTCATACCTCACAGCCATAACGCTCGAGTCCCGCAGCTCCGCCGCGAGGTTTTCCGCTCCGATAGTGATCTTGATCTCGCCTGCCGCGTCCGGCGACGGCAGCCTTGCAAGCTCTTTATCATCCGACAGATAGCGGATGAGCCGCTGCGCTTTTTCGATATCTCTGTATTCGGGATGGTTCAGCAGGCTCATTGTACCCGTGACCCGCGCTCCGATTGATTTTGCTTCGCAAAGCAGCTCTATCGCAAACCCTGCGATCACAGCGACTATTCCCGTGGTATCGCCGACAGCGCGTTCTGTGGAATTTATCAGCGCCGGAGTTATGCGATCTTCGGGGATCCCCGTGAAGCTTGCGTTGAATACAGTTGCCAGCTTGGTGAGCATTTGCGGCATGACCGGCGTTGTTAAATGAACAAGCTTATTTTTGACCGAATCGTTGCTGAGCAGTGTCACTATTATAAATGTGTGGATATCGACATAGATAAGATCGAATCTTACTATATTAACAATACCGGTGGCGGATGCCATGGCATATGCCGGATATGTCGTAAGCCTGGACACCAGGCTCCCCGCTTCGTCCAGCAGCCGGGTCTGCTCAGTGTCACGTGTTTTGAATACACTGTTTACGACATGAGCATCATCGGTCGATATTTTTTGCCGCCGCATCAACCCGTCGACATATACACGGTAGCCTTGCGAAGACGGGATCCTGCCGGCGGATGTATGAGGCTGCTCCAAAAGACCCAAAGCCTCGAGCTCTGCCATTTCATTGCGGATCGTTGCGGATGATATCGATGAACCGAGCTCCTGTGCTACAGCCTTGGAGCCGACCGGTTCCGCCGTCTCGACATACAGCTCGACAACGGTGCGTAATATCTCTTTTCGCCTCTCGCTCAGAGTTGATCCGGCAGATTCTTTCATAATCAAAGACTCAGCTTTACAGAGAGTTAGCACTCGACGCCGGAGAGTGCTAATCTAATGTAACACTGTCTTGCGATATTGTCAAGCCTTTATAATGTTTTCATTTTGTTAATATTGTAATTTATTGTTGTTGATAATACACGCACAGTCACATAGACTACACAATATCTGTTCTTAATCGATAAGTTTGCCGGATCACATACATTTGATTTGGCAGCGTGTATACGAATCGGGGGATCACAATTAAAAAACCTGTTATATATACGATCGTTATAATATGCTGTGTCGCATTCGGGTTTGTGCTTTCATGCGCAGTCTCCATGCTCACCGGGTTCACTCTCTTCGGCGGAGCTGCCGATGATGACGAATTCCCGGAGCATACCGGAAACGCCGACCTGACCGCGCTCGCCTACGACGTTTTGCAATTTATAAAAGATAATGACTTTGCAGCGCTGTCACAAGCCGCGCATCCGGAATTCGGCGTTGTATTTTCTCCGAGTGCAACGATCAATCTTGCAGCCAACAAACGTTTCAACACGGCACAGATAGCGGCAATGGGTACGGACAGCAACGTATATATCTGGGGCATCCATGACGGCAGCGGTGAGCCTATAGAAATGACACCTGTCGAATATTTTAACGAATTCATTCCCGCGGGCAGCTTTATTTGCGCGCCTTACATCGGAGTCAACCGCATCGCCCGCAGCGGCAACGCGCTCGAAAATATCACCGATGTATTCCCCGATATCAAATTCATCGATTTTCATTTACCGGGCGGCGAGCGTGAAGCAGCAGAAGAGCCGGACTGGAGCAGCCTGCGTTTCGGATTTGAGATTTTTGAAGGCAGCTTCCGCCTCACGGTGATAATATACAGCAAATGGACGGTGTGATCCGAAGCATCAGGAGCAAGGAGGAGCTATGACGATATTCGTTACCGGAGGAGCCGGTTATATAGGCAGCCATACGATCCTTGAGCTGCTTAAACAGGGATATGAAGTTATTGCCGCCGATAATCTGTCAAACAGTAAAATCGAAGCGATAAATCGTGTTAAGCAGCTTGCCGGCTGCGATTTTCCTTTTTATGAGACAGACATCCGGGACAGCGGTATGCTGGATAATATAATGAACAGGCATAAAATCGACCAAGTCATCCACTTCGCAGGCTTAAAAGCGGTCGGCGAATCTGTATCAATGCCGCTCGAATATTATGCCAACAATCTTGATTCGACGATCTCTCTCTGCAATGCAATGAAAAGACATGACATAAAAACCATTATTTTCTCTTCCAGCGCTACTGTCTACAGCGCAGATAATGATATGCCCCTGACCGAAGAATCACGCACAGGCGGCTGTACCAATCCCTACGGCTGGACAAAATTCATGTGCGAACAAATATTGACCGATACGGTCAACGCTAATGACGGCTGGGCTGTTGCGCTGCTCAGGTACTTCAACCCGATTGGCGCGCATGAAAGCGGCAGGATCGGCGAAGATCCGCAGGGTATCCCGAACAACCTCATGCCCTTGATAACGCAAACCGCCGTCGGGCGGCTTCCTTTCCTGAAAATCACCGGCGATGATTACGATACTGCCGACGGAACGGGAGTGCGTGATTATATCCATGTGTCCGATCTCGCCCGGGGGCATGTATCGGCGATCAGATATATGGCATCTCATCCCGGTGTCAGTATATTCAATCTCGGCACAGGCAAAGGAATCAGCGTATATGAACTCGTCGCTGCGTTTGAAGCCGCGACCGGCGTAAGTATCCCCAGAGAAGTCAGAGAAAGACGTCCCGGTGATATATCGGCATGCTACACCGCAACCGATAAAGCAAAACGTGAGCTTGGTTGGGAAGCGCAGAAATCAACAGCCGATGCCTGCACAGATGTCTGGCGTTGGCAGAAAAACAACCCCGACGGGTATTAAAATACATGTTGCTAATATATATGTAGTAATATATAATGACATAGGTTAATAGAAAACCATAATTATCATATCTTTTAGAAAGAGGTAACGGTATGAAGTACATGAAAAAATCCCTGGCGATCCTGCTGGCACTTGTGATGTGCCTTTCGTTTATCCCCCTTGTCGCAATTGCAGACGGCGACATAGTAGTTATCGACCTGTACAGCTTCAATGACTTCCACGGAACAGTGGATAAATCCGCTTCCGGTTCCAATCCGGGCGCTGACAGATTTGTCGCTCTTGTACAAGAACTCATGAAGGACAACCCGAATTCTGCTATTCTTGCAGCGGGTGACAACTATCAGGGTTCACCTCTCTCAAACGTATTCTACGGCGAGCCGGTCTCCGCGATGTTCAAATATCTGGGCATCAAATATTCCGCGCTCGGCAACCACGAATACGACTGGGGCATTGAGTATATTTATAAATTCATAGAAGACGGCGATGTCACCTTCCTCGCGGCTAACGTCTTCTACGAAGGCACGAGAGAAAGACCGGATTATTGCGAGCCTTATGCCATATTAGAATTCGACGGCGTAAAGGTCGGATTGATCGGTCTTATAACAGTGGAAACTCCCACACTGGTCAAAGCGGAAATGGTCGAAGGGCTTGTATTTGAAGATCCTGCGATAGCTGTCGCGGAGCTTGAGCCTTTCCTCAGAAGTGAAGGCTGCGATATCGTTATCGGTCTCACTCACCTTCCTGCTTTTAGTAGCAACCCTGATATCACACCCGAAGCAATTGCACTTGCTGAAACTGCTGCAGGCGCGAAGCTGGACGGTATATTCGGCGGTCACGCGCATTCTCATGTTGACAGAATAGTCAACGGTGTACCGGTCCTTTCTGCCGGATTCAACGGCAGAGGTCTGGCAAGACTGAGCTTTGAATTTGACAAAGCAGCAGGAGCGATTGTCAATGTAGAAACAAAAGTCTTCCTCCAGAACGATATGAATCTGGATACGATCCTTCCGAACGTACCTCTTCAGGTAAACGCTGAGATCACAGCAATTATAGCAAAATATAACGCAGACATCGGTCCTCTCTTCGCAAAAGCTGTCGGCGTTTACGGCGAGCCTATCAGAACGCGCAACGATCAGGCTGACTGGGGAACCAGAGTCGTATGGGAATACATTTTTGAAGAAACCGGAGAAAATTATGTTCTCTTGCAAAACGCAGGCGGCTGGCGTGATACATCACCATACAACCGCAGAGCCGGTGATTTTGTAACCCTGGGTTATCTCTATACTCTCATGCCGTTTGATAATGAGATAGTTCTCATGGATATGAAGGGTTCAGACCTTCTTGCCGACCTTCTTAACGTACCGGATGCAGAGCTCGGCTCAGCCAAATGTGTCGCCGGCGCGTATGAAAAGGACGGAAAATGGTTCTTGACAACGACTGACGAGGAGATCCTCGACGACGACACCATTTACAAAGTATCATGCAACGATTTCATGCTCACCGGAGGCGACAGATATAACTTCACCAACGCAATAGATGCGACCTTCATGGGTGTGCCGCTCAGAGATGCAATGATCATCGTTTTGATGAACAGGATCGAACTCACCGAACAGATCGATCCTCCGTACAGAGACGATATCGATGTCGATCAATGGTATATGGAAGCTTATGAGTTCGCGAACGGACGCGGTTTGATCGACGGTATATCCTTATTTGAATGGGCACCGGAGCTTGCCGCCACCCGCGGTACGGTCTTTGAAGCCTTCTACAGATTCGAAGGAAGCCCGGCTGTAACGGGAGATAACTTCCCCGATGTCAAGGCAGATGATTTCTACTTCAACGCCGCTTTATGGGCGAAGAATACAGGCATCAGCCAGGGTTCCGAAGGCAGCTTCCTCGGTGACACACAGGTCACACGTACACAGCTTGCCGCGATATTCGTCCGCTACCTCGATTATGCAGGACATGCGCTTGAGCCGGTCGATCTCAGCAGTTATCCGGATGTCGGCGAGATCCAGGCATGGGCTGTCGAAGAAGAAGTCCTTGCAAAGATCGTAGGCACAGGCATAATCAAGGGGCAAACCACCGCTGCCGGTCTCATACTCGCACCGGAAGCAACAGCCAGACGCTGCGAGCTTGCCCAGATGCTGATGAATCTTGATGAATATATCGACGATCTCGACTATGCTGTCGGACGCGTTGATAATATCCCCTCCTTCGGCAACCTGAATATGGCGATCACCGGATCAGCGCTCTTCGCAAAAGGCTTTGCAATCGGTGACATCCTCACCGTCAAGGTTGGCGACACAGTGCTGGAAGCCCCGTTCGCACCCGCATACGGCGATGTTGACATCGGCGATCCGGTCGTCCGTTTATCAGGCGGCTCAGCGACCGCTCAAGTCATCATAGCTCTCAATATGGGTGATTTCGCGGGCACATACGATGTCAGTGCAGGCGACCTTATATACTTCACATTGAGCGAAAAAGGCGCATATCTCGAAGAGCTGGAACTTCGTTCCATCGAGCGTAACCGCACACTCAACCGTGACGATTATGAATCAGACCAGGTATTCGGCAACTACCGTGAAGTAGCGATCGCCGGTATCGCACCGGGTGTGCTCTTCCGCAGCAGCAGCCCGATTGACACAGGGCTCCGCCGTGCTTCTTATGTTGATGCATTCATCGAAGAAGTCGGGATCGCAACTGTTGTAAACATGGCAAACACCGAAGAGATCATTGAAGCCTTCATCGCCGCCGAAGATTTTGACTCACCATATTATGCAAGTCTTTACGAAGCAGGACAGGTGATCTCGCTCAATATGGGCGTTGCATTCATGGAAGCGACCTTTGCCGAGAAGCTCAAGCTTGGCTTTGAATTCATGCTGGATAATGATGGTCCCTATCTCATCCACTGCACTGAAGGTAAAGACCGTGTCGGTTTCATCTTCGCACTTCTGGAAGCGCTGATGGGTGCAACAGTAGAAGAGATCGTAGAAGACTACATGATCACATACGAGAATTACTTCTTCGTAGAAAAAGATTCCGTCGCATACGAAAGATTTGCCGACAGGAACGTTCTCCTGATGCTGCGCTTCATCGCAGGGCTTGAGAAGGATGCTGATCTTGATGATGTCGATCTTGCCGATGCCGCAAACGGATATCTGCTCGATGTCGTCGGTTTGACACAGGCTCAGATCGATGCACTCACAGCGATCCTTTCCGGAGTAAAAGCTGTCGCAGCAGCAGCATAATATAACACCGTTTAATCAATAACGAACTG
>Ga0123356_10005387_pt1 | contig 13036 bp, 13 predicted proteins | sample TergutEmb28metaG_2_FD_92546 | JGI IMG/M metagenome (GOLD analysis project Ga0123356, IMG submission 92546) | Embiratermes neotenicus P3 segment gut microbial communities from Petit-Saut dam, French Guiana - Emb289 P3 | ecosystem: Host-associated > Arthropoda: Insects > Digestive system > Gut ... | reverse complement strand
TTCGCCAGCGGATTGATACAGGCGGTCACGCAGGATCCTGCGATTGTCGAAGCGGCCCTGGAGGCAGCGGGCGGCCCGCGCGGCTCGTCCGGCCTCGATCGGTCGCACCGAAGGTGACCGCGCCTTCACCGCCGGGCGCCGGCGTGGGCGGCGCCGGTCTTGCCGTGGCGCAGATACATTCGTTCGTCGATAACATAGTCCTGGCCATCGCTTCGTCAGCCCCGATCGGCGTAGCTTGCCGAGATCCCGTCCTTCATACCGGACCGACAAGCTCGATCGTGCCACCCGATAACGCGCAGCGTCGGCGCGAAATAATTCAGCGCCCGATCGAGCCCGGCGGGCGCAACCGGGCTTGACCGCCGCCGCGTTTTGGCGCGTTGCTACGGTCCGCCAATCCAGGGATGACGATGGAAGCAAAAAGCCACGAAACTTTGGTTGCAGCCCAGTTCGGCCCGCGCGCTGCGGCCTACGTCAACAGCGCCACGCACAGCCAGGGCGAAGACCTGACAGACCTCGCCGCCATGATGTTGGGGCGGCATGAGGCGCGCGTGCTCGATCTTGGCTGCGGCGGCGGCCATGCCGCATTCGCCGTGGCGCCGGCCGTGACCGAGGTCGTTGCCTTCGATCTGTCGCGCGAGATGGCCGCTGCGGTCGCGGCGGAAGCGCAGCGACGCGGGCTCGACAACATCATGACGCGCCAGGGCGCGGTTGAGGCATTGCCATTCGCCGACGGCGAATTCGATGTGGTGATGACGCGCTTCAGCATGCATCACTGGACCGATCTCGGCGCGGCGCTCGCGCAGGCGCGCCGCGTGGTCAAAGCCGATGGTTGCGCCGTTTTCATCGACGCCGTTTCCCCCGGCAAGCCGGAGCTCGACACGTTTCTCCAGTCGTTCGAGCTGTTGCGCGATCCGTCGCATGTGCGCGACTATTCCGCGGCGGAATTGTTCGCGGCGCTCGCAGCGGCCGGCTTCGAAGTCGTCGCGATGAAAGCGCGACGCATGCCGATCGCGTTTGGGCCATGGCTCGAGCGAATGAACACACCGGCGGTTCAGGCCGAGGCGATCCGCGCCCTGCAGCGCCTGGCCGCGGCACCGGTGCGACAGCATTTCGCCATTGCGGAGGACGGCAGTTTTCAGCTCGACACCGCCATGATCGAGGCCCGGCCGGTCTGATCGCGCCGCGGGGAGACATACCCGCCGCCGGTCGCCGCCCGGGGCGAGGCCGAAGCGAGGTCAGCCCGGCGCGGCCAAGAGGCAGTTCCTGCGGCGATCGTTCACCCGTCGGCACGCTCGCGCGGGAGCTCCGCCCGGTCATGCCGCGCTCAGTTCGATTCGCAAGTGGCGGGGCTCTGGCCGCGGCGGCACAATGCGCAAATTCAGGTCGGCGGCGAAGCGGCGACAGAGATGCGCGTGGACGCCGCGCGCCGTCAGGTCCTCGATCGCCGGATCCGCGCTCAAGCCCTTGCGCGCCTCCGGCGCGAGCCGCACCGTGTCGCCATCAGCCTCGACCACCATGCCGGCGCCATGGCTGCGCACGCTCACGGTTCCGCCGCGAGGCAGCGCCTCGGCGGCGAGCGCCACCAGCACGCAGGCGAGCCGTTGCCACGCCAGCGGGCGCGTCTCATCCGCCGGCCAGTCGCAACGCGTGTTGCCCGTCTCGAGATATTTTTGCGCCAGCTCGCGACCGATCTGGGGCGACGCTCCTTCGCCCGGCAAGGGGCCGTAGGCGAAGCGAAAGAATTGCAGACGCTGCGATGCCGTGCGGGCGCTGGTGCCGACGAGACGCACCGCGTCGGCGACAAAATCGGGATCGTCTTCACTCATCAACTCGACGCCGTTGACCACGGCGGAAACTGGTCCCGCCAGTTCGTGGCACAAACGCGCGATCAGCAGCGCCGAGACGCGGTTATCGAGACTGGCTCCCATCGCCTATACTCCGGGATCGTCATTATCAAAGGGGAGCGCCGGTGGGCGGCGCAGGTCTTGGTGGAGCGATACCCGCCACATGCGCGAAGACCGGATGCGCGGCAGCGGGAACGGCCGCCGGCCAGAATTATGCCCGCAATCGGGTTCCTTTCGACGGTCATCTCAACCATATATTTCGGTTGATCCCGGGCCGGACGCCATTATGGTACGGGGGTTGCTCGAAAATGAAGGGCATCAGGCCCATATACGATGTTACTATGATCGATCCTTTTGGCCGTTCCATCTCCTATTTGCGCGTGTCGGTTACCGATCGCTGTGATTTCCGCTGCGTCTACTGTATGGCGGAAGACATGGCCTTTCTGCCGAAGGCAGAAATACTGACGCTGGAAGAGTTGGATCGGCTTGCGAGCGTTTTCATCCGCCTCGGCGTCAAGAAGCTGCGGCTGACCGGCGGCGAGCCCCTGGTCAGGCGGAATGTCATGCACCTGTTCCACGCGCTCGGCCGCCATCTCAAGAGTGGCGCGCTCGATGAGTTGACGCTCACCACCAACGGCAGCCAGCTCCAACGCTATGCGCACGAGCTGAAGGCCGCCGGCGTCCAGCGGGTCAATGTCTCGCTCGATACGCTCGATCCGGATAAGTTTGCCGTCATCACGCGTTGGGGCCGCCTCCGCCAGGTCCTGGCCGGCATCGAAGCGGCGAAGCAGGCCGGCCTCCAGGTCAAGCTCAACGCCGTCGCCCTGAAGGGCGTCAACGAGGACGAGTTCGATCGGATGATCGCCTGGTGCGGCGATGAGGGTCTCGACCTGACCCTTATCGAGGTGATGCCGCTGGGCGAGGTCGGATCGGGCACCCGCGTCGACCAGTATTTGCCGCTCTCGATGGTGCGTTCGCGGTTGCGCAAGAGCTGGACCCTGGACGAGAGCGACTATCGCACTGGCGGCCCTGCCAAGTACTATACCGTGCGGGAGACGGGGCGGCGTCTCGGGCTGATCACGCCGATGACCCACAATTTCTGCGAAAGCTGCAATCGCGTGCGCCTGACCTGTACCGGCACGCTCTATATGTGCCTCGGCCAGGAGGACGCCGCCGATTTGCGTGCCCCGTTGCGTGCCTCCGAGAGTGATGCGCCGGTCGAGGCCGCCATTCGCAACGCCATCGACCTCAAGCCGAAAGGGCACGACTTCATTATCGACCGGCGCCATGACCGGCCATCGGTATCGCGCCACATGAGCGTCACCGGCGGCTAAGCCCCCGCCGATGAGCGGGTTCTCGAAAATCGCCATTGTCGCCAGCGATGCACCGGCTGCCCAGGCCGCCTTGAAGGAGCTGTGCTCCCGCTACAACACGGTGCCGCCGGAGCAGGCGGATTTGGTCGTAACGCTGGGCGGCGACGGCTTCATGCTGGAGACGCTGCACAAATATCGCGAGCGCGCCGTGCCGTTCTATGGCATGCATCGCGGCAGCGTCGGCTTCCTCATGAACGCCTATGGTCCCGACGGCCTCGAGCAGCGCGTCGCGCGCGCGCAGCCGGTTGCGGTCCATCCGTTGTCGATGTCGGCCACCGACCGCGCCGGGGTGCTTCACGACGCGATCGCCATCAACGAAGTCTCGCTCGTGCGCCAGGGCCGTCAGGCCGCGAAGCTGCGCATCACGGTCGATGACACGGTGCGGCTCGACGAGTTGACGGCTGACGGCGTGTTGGTGGCCACCCCGGTCGGCAGCACCGCCTACAATCTCTCGGCACATGGGCCGATCATTCCGCTGAGCGCGGCGATTCTGGCATTGACGCCGATCAGCGCGTTTCGCCCACGGCGCTGGCGCGGCGCCTTGCTGCCGCACTGGGCCTCGGTGCGGTTCGACGTGCTCGAGATCGAGCGCCGGCCGGTCAGCGCCGCGGCCGATTTCACCGAGGTCCGCGACGTCGCCTCGGTGGTGGTGCGCGAGGCCAAAGAGATCTCCCTTACCATGCTGTTCGATCCCGAGCACAATCTCGACGAGCGGGTGCTGAAAGAGCAGTTTCTCACCTGAAGGATGCAGCCGGGGGCAGCGGAAGGCGGCAGAGGACAGGCGGGGTCCACGGACCCGGCGACCAGATTCGCCCGGGCGGCTTCGTGCGGGCGTGGCGCGCGACAATGGCCTGCCAATTGCATGGGCCCGTTCCGGGAAAAGGATGATGACTGCCTTTGACGAGACTGGCGACGGCGAACAATGCCGTCAGCCCTATGAGATCGTGCGGCGCTGGCTCGCGGAGACGCCGCGGGAGCTGTTGGTGCTCAAACAGAGGGAGGCGGAGCTGCTGTTCCGCCGCATCGGCATCACCTTCGCGGTCTATGCCGAGGGCGGCGATCCCGAACGGCTCATTCCTTTCGACATCGTGCCGCGCATCATCGGCGCCAGCGAATGGGACTTGCTGTCGCGCGGCCTGACGCAGCGGGTAACCGCGCTCAACACCTTTGTCTGGGACGTCTATCACGACCGCGACATTCTGCGCGCCGGCCACGTGCCGGAGAAGCTGATCCTGGGCAACGGCACCTTCCGCGCCGAGATGCAGGGGCTGGATCCGCCGCAGCGTGTCTATACCCATGTCGCCGGCATCGACGTCATCCGCACCGGCGCGCACGACTTCTATGTGCTTGAGGACAATTGCCGGACGCCGTCGGGCGTGTCCTACATGCTCGAAAACCGCGAGGCGATGCTGCGGCTGTTTCCGGACCTGATGGGCCGGCATCCGGTGGCGCCGGTTTCGAGCTATCCCGAGGAGCTGCGCGATGTGCTGGCGTCGGTGGCGCCGGTCAATTGTCCGGACGAGCCAAATGTGGTGCTGCTGACACCCGGTGCCTACAACAGCGCCTATTATGAGCATTCCTTTCTCGCCGACGAGATGGGGCTGGAGCTGGTGGAAGGCGTCGATCTGCGCGTTGTCGACGATGTCGTTTATATGCGTACCACGGAAGGGCTGAAGCGTGTCGACGTCATCTATCGGCGCGTCGATGACGACTATCTGGATCCGCTCACCTTCCGGTCGGACTCGGTGCTTGGAACGCCGGGGCTGTTCAACGCTTACCGCGCCGGCAATGTCACACTGGCGAATGCTTGCGGCGCCGGCATCGCCGACGACAAGGCGGTCTATCCCTATGTGCCGGCCATGATCAAATTCTATCTCGGTGAGGAGCCGATCCTGAGGAACGTTCCGACCTACCGCTGCTCGGACCGCGACGATCTTGGCTATGTCCTCGATCACCTCCAGGAGCTGGTGGTGAAGGAGACGCACGGCTCCGGCGGCTACGGCATGCTCGTCGGGCCGCACGCCACGAACGCCGAGCGCGCGGTGTTCTGTGAAAAACTGAAGGCGCATCCTGACGCCTATATCGCGCAGCCAACCTTGGCGCTTTCGACCTGCCCGACTTGCGTGGAGGCCGGGATCGCGCCGCGCCACGTCGATCTGCGGCCCTTCGTGCTCTACGGCAAGGAAATGCGCATCGTGCCGGGCGGGCTCACGCGCGTCGCCCTGCGCGAAGGCTCGCTCGTGGTCAATTCGAGTCAAGGCGGCGGCACCAAGGATACCTGGGTGTTGGAACGGTGATGACCCACTTCCATGACGTTGCCGTTCACGGCTGCCGCGCGTGATCCTCGGGAGGAAGCGGAAGGTGGGCCAGGCCGGCGCAGCGCCTCATCTCTGCATTGGCGCTTCCTCCCGCAAAGGCGGGGAGCGGACACGTTTGCCGTTCGCCGTCCAATGCTGAGTCGCGCTGCCGATTCGCTCTACTGGCTCGCCCGATATCTGGAGCGTGCGGAAAATGTGGCTCGCATCGTCGCGGTGGGGCATCGCATGGCGAGCATGGCGCGGTCCCTCGGCAGCGGCGGCAATGAGTGGCTTTCGACGCTGATCGCAACCGGTTGCGAGCCCGGCTATTTCGCAAAATATGCCGAGGCCGAGCAGCGCACCGTGATCGACTATCTCGTGCGCGACCCCGACAATCCGTCGAGCATCTTTTCATCGATCGAGACGGCCCGGCGCAATGCCCGCACGGTTCGCACCGCCCTCACCATGGACATGTGGGACGCGCTCAACGAGACCTGGCTGGATGTCCGCAGTCTGAAGGCGGACCTCAAATCCTCGGAAGGGCTCCTGCGCTTCCTCGATTGGGTGCGCGAGCGCTCGCTTCTCTTCAACGGCGCCTATGCCAGCACGATGTTGCGCAACGACGCATTCTACTTCACCCGTCTCGGCACCTTCATCGAGCGCGCGGACAATACCGCCCGCATTCTCGACGTCAAATATTACGTGCTGCTTCCGCAGCATGAAGGCGTGGGCGGGGCGCTGGATTACTACCAATGGCAGTCGATCCTGCGCTCGGTCTCGGCGTTGCGCGCTTATCACTGGATCTATCACGACCGGCTGAAGCCGTGGCTCATCGCCGAGCTGCTGATGTTGCGGCCCGAAATGCCGCGTTCGCTGAGGGCATGCCACGACCAGATCGGCCAGTACCTGACATTGCTGGCGGAATCCCACGGCAAGCGCGGCGAATGTCATCGGCTGGCCGGTGCCCTGCACGCGCGTTTGTGCTACGGCCGCATTCAGGATATTTTCCAGGCCGGCCTGCACGAGTTTCTCGCCGATTTCATCGACCGATCGAACGATCTCGGCCGCGAAATCTCGAGCTTCTATCTCGCCTGACCGCATGCGTCTTTCGGTCGTTCATCGCGCGCCGCACCGCTATAACAGCACGGTCCGTCACGCCGCCCGGACGGTGACGCGGAACCGCGGCGGCGCCAAGGCCCGGCGGTGTTGAGGGGGCGGCTCGTCGGCGACGGGGGCCGCGGGATGCGAGGGAAAAGATGACATACTGTGTCGGGCTGTATCTTGCGGACGGGCTGGTGATGCTGTCGGACACGCGGACAAACGCGGGTGTCGACAACGTCGCGACCTTTTCCAAGATGCACGTTTTCGAGACCCCGGGCGAGCGGGTCCTGGTGCTCCTGACCGGGGGCAACCTCGCCACCAGTCAAAGTATCGTCAACATGCTCAAGGAGGGCATCACCGGCACGGAAGGCGAGGCCGAGACGTTGCTCTCCGTCGGCACCATGTTCCGTGCCGCACAGCTGGTCGGCGAGGCCGTGCGCGGCGTCTACCGGGTCGACGCCCCGACCTTGGAGGCGCAGAACATCGCGTTCGACATTTCGCTGCTGCTTGCGGGCCAGATCCGCGGCGGCGAGCACCGGATCTACCAGGTCTATGCGGCGGGCAATTTCATCGAGGCCACGGCGGATACGCCGTACCTGCAAATCGGCGAGCATAAGTACGGCAAGCCGATCCTTGACCGGGCCGCGCGCCATGAGACCGAGCTCTATGACGGGGTGAAGCTTGCCCTGGTGTCCATGGATTCGACCGTGCGCAGCAATCTGACCGTGGGATTGCCGATCGATCTGCTCGTCTATCGCCGCGATGCGCTCCGCGTCGAGCTGCGCCGCCGCATCACGGAGGAAGACCAGTATTTCCGCATGATCCGCGAACGCTGGTCGGTGGCGCTGCGCGAAGCGTATCGCGCCATTCCGCGCCCGACCTGGGCGGCACGATGATCCTTGATTGCGGCGCCGCGGGGCCCGCGCCGGGATCCGCCGAGGCCGCAGTCATGGGCGCGGTCGAGTCATGACGGGCAGAGACCGATGCCGCGGCGGCGCCCGAGGCCGGTCTCTTCCGCAGGTCGTCTTGCGCGCCTAGCGGGTCGGCAACAATTTCCGTTCGGCTGCCGCTGCCTTGATCCTGGCTTGCAGCTTGTCGAAGGCACGACCCTCGATCTGACGCACCCGCTCGCGCGACACGCCGTATTTTCGCGCCAGCTCCTCGAGTGTGGTCGGCTCATCGCGCAGGCGGCGTTCCTGCAGAATGTCGCGCTCGCGCTCGGACAGATGGGACATCGCCGCGGCGAGGAGGTCGCGGCGCAGGCCCAACTCCTCCATCTCGCCAAGCGTCTCCTCCTGATCGTCGGCGTCGTCCTCCAGCCAGTCCTGCCATTCCCCGCTGCCGCCATCGGCGCGTATCGGCGCATTCAGCGAATGATCCGGACCAGTGAGCCGGCGGTTCATGTCGATGACATCGGCTTCGGGCACCTGGAGCTCGGTCGCGATCTTGGCGACGTTTTCGGGCGTCAGATCGCCATCTTCGATCGCCTGGAGGCGGCCCTTAAGGCGCCGCAGGTTGAAGAACAGCTTCTTTTGTGCCGCGGTGGTACCGAGCTTCACCAGCGACCAAGAGTGCAGAATGTATTCCTGGATCGAAGCGCGGATCCACCACATCGCATAAGTCGCGAGACGAAAACCGCGTTCGGGATCATAACGCTTCACCGCCTGCATCATGCCGAGATTGCCCTCGGCGATCAGGTCGGCGAGCGGCAGTCCGTAGCCGCGGTACCCCATGGCAATCTTGGCGACGAGCCGCAGATGCGACGTCACCAGCCGCTGTGCGGCCTCGGGGTCGCCATGCTCGCGCCAGCGCTTCGCCAGCATATATTCTTCCTCTTGCGCGAGCATGGGGAACTTGCGTATGTCGCGCAGGTAGCGGGCCAAGCCACCCTCGACCGATGGTATGGCGAGCGCGGGTACGGTTGCCATGGCCGACCTTCCTCCTCGGTCTCCGAATCTAGGGTTTGGATTGTCCGAAGTCGACTGGTCATCAGACACAAAAGCCCACGATTCCGTGAATATAGAGGGCGATCCGGAACAACAGGCCCTCGGCCGATATCGATTGGCCGCTGAGAAAGGCGATCGGCATCAGGGCCGCAAGCCATAGTGGCCACACCGGCATGTGTACCGGCAGGCGGGTGCGGTAGGGCAGCCAAAACAGCACCAAAGCCGCGGCCCCGATGACGAGGCCGATCGCGACTTCGATCTTCGAATGATATTCGAGCAGGGCGCGGGACAAGGCGATACCGAGAATGAACAGCCCGCCGAAAATGAGCATGCCCGAGCGCCGCCAACGGTCCACCCGCGCGGCGGTGATCAAGGTCAGCCCGCCGTACACATAAAGGCTCAGGCTGGTGTGGCCCGAGGGGCTGTCGAGATCGAGGCCCGCGACCGGGCAGGCCTTGAAATAGATTTTGAGCGTCGCCGTCAAGGCAGCGCAGACAATCAAACCCGCGAACCATGCCAGCCGCGTTTTCCTGTCGCCCCAGATTGCCAACCAGATGAGCACCAGCGCCGCGATCGGCAGCGTGATGATGGAATCGCCGAAATTCGTCAGCGCGCGAAAAAACGGCCTCAGCTCGTGAAGATATGGCCTCAGCTCGTGAAGATGTGGCCACACCATCGGCGCTCAGCGCAGCGGCAAGGCGTCGACATCGACCACGAGCCCGCCCCGGTCCGCTTTCAGTCGTGCCGGGAGCTGGTCGAGGGTTCCGCCTTCAGGACGGGGGGCGAACAACGATGTCACACCACGCGCGCGGCACGCAACGCCGCGATCTCGCTGACGCTCAAGTCCAGCATTTCGCGCAGGATGGTGTCGGTGTGTTCGCCCAACGTCGGCGGCGGATGCCGGTATGCGACCGGCGTCGCGGAAAATTTGATAGGGTTGGCGAGCAGCGCGATCGGTGCCGGCGCGTCCGGATGGTCCATCGGCACGACCATGCCGCGCGCCTGCACGTGCGGATCGGCGAAGACCTGGTCGAGCCGATTGATCGGACTGCACGGCACGCCTTCGCGTTCGAGCATGTCGATCCACGCCGCGGCGGATCGCTGCGCGATGAGACGCGCGATTTCCGGCACCAGCAGCGCCCGGTTGACGACGCGCGCCGCGTTGGTGGCGAAGCGCGCATCGGCTGCCAATTCCGGCGCGCCGGCGCAGGCGCAGAATTTCCGGAACTGTCCATCATTGCCGCAGGCGAGCACGATATAGCCGTCGGCGCAGGCAAACACCTGGTACGGCACGACGCTGGCATGGGCGTTGCCGAGCCGCGGTGGAATCTTGCCCGACGTGAGATAGGCCTGCGCCTGGTTCCCGAGCCAGGCAACCTGCGTGTCGAGAAGGGCCATGTCGATCTGCTGGCCTTCGCCGGTGCGGTCGCGATGGCGGAGCGCGGCCAGGATCGCGACCGCGCTGTACATGCCGGTCATCAGATCGGCGACGGCGACCGCACCTTTCATCGGCTCCCCTTCGGGCTCACCCTGCAGGCTCATGATTCCGCCCATCGCCTGTGCCAGAAAATCATAGCCGGGACGTGTCGCGTAAGGGCCGTTCTGTCCGAACCCGGTCACCGAGCAATAGACGAGGCGCGGCAGCTCGCGGTGGAGCGCCTCATAGCCGAGGCCGTACCTCGCCAGGGTCCCGACCTTGTAGTTTTCCACCAGCACGTCGCATTGCGCGATGAGGCGCAGCGCCAGATCGCGCCCGGCAGGCTTGGTGAAATCGAGCGTCAGCGATCGCTTGGCGCGATTGGCCGAGAGGTAATAGCTGCTTTCCTCGGTATCCTGCCCGACCGAATTCTTGAGGAAAGGCGGACCCCATTTCCGCGTGTCGTCGCCTTCGCCCGGCCGCTCGACCTTGATGACGTCGGCGCCGAGGTCGCCCAAAAGCTGCGTACAGCTCGGTCCCGCCAATACGCGGCTCATGTCGAAAATGCGAATGCCTTGAAGCGCGCCGGTCATTGTTCCGATGCCCAAAAAAAATTGTCATAGCATTGCAGGGTGAGGACGCAAAGTTTTCGATCGCGCCACGGTCGCATTGAAGCCGTGAATTGCGGCAACGCCGTGACGGAACGGGTGATGCGTGCCCCGGTCGCGGCCTCGGTCATTGGCATGCGGTCGGTGCCCGCTGGCGATTGAGCCAATCGAGATACCCTTGAAGGATATAGGCCGCGGCGACACGATCGACGATCGCCGCGCGGCGCTGGCGCGTCAGATCCGCGGCGACCATGTCGCGCTCGACGGCCAAGGTCGACATCCGCTCGTCCCAGAAGGTCAGCGGCACATCGTGCGCCGCCACCACGTTCCTGGCGAATTGACGGACGCTCTGGGTGCGCGGCCCGTCCTTGCCGTCGAGCCGCAGCGGCAGCCCCACCAGGATCCCGCCGACCGAGCGCTCGGCGATGAGTGCGAAGAGTGCGGCGATGTCGTCCTTGAACCTGACCCGGCGGATGGTGCCGAGGGGCGACGCAATCTGAAGGCGAAAGTCGGACAGCGCCAAACCGATCGTCTTCGAACCGACGTCAAGGCCGAGCACCCGTGCGCCGGGAGGCAGCATTGCCGGAAGTTCTCCAGGATTGCAGACAGCCATGGGTGGGTGTTAGCGTGCGCGGCCCTTAAAATTTTCCGAGCCTTATACCATGGCATTGGACAAGACCGTCGTGGCCAAAATTGCCATGCTGGCGCGCATTGAGGTTCCCGACGGCGAGCTCGAAGCGCTCGCCGGCGAGCTGACCAAGATCATGACCTGGATCGAGCAACTGCAGGAGGTCGATGTCACTGGCGTCGACCCGATGACCGGGGTTGCGCCGGCGGCAATGCCGATGCGCGATGACGCGGTCGATGACGGCGGCGACCGTGACGCCATTCTGAAGAATGCCCCGCAACCGGTGCACGGGTTCTTCGCCGTGCCGAAGGTTGTGGAATGAGTGGTCTCACCGACCTCGGCATGTTCGCAGCGCGCGACGCTCTGCGCGCGAAGAAGTTCTCGGCGCGCGAACTGACGCAGGCCCATCTCGCCGCGATGGCGGCGGCACGCTCGCTCAACGCCTTCGTCACGGAAGTGCCGGACCGGGCGCTGGCGCAAGCGGCGGCAAGCGATGCGCGGCTCGCGCGCGAAGGGGGCGGCATGCTCGAAGGCCTGCCGCTCGCGATCAAGGACCTCTACTGCACCAAGGACGTGCCGACCACGGCATGCTCCAATATTCTCGACGGCTTCACGCCGCCTTATGAATCCACGGTGACGGCGAAGCTGTGGCAGGCGGGCGCCGTCATGCTCGGCAAGACCAATCTCGACGAATTCGCGATGGGATCGAGCAATGCCACCTCGTGCCGCGGACCGGTTGAGAATCCTTGGCGCCGGCGCGGCGACAACCGTCCGTTGGTGCCCGGCGGCTCGTCGGGCGGCTCGGCCGCTGCCGTCGCAGCGCGCCTGGCGCTCGGCGCCATTGGCACAGACACGGGTGGCTCGATCCGGCAACCCGCCAGCTTCTGCGGCGTTGTCGGGGTCAAGCCGACCTATGGCCGCTGCTCCCGCTGGGGCATCGTCGCGTTCGCTTCCTCGCTCGATCAGGCCGGACCCATGACCCGCTCGGTCGCCGACGCGGCGTTGTTGTTGCAGGCGATGGCGGGCCACGATCCCAAGGACGCGACCTCGGCGCCGGCGCCGGTCCCCGATTTCACCGCCGCCATGACCGGCGACATCCGCGGCCTCAGGATCGGCGTGCCGAAAGAATATCGCGTCGACGGCATGCCGCCCGAGGTCGAAGCGCTGTGGCGCAACGGCATCGAATGGGTCAAGGATGCAGGCGCCATCCCGGTCGAGATCAGCCTGCCGCTGACCAGGTACGCCCTTCCCACCTATTATATAATCGCACCTGCGGAGGCGTCGTCGAACCTGGCGCGCTACGACGGCGTGCGGTTCGGCCTTCGCGTGCCGGGTGACAGCCTCGGTGCGATGTATGAGAAGACCCGCGCCGCGGGTTTTGGCGCCGAGGTCAAGCGCCGCGTGCTGATCGGCACCTACGTGCTTTCGGCGGGCTATTACGATGCCTACTATGTTCGTGCGCAAAAGATCCGAACGCTGATTGCGCAAGACTTTGCACAGGCGTTCGAACGGTGCGACGCCATTCTGACGCCGACCACACCGTCGCCGGCTTTCGCGATCGGCGAGCGGCAGGACGATCCCGTGGCCATGTATCTGAACGACGTCTTCACGGTGCCGGCCAGTCTCGCCGGCCTGCCGGCGATTTCATTGCCCGCAGGCCTGACTGACGACGGCCTGCCTTTGGGTTTGCACGTCATCGGGCGCGCATTCGACGAAGAGACCATGTTCCGCGTAGCAGGCGTGCTCGAAGCCGCCGCCGCTTTCGTCGCCGAGCCGCGGGCCGGCGGCGTCGACGGAGCCATTGCGGCCCGCGGCAGATGAC
>Ga0123356_10005386_pt1 | contig 13038 bp, 13 predicted proteins | sample TergutEmb28metaG_2_FD_92546 | JGI IMG/M metagenome (GOLD analysis project Ga0123356, IMG submission 92546) | Embiratermes neotenicus P3 segment gut microbial communities from Petit-Saut dam, French Guiana - Emb289 P3 | ecosystem: Host-associated > Arthropoda: Insects > Digestive system > Gut ... | reverse complement strand
GTGCTCCCTATACCACACCGGTCAGGCGTCTTGACGAAGCGGGCGCCGTACGCAACATCGACGTTGCCGATCTAGAATAGCATTACAGAAAACCCAAAAGGACAATAGCTACGTTTGGGTCTCGTATGTCTTGTCTATCGTGTTGTATCGATCAGACGCTGAGGATGCGTGTAGACGATGGCCTTGCCACCGCGGACATATCCAGCAAGTGTGATTTTCAGCTCGTCTGCGATCTCGGCAGCAAGATCGGTCGCGGCACTCCTTGAGGCGACAAAGGGGACACGCGATTTCGCAGCTTTGACGATCATCTCATAGGAGACCCGCCCACTTGAGAGCAGGACTGACCGTGAGGTATCGATCCCCTCAAGCCAGGCATGGCCCAACAGTTTATCGACAGCATTATGGCGTCCGATATCCTCGCGGACCAAGACCAGCTCACCATCGATGACCATCCCACAAGAATGGCAACCTCCGCGCTGACGATACTCGACGCTTCGTGTCGCCAACTGTGACATCCATTCATGCAAGTCTGCTGCATCAACGGTCATATCCGAGTCGATCGGTTCGATGCCGCGCGCATGACCCAAACTTGAGAAGGTGACCCCTTTTCCGCAACCACTGGTCACATAGCGTGTGCCGTGTATCAGATCGAGCGGTACCTCTTCATGGCTACGTACATAGACCAACCCTCGCTTGGCATCAAGGTCCAACCCATCGAAGAGCGATCGATCACTCACCAGACCCTCGGCCAGCAGAAACCCAAGTGCCATATCACCGATGTCGGTCGCGGTCGCTTGAACAGTCGCAATCTCGACCCCATTGAGATAGATTGTGATCGGAGTCTCACTCGGCATCTTACGACCCGCTTCAAGCAACGACATGACCCGTACCTTTTTGGGGCTTGTACACTCCTCATGAACATCTGAAAGCTCAGCATGGGCGTCAACAACCTCGTCATGGCTGCTCTTGCGCATACGTGACTGCGCTTGAGAAAAATCTGCTTGGGTATTGATGTTGAAAAAGGTTGCAAGGCCCGGATCGATCGCTTCGAGCTCGCTTCGTGCGATCTCCTTGACGTCGAGCTCATCGAACATCGCAACGATCCGACGCCTCCCGCTGGTAAGGACCTTCCTACCTGCTGGTTCGATCGCTTCAACGCGATAGAGGGCAAGGAGAGGTTCAGGTCCTTGAGGTCCGACCGGGATGACCACGTCATGCTCTGCGCACTGCGCGCACAGATAGTTGACGATATCAGCATTGATCCAGGGCATGTCGGCAGCACTGGACAGTATCCATTCGTTCTCGACGTGACTGCATGCGGTGACGAGACCACCCAAAGGTCCTTGATAAGCGACCTCGTCAGTGGTGACGACGATATCATCCGGCAGCTTATCGAGAGGGAGTTCTTCAGGCCTATTGGTCACAATGATGGTCTGACCAGCGAGAGGATAGAGTGCTTCGACCACATGGAGCAGCAAGGTCTGCCCGCCTAGTTCCATCTGGGTCTTGTCGACTCCCATACGCTGAGAGCGACCGCCGGCAAGAATGACGGCGGTCACATCACGAGGCGTTATCGGTCCTTTAGTCGGCAAAACCCTCACCGGCGATGACGGCATCGAGGAGGTCTTCTAACACCAACTCCTCGACGCGAGGGTTGCAAAAGCGCCCCAAGCTGGTCTCATCGACCACCTTGAGCGTCCCTCCGCAATCCTGACATGCGTAGACACGATGGGCCTTATCGGTCTCGTTGAAGAAGAACTCGATCTCATCTTGACGTACATTGCCACAGCGTGCGCACTTTATACGTGGATAATTCCACGTATAGTCGCACAACGAGCACCACAGATCGCGCGAGCCACCATGAGCCTGTCCCTCATTGCGCAAGATACCGAGGGCAGCAGGAGCACCACATATCGGACATACTCCCAGATCAGGCGCCTTTGCATCGAGCTTTCCGACTGCAGCTGCTGCAGCGCTCGCACGTGGTTGCAGTGCGCTGACGGTAGCCAGTGCGAGGATCGTCGCCTCGTCGCTATCCGGCGCAAAACCACACTGATCGCACAAGCGCACGATCAGGTCCTCAACGTCATCTGAAGAGATCTCAGTGAGCTCATCGATTCTAAAGTCATCGGCGAAGAGGGGAGAGGTTGCCTCTTTGAAACCATCATGATGCCCGTCGAGAAAGGTGATCATCTCGCGTAGATCTTCGGTCACGCTCTTCTGCTCAAGCGCTTCTTGCGCATTCCAGAGGTCTGTGAAAAAACCAACGAGCTTGTCTCCCAGATCAACACGATACAACTCAAGGGCTTCGATGGTGCTTGTCATACTCATAGTCTCTCCTTTAGCGGCTTTGCTGCTCGACGTACCTGATTAAATCATACTAGAATGCGTTGATTCGAGTGCGCTATAACCAGTAGGGCGGAACTGCCATTCCGCCCTACCGTTAGCACAACACAAAATGCATCCTTGTAAGTGTATTTTGTGTGCTACTGAAAAAGAGTGCAGGCTCCTACATCTCTTTTACATTCTCACAAGACGCAAGCTCGTCATCTGCCCAGTGACCCCAGTGGTACTTGGCATCTTCGGCACTTGCGTACCCATCTCCGAACACATATCGGGCACTTCCACGGTACGGCTGGAAGATACCTGCGCCCAGATAGATATGGACGACCATAAGTATCGACCAACCGAAGAAGGACATGACATGCCCGAACTTCGAGAGCGAGAAGAGCCACTCAGGGATGTTGGGCATGCCGATCCACATCAGTACTCCCGTTATCATGAAGATGAAGATCAAGAAGTACATGACCGCATCGGAGATCCTCTGTCCCGATTTGATGAACCCTTGTTTGGGCATATGCTGCTTTTTCGGGTTGAACAGATACGGGACGAACTTCTTCATGAACTCGAGATCATCTTTGTTCCACTTGGCGAAGATGTTCTTGAAGGTGTGTATGAAGTTCGAGGGACGGATGATCCAACTGATCAGCGGGACCGCCACGAAGAGCGCTCCCAAGATCCTATGAAGTGTCATCTGTGCACGTAGGAACTCTGGACTTACCAGCTCACGCAGGAAGGGGAAGAACATGAATGCTCCGCCGATCCCCAGCCCCAGACCGCAGATTGCAAATATCCAGTGGTTGAGGCGCGCAAGCGCGTCGTGGCGTTTGATATATTGAGCCATTATGCATCCCTCCCATCTTCAATGACCATTTCTTCGACAACGACCTCATCGGGTCTTCCATAGTCCTCAGGATAGGCATGCTTAAGTGCCTCAGCCTGTGAGAAGTGGCGACCACCGATAAAGCTGGCAACAGCCACTGCACTGATACCCAGTACTCCGAGCACGGTAAGCGGTTGGAGCCATCTTTCAGCCTGCTCAAGGATGTTCTCCTTGGGATTCAGAGGCATACCATGTGCTTCTGCTCCGTAGGGCAGCACTTGAATGACGTGCAGGCCGTCCATCTCGTTCTCACCATAGACCATGGCATCAGGACGGATCGGTTTGATCTCAGCAACACGCGCCTTTGCCTTCTCAAGCATCTCCTCACGCGTTCCGAATTGGAGTGCAAGGGTCGGGCAGGTCGTCACACACGCAGGTTTGAGCCCGTTTGCGATACGATCCTGACACATCCAGCATTTCCTCGATCTTCCATCGTTGTCGTTGAAGTGGGGGATGTGGTACGGACAAGCCGTCGCGCAGAATTGGCAGCCGACACATTTGGAGGTGTCAAGCGCTACCGAACCTTCCGCGGTGTGATAGTATGCTCCAGCAGGGCAGACCTTCGCACATGCCGCGTCAGTACAGTGCTGACAGGCGTTACGCCCGAATGCCCAGCCGATCCCATCATCATCATTGCCCGCGACTTCATTGAATGTGATACGCAGCCACGTGTTACCACTGTTCTCTTTCGGGCTTTCATAGCTTCCGGTCCACTCGGGTTGCTCGAGCGGGGAGGGAAGCCGGTTCCACTGCTTGCAGTTGATCTGGCAGCCTTTGCATCCTGTGCATTTCGAGGCATCGTAATAGATTGCATTATCAGCCATCTAGATCACCCCTTCTTCCTAATGTCGACAAGGAATGCTTTCGACTCCGGGATGCCAACGTTTGCATCACCCGCATTCGGGACCAGCTCGTTGGCGGTCGCACCCTTTGCAAGGCCCTTGCGACCCCAGTGCCACGGCATACCGACCTGATGGACGGTCTTACCATTGATCGTGAACGGTTTGATGCGTCCGGTGACCAAGGCTTGAGCCGTCACGGTACCACGATTGTTGAAGATCTCAAGATGATCCCCGTTATCGATCCCGCGTTCAGCCGCCAGTTCCTTACTCATCTCGAGGAAGTTGTGCGGCATCGCCTCGGCAAGCCAAGGACTGTTACGGGTGGTCACACCGGTCTGCCAATGCTCGACCAGACGATAGGTCGTACAGATCAAGGGATACTCATTCGACTCTCCGAAGTCGCTTGATTCAAGAAGCATCGCGACTGGATTGACCTGGACCGAACTGAGCGCATTGCGCGTCGGCGACTCGGCCGGCTCATAGTGCTCAGGGAACGGACCGTCGGTCATTCCGGGTGAGAAGAGACGCGAGACCAGCTCGGCATTCATGAAGAATGACGGGCACTTCTCGGGAGGATTACCGTTAAAGACCGGTTTGCCTTCTGCGTCCATCGCCTGCTTTCCCGTCTCAGGATCGTTGACCGCAGTCTGGAATCCGAAGTCGGGAACATCGTTGCGATCCCAGTTGCCCTTGTCAGGATTCCACTCGACGAGCATCCGTTCGGGGTTGCGTGCCTTTCCTGACTCGGCAAATGAGGAAGCACGGTTATAGACCACACGACGATTCGCAGGCCAACTGAACGACCAGTTGGGATACTGCTTGAGCCCGCCGGACCCGCCTGAGACCGTGACATCTTCGTTGTCGCGTCTTCCGCAGGGTTGGTCGGCAGGATTGTCAGAATCGTTGTTGTTGAAATAGCCACCATAGATCCACGCCGCGCAAGCAGTCGAACCATCAGCAGCCAGAGTCGTGAAGTTTGCGAGCAGCTTGCCGTCGGCGACGGTATAACCGTTCATTGATTTAGCTGACTCGACCGAGCTGAAGTGCCCATGCTCGTCGTAGTACGGCCAACTCAGATTCACGATAGGATCGGGATAAGCGCCACCTTCGTCTTCATACAGTCTTTTGACTTCCTCGTAAAGGCGACTCATGATCTCGCCATCATCGATCGCCTCACCAGGGGAGTCGACCGCCTTGTAGCGCCACTGTATCCAGCGACCCGAGTTGGTGATCGTACCTTGCTTCTCAAGATGCGACATCGCCGGAAGTGAGAATACCTCGGTCTGAATCTCTTCAGCAGCGGTCTTCTCACCCCACTCCATGTCAGGCTCCCAGAAGCACATGGTGTCGGTCTCCATCAGGTCGGCACAGACCAACCAGTCAAGGTTCTTCATCGCCTGATAGGCGAAGTTAACGTTGGGTCCACCAACCAGCGGATTTTGCCCCCAACAGAACAGCCCCTTGACCTCGCCGGAACTCATTGCCTCGAACATAGGCATATAGCCATAGTTCTTCGACTCAATCTTGGGAAGCCAGTCGTAGGCGAAGTCGTTCTCGAGAGTTGCTGCCTCACCCCAGTACTCTTTGAGCTGGGATATGAGGAATTTCGGCTTGTTCGACCAATAACCAGAGTGTGCGGTCTCCTTGGCGTTGTAGGCCGCAAGGGTCGGATGGTTGTCCGCGTTCGGCGTTGCCAGGTATCCATTGATAACGTGATAGAGGATACCCCAGTCACAAGCGCCCTGTACGTTGGATTCGCCACGTAGCGCATTGATGCCACCACCTGCGATACCGATGTTGCCGAGCAGCAACTGATAGATCGCCAGTGCACGGATGATCTGTGATCCATTGGTGTGCTGGGTCAAGCCCATCGCGTACAGGATCGTTCCCGCCTTATCATCTGCCCCTGTCGAGCCGATGACTTTGGCGATCTCCTCGAAGTCCTCCTTGTCCATACCGGTGACATCACATACGACATCGGTGGTGTAACGTGAGAAGTGCTTTTTGAGGAGCTGGAATACACAGTTGGGATCTTTCAGGGTCGGATCCTTCTTATAGACCGGGACCTTGGGAAGATCGAAGGGAGGAACGCCGTCAGCAACAGCCCAGGCGTAACCTGCAGAAGTATCCCATTCGGTGGTCCCATCGGTCTGATATGACCAGGTCGCCTTGTCATATTTGCCTTGACCATTGGCGACCTCTTCGAATCCGGTGAAGTAGCCATCATCGAAATCGAACTCTGGGTTGATCAGATACTGTGCGTTGGTGTAGTTGAGGACATACTCCTCGTTGTAGAGGTTGTTCTCCAAAATGTAGTTGATAAGTCCGCCAAGGAATGCGATATCGGCACCGCTGCGGATGGGCGCATAGTAGTCAGAGACCGCAGCACTACGGGTGTAGCGCGGATCGGCAACGACGAACTTGGCTCCGTTAGCACGTGCCTCCATGATGTGCCGCATACTTGCGGGATGGTTTTCGGCGGGATTACCGCCTAGGACGAAGATGACATCGGCGTTTTGAAAATCGGAGAAACCGTTGGTCATAACACCGCGCCCGAATGAGTTGCCCAGACCGGCAACTGTGGGGGCGTGTCAAAGACGGGCTTGGTGCTCAAGATAGACGACACCGAATGAACGCATCAACTTCGAGAGCGGGTGGCACTCCTCATTATCGAGTCCTGCACCGCCCAACGAGCCGATCGCGGTCGTGCGGTTGACCGTCACACCGTTCTCATTCTTCTCCTCAAAGGTCGCGTCGCGGACTTCCTTGACGCGTTTTGCTATCTCTGCAATAGCCCACTCCCATGAGACGTCCTTCCACTCAAGCGACCCGGGAGCGCGATAGCGCGGCGTGGTGAGTCGTCTTGGATTCGGGATCAGATCCCCGGTCTCTGGGTCATAAATGTTTTCTACGTTAAATTGTGAAATACCTTTCGAACACATTCCACCGTTATTGACGGGATGGTCGGGGTCGCCCTCGAAATTGATCAATGTCCCGTCTACTACCGAGCATATTGCGCCACAACCGACACTGCAATAGCAGCAGATCGTGGTTGTCTCAGTAGCTCCCTTGATGCGTAAGGCAGGTGTTTCAGCGTCTGCTTCAGCCGCAAAGCCGACATCGGGACGTATCAGTCCCGCAACAGAGCTTGCTGCGAAAGCGGCACCCGAGATCTTCAGAAAATCTCTTCTTGAAACATCTCTCATTACTCACCTCTTTCTTTCGTGATCAACGAACTGATATGGGCGAGCAATGACTCCTCTCTCTTGGAAAGATAACCACGAGCCCAAGCGCAGAAATCCCATGCGTATCTTATGATTTAATCGTACGCAGGGGGCTGGTTGGGTATTATTTGGATGTCGTAGGCGGTCGATATGACCAGTTCAGTGGAGTATTAGATTCGTCAACGGTCAGAATCATCGGGCGAGCGGTAAGGGATCTTATAGGTGACTTCGACGCCGGAACCTTCGTTACTGATGAACTCCATCTCGGCGTCCAATCCATAGAAATGTTTGAGCCGTCCCCGCACGTTTCGAAGGGCGAGACCCAATCCCTTTTCGGTCTTTTCATCGAGCAGGATCGACTCCACCTGGCTCGGTGTCGCGCCCTGCCCATCGTCGATGACGCTGATGCGGATCTGTGGGGTGCCGTTGTTCGAGATCAACTCGGCAAACATCCAGATCGTCAAGCGCGAACCATCAGGACGCATACCGTGACGGATGCAGTTCTCGACCAAAGGCTGCAGCATGAAACGGGGCATCTTGAAATCGAGAAGGGAGTCATCGACCTCAAGATGCAGGTGGAGGCGTTCTCCGAATCGTGCTTGCTCCAGATCGAAGTAGTGCATGACCATCTCGATGGAATCGCGCAATGTCTCCTCTTCGGTACCTTCCTCGAGAGTGTAGCGGTAGAACTGCGCGAGGTTCGAGATGAGATCGCGTGATTGCTGGGGGTTGGTGCGGGTCAACGACGCGATGGTGTTGAGCGTATTGAAAAGGAAATGGGGATCGATCTGAGCCTGGAGCATTTTGAGCTCCATCTCTCGTACGAACGCCGCCTCCTCTTCCAGCTCTTGCACCTCGAGCTGGACTGAGACCAGTCCGGCGAGGCTTTCTGCCATCGCGAGCTCGTCATCGGTAAGATTGAGCGGATCGGCATAATAGAGCTTCAGGGTCCCGACCGCTTGATCGCGCAGGATGAAGGGCACGATGATCGCGCTTTTGAGCGGACAGCAGGTATCGATACATCCGACCGAGGTCACGACCTGCGTGGTCTTTTCACGCAGGCTCTCTTTGGTGTACGCCGATTTGATGACACGCCACTGCTGGTGATGGATGCAACCCACCCCGGCATAGCCGAGCACTCTGCGCGTATTGGTGATCGCGACCGCGCTGATCGAGGGCATCTCATCGAGGATGATCGCACAAGCATCCATTGCGGTCTCCTCGGTCAGACCTTGACGCAGAAGCGCGGTGGTCTTGATCGCGATGGCGATCATCCTATCTGACTGGGGAGCGATCAGATGCGAGGGTCGACGACGCATATGAGCCGAGATCGAGAAGATCATGAACCCCATCATGAGCATGATCAAGACCAAACCCACCACGGTGAACCATGGTGCTAGGAAGGCGACGATGCCGACGATCATGCAGATGAACAGGGCAAAGCAGATAGCCACATCGAACTGGTCGATGAAGGTGGTCGAGATCTGATCGGACTCACCACGATATATGGTATGGGGATAGGTGTCGGTACTCGGATGTGTTTCGTGCTTGCTCACCTAGCACCGACCTAGAATCCAGCAATACGTTTGAACTCGACGACCCGACGTCGCGACACCGGGATCTTTGACTGAGAGTCGTCTTTCATGGTCAGTAGGAGCGAGCTACCCTCGGTCGGCTCGACCGTCGAGATCCAATCGAGATTGACAAGATAGCGACGATGCGCTCGGAAGAATCCTTTATCGGCCAAGCGATCCTCGTAAGCGGTCAGTGAGGTGGTCGAGAGATAATGATCGTGTGCCGTATAGACATAGCTGTAATCATCCTTGGCCATACAGTAAGCGATCTCATCGGGATTGAGCAGGAACTTCTTGTTACCTTTCGAGACGGTGATTCGAGTCTCGAACTCCAGCTCTCCGTCTTGCGCATCAGCGTTCTTTTCGATCACCTTGCTCAGTGCGATCTCCAGACGCCCGACATCGACCGGCTTCATCAGGTAATCGACTGCATTGGCATCGAACGCAGCAAGAGCGTGTTTTGAATGGGCGGTGACAAAGACGATCGCGGGGGGAGAGGGGTGTGATTTGAGCCCTTCAGCCAGCTGCAGACCGCTGAAACCAGGCATATGGATATCGAGGAAGAGGACATCGGCAGGAACGGTCTTTATCAGAGTCACCGCCTCATGTACATTGCTTGCTTCGCCGCAGACCTGGACCTGCTTGACCTTGCTCAGCAGGTATTTCATCTCAGCACGAGCGGGAGCCTCATCGTCGACTATCAAAGCCCGCAGCATCAGTGACCGCACCGGTCCATATAGGAGATGTATCGCAACATGTTTCTCCTTCCAGCGATACCTCTCTTGCTTGCTAAGCTTTGAAATATCGCCTGGGCACTTTAATGGTATCAACTATCAAGACGATTTTTGTGAAGAAATAGGGGTGAGTGTAAACGGTACCCATTTCTCCGCGAACGGTCTGCTGCTACCTCTCACTCCCAAGTCGGCCTCATCGTCGGGATTTCTAGCAGTTATCTCATATGAGCCTTGTCAAGGGGCAGGGGTGCGTTACAATAAAGATGTCATCCGTCTCTTAATCGAAAGGAGCTACCTTGGCGTTTCTTGATGATCCTCTCCTTGAACGAGCCATTTCCTATATAGTCCGAGAAATGAAAAAAGGTCGTCCGCTTTTCGAGATCCTCGAGGACCCCTATGTGCGTAACCGAGTCCCTCAAAAACGTCGTGTTGCACTGCTCAAAGATGAACAGTTGCTTGCAGCGTTCGAGGCTGAACTGCGCGGATTGCCAAGTCCCGAGGATTTTCCAACACTCGATGATCTCAAGATACAGAAGGAACTTGATGAGAAACCGGCGGAAATAGCTGATTATGATGAATACCTTGAATTCAAAAAACTGCAAAATATGCGGCGCCCCCGTTGAGGGAGACGAATCGGTCTGCGCGCGCTGTATCGCTGATTCTTCACAGAGCACCACGAGCTTCGCACCGGTAGGGACCGGTGATTCGTCGGTCACCTCAGAGATCCAAACGGTAGACGATGAGTTCTCGCTCGCGATCGTCAAAGGACCTAACGTAGGACGGACCTTTACTATCGAGCCGGAAGAGATCATGCTCGGTCGTGATATCCATGCCGATGTGTTCCTCAACGACATGACCGTCTCGCGCGAGCACGCTTCGATCGTACATCGCGGTGATACGGTCATCATACGCGACGCTGGTTCTTTGAACGGGACCTACGTCAACGGCGTCTGCGTCGACGAGTCTGAGCTTCACAATGGAGATCGGATCCAGATCGGCACCTTCCACCTCAAATTCTTCCACAATGATTCGATCTAGGGATCGAAGGATCGGGCGGTCGAGGATATGGCTGGCGAACCTTATTTAACGATCAGCGAAGTAGTGGCCCAACTGGGATCCGAGTATCCCGATCTGTCGGTCTCAAAGCTTCGATTCCTTGAAGATGAGGGGCTCGTATCACCAGCTCGCACCTCGAACGGATATCGCAAATACACCGACGAGAACATAGCGCGCATCAGAAAGATCCTCAAACTGCAAAGCGAGCACTTCCTACCACTCTCCGTCATCAAGGACCGTCTTGAGGAGGGTGGGGAAGTAGAGGGGCCCGGTGATGCCGAAAACCTTCATGATGAGCTCAAAGCTGCTATGCAGAGCCGTGTGCTCCTCAAGCACATCCATACCGAGCTGGGGGTGACCGATTCGTTCATTCAGGACCTTGCAAAACATGGCCTGATCACGATACGAACCGGCAAGACCGGTGAATACATCGATGGAGTCGATGCCGAGATCGCGGTCGATGCCTGGAAGCTGAGGAGCTACGGAGTGGACCCGCGTCATCTGAAGATGTATGCCAACCTCTCGCAGAAGGAGGCGGATTTCTTCGAGCAGATCCTCTCGCCGGCCTATCGTATTCGCACCAGTGTTTCTGCCAAACGCCTTGATGAGACGCTGCGCGAGATAGGGAAGACGACCACCTCGCTCAAATCTCGCTTGGCACAAAAAGCACTCTATGATCGGCTCAAAGGACTCTTGTGATACAGATTCGTCGGAAGTGAGCGTACGGAAGGATGGCGCACATGCAACTCCCCAACATCGAAGACTACATCGTTGATGTCATGGATTGGCCGAAAAAGGGCATCGTTTTCAAGGACATAACACCCCTTTTGGAAAATCCAGCCATCTTTCACTTTACCGTCGATCAACTGACCGCTCCTTATCTGACCCAGGGAATCACGAAAGTGCTCTCGATGGAGGCGCGCGGATTCATGTTTGCGAGCGCGATCTGCTACAAGCTGCACGCGGGGTTCGTACCGGCTCGCAAACCGGGTAAGCTTCCACGCCCGGTCATCTCCGCCGAGTACATTCTCGAATATGGGACCGACAACATCGAGATCCATGAATGCGCCATCACATCTGATGATGTCGTCTTGATCGTCGATGATGTATTAGCGACCGGAGGAACCGCCAATGCTGCTGCAAAGCTGGTCAAGGACAGCGGAGCAACGATTGCCGGGTATGCCTTTGTGATGGAACTTGATTTCCTCAAAGGCAGGGAGAACCTCGATCCCGACATCCCACTTCACGTACTCTTACACGTATCAGGTGACTGATAAGCTCTATGCTGGCACAACGGGTACGAAACAGTAGCGCGACCGAGCTGTTGGTCCACTATATGATGATGATCGCTTCTCATCTCGACTACATCCGATCACGTGATGGCATCGTTGAGAAGACGATCTGTGATGATGCTGCTACCGAATTATCGTTCGTTCTTGATGATATCAATGCGCTGCGCGTCGATCACCAGGTCTCAGGAGTGCGCGATGCGGTCGGAGATGTCTGCTATCTCGTGGTCGATCTCTTGGCCAAGGCTCAGGAACGAGAGGCTATCATGGAGACTTTTGAGGCGGTTAAAGACGCCGCTCTTCAAGAAGAAGGTGCCGATCGGATCAAGGTCAAATATGCACGAGCAGTCGATATTCAACACGCGATCGACTATTTTTACCGTGCTCGAGCCTTACTTGCCGAGCCAGCCCAGGAATTCGGTATCGATATCGAAGTACTGGACAGTCCGTCGGGGATAGTCTTATAGACCGTACCTCGATGACCTGCTCATTTACCGCATCATTCTAATATCTCATAAGATACATTATCAGACATATATACCTTCTCACACCATCTTTTCTCTATAGGGTATGGTATTTATCACCTTAGCAAAATGGCAACAGTTCAGCGTTGCACGAGTTGGTCTTTAGAGCTACCATAAGCCAATAGCAGCATTTCCTGATGGGAGGATTCCTTATGTTTCTCTTTGAGAACACACGATCTATTCGTATCACGGTGGCAGTCCTCGTGCTCTTGTTGACACTTGCACTATTCGCATTCGCGGAACCACAGGTCATTTCGGCTCTTATGGTACAGCCGATAGCGGACAGCGCGGGATCATTCGATCAAAGGGTTATCGACCGATCACATGATGACTTAGTTGATGGAATTGACGAGTTGAGAGAACTCACGGTGGAAACGAGCGACCATATCGATCCAGTTGCCTATGATGATGGAATTAATAATACTGAACAAGGTATATCTCTCACCGTCAAAGTGACCTTTATATACAACAATGGAATACCCGATTCCGTTATGACGATTCCAATAGGTACTGTAATCACAGAACCGGTCGACCCCTTTAAGCTAGGGTATGTGTTCGCCGGCTGGTATACC
>Ga0123356_10005385_pt1 | contig 13038 bp, 12 predicted proteins | sample TergutEmb28metaG_2_FD_92546 | JGI IMG/M metagenome (GOLD analysis project Ga0123356, IMG submission 92546) | Embiratermes neotenicus P3 segment gut microbial communities from Petit-Saut dam, French Guiana - Emb289 P3 | ecosystem: Host-associated > Arthropoda: Insects > Digestive system > Gut ... | reverse complement strand
TTTCATTTCACTTAAAAAAGCCGATGAAATATCACTTTTAAGAACGTCGGCAACGTCAACAATCATCAACAGTGTCCGCACCGATTCACGGACGGCATCCGGACTGATATACTTACGGAGAATATAGATCACATCAGTAACAGTTGTCGCGGAAACAAACCCATCGACATGCCCTGTTTCGCAAAACTTAAATATTTCAAGAGAATCAAGATAGCCGTCCCGTTTGGAAATTATATCCACTATTATGTTGGTGTCAAGCAAAAACTTCATTGCTTTGCCAATCTTTCAGCTTTCATCTCATCCTCATTTACATTTTGCGTAATAATCCCAACCAAACGCTCTGACAGAAAAGAAACGGTTTCGTTTATACCAATCAATCTGGCAACGGGGAACCCGTTCTTTGTTATCACTATTTCCTGCCCTGACGCCAACTCGAGATATTTTCCGAAGTTGTTTTGTATTTCTGTTGAATTAATAATCATGACCTGCCGCTCCTATATTTATTTTATAAGCATTATATCATGATTAGCTAAAATAATCAAACGCAACTTAGCTATAAATATACGTATCCAAAACTTTTATGACTTCGTCAAAATCAAGAGGTTTTCCCACATGATCGTTCATTCCCGCCGAGATGCATTTTTCTACATCCTCGCGAAATACATTAGCAGTCATGGCGATTATGGGAATTTCCCGGGCCTGCTTCGTGCCAAGTGCCCGGATGCGCCGTGTCGCTTCATATCCGTCCATTTCAGGCATCTGCACATCCATAAATATCATATCGTATCGGTCAGGCGCTTCGTTGAACATACTGACCGCTTCCGCACCGTTTTTAGCGCAGTCTATTGTGAGTTTTGCAGGCTCTAAAAACACCAGCACGATCTCACGGTTGACTTCAATGTCCTCCGCTAACAAAATGTGCCGGCCCTCGAAACGGTCTATGGAATTTTCATTTGTTTCATCAATTTTGACTTTGTCGACGCCGAGGAAATCATTGACCGCATCAACTATGTCGGAGGGGAATATTGGCTTGAATAAAATATTTTCAATACCCGCTTCAACCGCTTCTTCTTCAAATTCACTTCTCTCGGCGCCGGTGATCAAAGCAACATACGCTTTGCCGTTATCTGTTTCCTTGAGGTTTTTGATCAACTCCACACCGTTGATTCCCGGCATTTTATAATCAATAAAATATATACCGTAGGCACCGTTTTGCTCTCTGAGCTTGAGTGCTTGCAAGGCTGAAGTCGCGGTATCGCAACAAGCGCCGTACATTTCAACTATTTCTTTGATAAACTCCAATATGATCGGATCGTCGTCCACTGCAAGGACTCGGAGATCATGCCAGTCGGGCATAAGCTCTCTTTTTATTTTTGCCTTTTTTAATTTGACCGTAAATGTAAAGGTCGACCCTTTCCCGGACTCTGCGGATACCCGGATGTCGCCGTCCATCATTTCAACTATGCTTTTAGAAATAGCGAGGCCAAGGCCGGTACCTCCGAATTTTCTTGCCGTATTGTTCTCAGCCTGTTGAAAAGATGTGAATAAACGGCTTTGCTGCTCCGGGCTGATTCCGATTCCTGTGTCGGACACGCTGACTTGTATTGTACACGAGCCGTTTTCATCTTTCAGTGATTTTGCGCTTAAGCTTACTGACCCTCCGTCCGGTGTAAACTTTATGGCGTTTGACAACAAATTTGTAACGACTTGCGCCAACCGCAGATTGTCGCCTATCAAAAATTTTGAAATTCTTTTGTCGAGTGATACCGTAAACTTCAGATTCTTTTCATCAGCGCGGAAATTAACGACATTAACAACTCTTTGGAGCATTTTTTCAAAGTTAAATTCTATCGGTGAAAGTTCAAACTTGCCGGATTCGATTTTAGAAACGTCCAAAATGTCATTGATCACGCCAAGAAGATGATTTGACGCGTCCTCTATTTTGCCGAAGCAATAATCCTTACGTTCCGCATCTAAGCCGGACTTGCCGATGCCTGTCATTCCGATAATTGCGTTCAAAGGCGTGCGGATCTCATGGCTCATGTTCGCCAAAAAATTACTTTTAGCCTGAGTTGCCGCTTCCGCGCGCATATTGGCGTCGTGCATCTCGGTATTGTCATGGACGAGTACAATGATTCCGGTAAATTCTCCGGCGCTGTCAAAGGCAGGTGAAATTTTGACGGAAAAAAATGATTTTTTCCCCACGGCTGTTTCAAGGTGAAGCTCGTATTTATTAGCGTCGCCTGAAAAATAATCGTAACTATAGAGCAGTTTGTTAAAAACCGATTCCACTTCAAGTGCAAATTCTTTTCCGAATTTTTCATTTATAGCCGGAATGATCGGCTCGCCTGTTATATCGCGCCCGAACCTTACTTTGACCTGCGATGTGTACAAAAGGACACGCAGCTTCGTATCAAGCAGCAATATGTCGTCAGGGCTGTTGTCGCGCAGCATTTGGTTATAGCGCATTTGGATGTCTTTCTCTTTTTCGTTAAAATCCCTCAAAGCTGCGGCTTGCCTGTACAGATGCGCCACATTATCGTAATCCTTTTGAAGTCTCGCGTACTTGCGCTTTAAAGCGTTTAATTCGTTTTGTCGATTATCCATTGGAAGCCCTCTTTTAACAAATCATCTTATATACTAAAATGCGCATATTGTGAATGTAGCGTTGTGGAACCGGTTGACGGCCTTTCCCCTGCGTATGCTTGTCGGCGCGATTTCGCCGAATCCGTACATCCCCGACACAGTCAGGCAAGCCGGAAATAATTCTCTGACAAGATTGCCTTCGGTTTTTTTCATGTCTGCCATGAACATGTTGCGCAGGCTGCATGACGCTATAAACACAGTCGAATATTCATAACCACTCACTACCGAATTCAATTTATCCAATAATTCTCTGATGCCGGCTTCGCTTGTGGTCGCTACGTCATTCCCGTCGCAGTAAAGCAATCCGATATGTGAATTTTCGGGGATGTTCGCGAAGCATGTGATCTCGCCGCTTTCTCTGTCATAGGTGCTCAATGCCCGGGACACGGGTATACCGTCGTTATACTCGCTGTGCTGTAATTCGACAAAGAACTGATAATTGAATAAAGTCATAGTTTTATTGTCAATAAAAGGGAATTCTTTCAAGTACTCATATGCAGGTTTTCCGTCTATTTCGCAAATGACGTTGCCCTGCGCTTTTGTGACAAGCCTTTTTTCCAGGGCCTTTTTCCCGGCTAAATTAGCTGTTTGGAACAACGGCTGCACATTGCCGGATATAAGAAGTATCGCAGTCCGGTCGTCACCGGTCACGCCGTTAAGATAGACCTGTTGCTTAGAAAACTCAAAATCATCACCGGCGTTAAAGCCAAAAACAGGCAGGCTGCCGCAAAGCTCCGATATTTTGTCCAAAAGATCATCGGAAGCGATACTTTGCACGATGGAGGCTATGCATATAACCATTTTTGGTTCCGCCGCCGCGTCTTGGCCCTTAAGCTGCAAGTACGCTTTTTGATAAGTGTCCGTTATTTCCTTTTCCGGGTCGTCAACCGCCAGCGAACCGCTGACGGCGGCGGAAAACATGCAATCGTCATCGGAAAAGACGTGGAGAACAACGGCAAGCTCGTGATAACCTTCGCTTGTGATCAAAGCACCGGCAGCCGTAGTCCCGCCAATTACGTGACAACCGAGCTCCCGGCTCAGAATGGCTGAAAGCTCGCCAATCTCCATATCAGGCTGCCCGTACAGGATCGCGGCTGTGTTCTTTCTGAAAGTAAATTTGTCCTTTATTTGCTTTATCAGTTCCTCCGACGCGGCAAAGATGTTGTCCAACTCGTAACTGACAGCTGTTGCTGATTTCATGATTATGCCCCTTTCAGTTTGTTTCCGGCTTCATTTTAAACTATGGAGCGACACAAATGTCAATATAAAATTACTTCATTTTCTGCCTCTGTTTGTATTGATTTGATGCGGAATTCATTCTATAATATGAGATATAAAACGTGCTTGAAGACAGGGGGAGGACATATATGGCGCACGGTGTATTTTTTTCTATAAGCAAATTCGCGAAAATGTCGAGGACTACGCGTGAGACTTTACGGCATTACGACAGGATCGGATTGCTTTCTCCGATGACCCGAGGTGAAAACAATTATCGCTATTACAGCAGCACGCAATTGGCGGTCATGAACGTGATCAGGACGCTGCAGGAATCCGGCATGACCCTTTATGAGATAAAAAAATTAAAAGACGTACGGACTCCGGAGCTGGCGGAAGAAGTGTTTTCGCGTCAAATCGAAAAGATAGATACGACAATAAATGAATGGGTCAAAACAAAGAAACTTCTGCTCACTCTCCAAAGCTCAATCCGCTCGGCGCTTAATGTAGATGAGGAAGAAATATCCGTGCGGTTTATGCCTGCGGAATCGATTGCGCTCGGCAACCTGAACGATTACAGCCGCGGCAGAAACGACTACGACGCGCTGTTGAGCTTTTATAATGCAATGCATGAAAAATACCCGGATTTAAACATGAACCACTCCGTCTGGGGAATGTTTTCCCAAGAACGGATCAAGGGACGGGACTGGGTATGGCCTGACCGCTTCTACTTCAACAATCCGGAAGGTAATGACGAAAAGCCGGCTGCGCTATATGCCATCGGCTACAAGCGCGGCGGTTATGGGCAAACCGACGATTTATACAGACGGATAACGGATTACATTGAAAAAAACGGATTAGAAATATGCGGAGACGCATACGAGGAATATCTGCACAATGAAGTCTGCATTACAGAAGACAAAAATTATCTGATGCGCGTTATGATCACGGTCCGCGAAAAACAGAAAAGGTCATAACAAAAGATCCAAAAGGCCGATGGCCAGCGCGGCTTCCGCCACAGGCACGGCTCTCGTCACGATGCACGGGTCATGTCTGCCCTCTATGGCAAGTTTAACGTTTTCCTTTGTTTCAAGATTTACGGAATCCTGTTCGATGGCTATTGACGGCGTAGGTTTAAAGGCGAGGCGCACTATGACCGGCATCCCTGATGTTATGCCGCCCAATATGCCGCCGTGGTTATTAGTCTTTGTTTTGACGACACATTCTTCATCAAAATAGAAAGGGTCGTTATTCTCGGAGCCTTTCAGAAGGGCCGAACCTGTGCCTGCGCCGAACTCAACGGCTTTAACTGACGGGATACCAAAGAATATCGGAGAAAGCCGGCTTTCGACTCCGTCGAACATGGGGCCGCCCAAAGCAGGAGGTACGTTTATCGCGCAGGCCTCGACAATCCCGCCGACAGAATCACCGGCATCCTTTGCGGAAAGGATGGTTTCCTGCATGGCTAACCCGGCATTTTCTGAGAGTGTGGGAAAAGCGCGGGTCTCAAGAAACGCTAATTTCTCAGACGAAATATTTACCGGGTCAAAAGGCTCGTCCTTTATGTCGCCGATGGAAAAGATGTGTGCGCCGATCCTGACGCCGTATTTTTCAAGAAACTGAATTGCGACGGCGCCCGCTATACAAAGAGGCGCCGTCATTCGTCCGGAAAATGGGCCGCCGCCGTCCATATTCAGCGTGTCGCCGTATTTAAGCCTCGCAGTATAATCGGCGTGGGACGGGCGCGGAATATTTTTAAATATATTATATTCAGACGGGTTCATGTCTTCGTTTTGAATTATCACAGTCAAAGGGTCGCCGAAAGTGACTCCGCCATGGAGCCCTGACTTCACAACCGCCCTGTCGCTTTCAACGCGGCTCGTTGAAAAAGCGCCTCCGGGAGCGCGCCTTGAAATAAAATCCTGCACTCTTGCCATGTCTATCTTCTGCCCGACAGGTAATCCTTCTATAGTTACGCCTATCAAAGGCTCGTGGGATCCCCCGAAGACAGAAACTTTCAATTTTTTCCCGATACTAAACAACAACGGCTTCACCTCCCAATTTTCTGAAATCCTTAAAGAAATCAGGGTAAGATTTGCTGACCCCTTCAGCGCCCTCTATTATAACAGGTTCATCGCAGCAAGTAGCGGCAATAGACAGTGCCATTATTATCCTGTGGTCGCCTGCTCCTGACACAATGCCGCCGGTAAGCCGTTCTTTGCCTTTGATGACCAAGCCTGCCGGCAATTCCGTTATATCGGCGCCGAGATTCGTAAGGCCCGCGCAGATCCCGCGAAGACGGTCGCTCTCCTTTATTCTGAGTCTTTCGGCGTTGACAACTGCGGTGATGCCTGATGATACCGAAGCGATGACCGATATTATCGGAATCAAATCAGGAATGTGCGCAGCGTCGACTTCGATTCCTCTGAGCGTTCCTGAGGAGGAAGTAACACTTTCGCCCGCCTTTGAAATATTTCCACCGAAATCTTTGATTATTGAAGTGATTTTTCTGTCCCCCTGAGACGAAAGTAGATTTAATCCGCTGCATGTGACAGAAGATTTCCGGTCCCGTGAAAGGGCGCCCGCCGCAAGCCAAAAGGCTGCGTTTGACCAATCGCCCTCGATTACAACGTTTCCGGGCGAAACATAGCGTTGATCACCTTTTATTCTGAAAGCTGTATACGCCTCTTCAGCGCCGGATCCGTCATATTGAACCTCAACGTTTACACCGAACATTTCAAGGGTCTGAAGGGTCATAGTCACATATGAGGCTGATTGCAGAGGGGATGTCAGCAATATTTCACTGTTTTCAGAAAGCAGCGGAAGCGCGAACAATAGACCTGTAATGAACTGGGAGCTGATGTTTCCGGGCAGCGAATATATGCCTCCGGTCAGAGAGCCTTTTACTGTGCATATTTCATTCCCGGCCACTGAAAAAACACAACCGTGTTCCTGCATTTGCTCTTTTAGGGGAGATATCGGGCGGTTGGACAGGCTGCCTGAACCGGTAAAAACAGCTTCAGTTTTCAGAGCCATGGAAAGGGGAAGTAAAAAACGCAGAGCAGAACCGCTCTCCCTGCAATCAAATACAGGGCGATCCTCAGAAAGACGCAGTAGGCATTCTTTAGCAGCTTCAATATCGTCGGATTTATCGGTTATTACAGCATGGTTGATGGCACCGCTCAAGGCGGCGGCAGTCAGCACTCTGTGAGCTTGGGATTTTGAAGATACAGCAGCGATTTCTCCTGAAAGGTTTTTTGGTGAGATTTTTATATCCATAACTAAAACCCCTTTCTGACCAACTCGTAAAACTCGCTTATCCGGATTTTTTCAAGTCTGCAATCACCTATACCATAAGGGACTGCGACAGAAATAGTATCGCCGGTTCTTTTTTTGTCCGCAAGAGCCGCTTCCGTCAGTTCGTCCGCAGTATAGTCACAGGAAATATCAAAACCGTATTGCTTCAAAGCACGGCCGATTTCATCTGAGCAGTCGGTGGGCGTCAAGCCGAAGAAGTATGCCGCCCGAGAAATAAAGTACATTCCGACAGCTACGGCGCGGCCGTGAGAAATTTCATAACCGCTCAGCTTTTCAACGGCGTGGCCTATGGTGTGGCCGAAATTGAGAAGCTGCCGCTCACCTGCGTCACGTTCGTCGCGTTGTATGAATCCACCTTTAACTATAACACATTTTTCAACGATTTGCCCGAATAAATCGTTCTCGTTGATACTGCTTGGATTAATTGAGAGAATGAAATCAAAAAAATCCCGGTCCGCGATCACTCCGTACTTTATTATTTCAGCGAACCCGTCCATGAGAGCCTCTTTTGAGAGAGATTTGAAAAGGCCGCAGTCGCACAAGACTAAAGACGGCTGCCAAAAGGCGCCCGCGAGATTTTTACCGCCCTCTAAATTTATTCCGGTTTTACCGCCCACAGACGAATCGACAGCTGCAAGGAGTGTTGTGGGTATCTGTACAAAGGGAATACCTCTTAAATAACAGGAAGCGGCAAAACCCGCCAAGTCGCCTGCCACTCCGCCGCCGAGAGCGACAAGGCCGTCAGAACGGGTAATGGTTTCTTTTGCCATAAATTCAAGCAAAGAATTCAGACCGGTCATGGTTTTTGACCGTTCTCCCGGAGGGAAAGTAAACAGACTTACGTCAAAACCGGCACCTGAAAGTGAAGCGAGGACGGCTTCTCCATAAAGTGCGAAAACCGTTTCATCTGAAACCAAGCAGATTTTATACGGTTTCAGCACGCCGGATATAAAAAAACCGGCGTCCGCAAGCAGGCCGTTTCCTATAAAAACGTCATATTTATTTGAGCATTCAATCGTTACTTTTTTCATCTCAGCCCTTGTATCAATTTCATGACGCTTCGTGTCAAATCAAGAAAATCTTCCGGAGTCATCGACTGTTCTCCGTCGCATAAAGCGCCCGGCGGATTGTTGTGGACTTCTATCATTAGCCCGTCGGCGCCGGCAGCGGCGGCCGCAAGGGACATGGGTTTTACAAGAGAAGCGATACCTGTTCCGTGGCTCGGGTCGACTATGACCGGTAAATGGGACAAAGACTTTAAAAGAGGCACGGCGGAAAGGTCAAGAGTGTTTCTCGTAGCCGTTTCAAATGTCCTGATCCCACGTTCGCAAAGTATAACGTCGCTGTTACCGCCGGCGAAGATATATTCAGCGCTCATCAGAAGTTCCTCGATCGTGTTTGACGGCCCGCGCTTGAGAAGCACAGGTTTCCCTGACTTGCCGAGTTCCTTTAAAAGCTCGAAATTCTGCATGTTCCTCGCGCCGACCTGAAGTACGTCCACATCGGCAAACAAATGCAGGTCTGTTATGCCCGGCACCTCGGAAACGACCGGAAGCCCGGTCTCTTTTTTTGCTTCAAGTAAAAATTTTATTCCATCTTCACCCAAACCTTGAAAGGCGTAAGGTGAAGTCCTCGATTTAAAAGCTCCGCCGCGAAGTAAACCTGCGCCGCCTTTTTTAACTTCTCTCGCGACAGCGAGCACCTGCTCTTTAGACTCTATAGAGCAAGGCCCCGCAATAAGTTGAAAATTTCCGCCTCCTAATTTGACGCCTGAAATGTCGATCATATGTGAGCCGACCCTTTCTGTATGGCGATAAGCCCTGTTCCCGCGACTTCAATTATTCCGAAAGGCAACAGCATTTCACGGAAAAGGGAAATCCTGTCCGGGGTGTCGGCAAGCTCTACAGTTATTGTCGACGCAGAAATATCGCTGATTTTCGCGCCCATTATATCGCACAAGTTTTTTATATCGCTGCGATGTTTTGTAGACGCGGACAATTTAACGATTACAAGCTCCTTACCTACATAATCGCCGTCTTCAAGCCTTTTGACCTTGATCACGCTGATAAGCTTGTAAAGCTGTTTCTCGACTTGTTCAGCGGCGTGGCTTCCGCTGTCAACGATCATGGTGATCCTCGAAACCGATTCGTCTTCCGTAACGCTTACGGCGAGGCTGTCTATGTTGAAAGCGCGGCGGGCGAAGAGGCCTGTAATTTTATTTAGTACGCCTGCCTGATTCTCAACTAATACAGAAATTATCTGCTTCATTTTTATATCTCCTCGTAAATCGTTTTTGTTCCTTCATCCTTGGATATAGTACATTCAAGAATGTAAGGGCCTTTTGTTGAGAGCATTTCGTCTATAGCGGCAGCCATCTCCTCGTCGGCTGATATACGCTTTGACGGGATACCGTAAGCGTCGGCCAATTTTCCGAAATCCGGGTTGTCAGGAAGCGCTACGGCAAAATTTTTATAACCCTCGAGCTTTTGCAGTTCAAGAACCATCCCGAGGCTTCTGTTGTTGAACAGTATTATTTTTATATCAAGATTATTGCAGGCAATCGTTGAAAGCTCGTTGAAGCACATCTGCGCCGCGCCGTCCCCGCATACTACGAGGGTCTGTCTGTCGGGCAGGGCTTTTTTTACTCCTATAGCCGCCGGCAGCGAATAACCCATGGTGCCGAGGCCTCCGCTCGTCATGAAACGCCCGGACTTAACAGGCAAATACTTCGCAGTCCATATCTGATTCTGGCCCACGTCGCCGATTACATAGGCGTCGTCATCTATTCTGTTTCCGAGTTCACGGAGGAAACGCTTGGGGCCTATTGTTTTGACTCTCGGCGAAGCTGTTTTATCCTTTTCGTCCTGAGCTAATTTCTGAAGCTTTTCGCGCCATTCTTCGCATTCGGATTTCGGGTGTTCGGCCAGCAGTTTTTCCAGTACGATGAAAAGATCGCCGACCAGCGGGACTGTCGTATTTACGTTTTTCCCTATTTCAGCAGGATCAATGTCTATATGGATCATTTTCGTTTTTGTTTCGACTTTACCCGGCGAGGTTATCGCCCGGTCGCCGACACGGGCACCGGCAATGATTAAAAGATCAGCCTCGTTTAAAGCGTTATTTGCTGTTATATGCCCGAAAGAGCCGATCATGCCTATGTTCATGGGATGTTGGGTAGGAAGCACGCCTATTCCCATCATAGTTGTAACTACCGGGACTCCGGATTCTTCACAAAGCTTTTTGACCAAGTCTTGCGCCCCTGAAGTGAAAATGCCGCCGCCTGCGCAGATAAGCGGTTTGCGGGAGGAAGAAATAGTTTCGCTCACCTTTTTTATCTGTTTTGCGTTGCCTTCAGTGCTCGGCTTGTACCCTCTCAGGTTGACGGCTGCGGGGTACGAATAATGCATCGTGCCGGTCTGAATATCTACGGGAACGTCAATAAGGACAGGGCCGCGCCGCCCGGTCTGCGCGATATGAAAAGCTTCCTTAAAGACTCTCGGGATGTCAGCGGCGCTTTTTATCAAATAAGCGTGTTTGATAAAAGGCGAAACGGAACCGGTTATATCGACTTCCTGAAAGACGTCGCGGCCCAAAAGATCGCTTCTGACCTGCCCGGTTATGGCTATCATCGGGATGCTGTCCATATACGCGGTAGCGACTGCGGTTATCAGGTTTGTCGCTCCCGGGCCGCTGGTTACGACGCAGACGCCGGCTTTCCCCGTTGCCCTGGCGTAACCGGAAGCCATATGGCCGGCATTTTGCTCCTGTCTCGACAGAACATGCTCAATAGAGCTGTTTGATAAGTGTTCATAAAAATGATGGATCGCTGCGCCCGGATAACCGAAGATGACTGAAACGCCCTCTTCCTCCAGGCAACGGATCATAGCCTGAGCTCCTGTAATCATATCAATAACCTCGTTTTATATTTCTGCCTGAATAAGCCTCCCGGCTTCTTCAGTTCCTATAAGCTTTGAACCTGCCGACGCAATATCCGGCGTGCGGTACCCTTTAGCCAAAACCGCCTTTACCGCATCCTCGATCGCCTCAGCTTCCTTTGTCAGGCCGAAGGTATACCGCATCATCATGGCGGCTGAAAGTATCATAGCCATTGGGTTGGCTTTATCCTGCCCGGCTATATCCGGCGCCGAGCCGTGGACCGGTTCGTACATTCCGAAATTTCCTTTCGCCAGGCTTGCGGAGGGAAGCATACCTATGGAGCCGGTTATCATGCTCGCTTCGTCTGAAAGTATGTCGCCGAACATATTGCTTGTGACTATAACGTCGAATTGCTTCGGATTTTTAACAAGCTGCATTGCGGCGTTGTCAACATACATGTGATGAAGTTCTACTTCGGGGTAGTCTTTGGCCGTTTCCGTTACAACGTTTCTCCAGAGCCTTGAGCTTGCCAAAACATTAGCCTTGTCGACGCTTGTCACTTTTTTGCCTCTTTTCAAAGCCATGTCAAACGCGACCAGGGCGATCCTCTTAACTTCTTCCACTGAGTAAAGCTCTACGTCGTAAGCGGCGGGGCCCAGCGGAGTCGCTTTCGTGCCCTTTGCGCCGAAATATATACCGCCTGTCAGCTCACGGACGACTACTAAGTCGAGTCCGCCCTGAGTTATCTCATCTTTCAATGGGCACGCATCCGCTAATTCCGGAAACAATAGGGCGGGGCGCAGGTTAGCAAACAGGCCCAACTCTTTTCGCAAAGTCAAAAGAGCCGTTTCAGGCCTTTGATCCAAGGGGACTGAGTCCCATTTCGGGCCTCCGACTGCGCCCAAAAGAATCGCGCCGCTGTTTTTGCACGCGGTCAAAGTTTCTTCCGGAAGACACTTCCCGCAATCGTCGATAGCCGCTCCGCCCATGAGAAGCGTCTTACGCTTCAAATCGTGGCTGTACTTATCGCAAACGATTTCGAGGACTTTTTCAGCCTGATATAATACTTCCGGGCCTATTCCGTCTCCGGGTATCAATGCCAAATCAATTTTCATAAAGATTTCCTCGCCTTGATAGAGTTGAGCAAGCCGCCCGCTGATATGATTTCCTTTATAAAATCAGGGAAAGGCTGCGCTTGATAGTTTTCGTCTTTTGTTATATTTTTTATTATTCCGGTATCAAAATCTACTGAGATTTCGTCGCCTGCCGCAATTTTTTCGCCGGCTTCCGCGCATTCCAAGATGGCAAGGCCTATATTGACGGCGTTTCTGTAAAATATTCTGGCGAATGATTCGGCGATCACGCATGAAATCCCGGATTCCATGATGGCAATCGGCGCGTGTTCTCTCGACGAACCGCAGCCAAAATTGCTTCCTGCCGCTATTATATCATTTTTTCTGACATTTTTGGTAAATTCCGCGTCGATATCTTCCATACAATGTGAAGCTAATTCCTTGCGGTCGGCAACGTTCAGATATCTCGCAGGTATGATCACGTCAGTGTCCACATTGTCGCCGTATTTATGGGCAAAACCTTTTACTTTCATTTACAATACCTCCTTCGGGCCGCTCAGTTTTCCTGTCAGCGCTGATGCCGCCGCCACGGCGGGTCCGGACAGATATACTTCAGACTTGACATGGCCCATTCGTCCGACGAAATTGCGGTTAGTAGTGGCGACGCACCGCTCCCCTTCGGCCAGAACGCCCATATGTCCTCCCAGACAGGGGCCGCATGTGGGAGTTGAAACTACGCACCCGGCGTCTATAAAATCCTCAAGATAACCTGCTTTTATACAATCCTTATATACTTCCTGAGTAGCCGGGATTATTATCGTTCTGACGTTTTTGTGTACTTTTTTACCACGAAGTAAATCAGCCGCGATTTTCATATCTGACAGTCTGCCGTTGGTGCAGGAGCCGATCA
>Ga0123356_10005384_pt1 | contig 13041 bp, 7 predicted proteins | sample TergutEmb28metaG_2_FD_92546 | JGI IMG/M metagenome (GOLD analysis project Ga0123356, IMG submission 92546) | Embiratermes neotenicus P3 segment gut microbial communities from Petit-Saut dam, French Guiana - Emb289 P3 | ecosystem: Host-associated > Arthropoda: Insects > Digestive system > Gut ... | reverse complement strand
CCCGACCCGCTTCCCGGTCGACGAGTGGGCTCTGCGCGAGGTCGCCTTGTCCCGGCAGGATCTCGGCTCGCAGGAGACGGTGTTCTGCGTGGCCAACGGCTATCTCGGGATGCGTGGCAATCCAGAGGAGGGGCGCGACGCCGCCCACAACGGCACCTTCATCAACGGCTTCCACGAGACCTCGCGCATCCTCCACGCTGAGGAAGCCTTTGGTTTTGCGACCGTGGGACAAACGATTGTCTCGGTCCCTGATGCCAAAGTGATCCGTCTCTATGTAGACGACGAGCCGCTCCTCTTGTCCGTCGCTGATCTCGAGTCGTATGAACGTACCCTCGACTTCCGTGCGGGGCTTTTGAGACGCTCACTTGTCTGGCGGACGCCATCTGGAAAGCGCGTGCGCGTCACCTCGACTCGCATGGCGAGTTTCGCCGAGCGGCACCTCGCGGTCATGACCTACGAGTTCACGCTGCTGTCGGGCTCGGCTCCCGTGGTCGTCTCCTCCCAGCTTCTCAACCGCCAGGACGGCGCCAACGAGTACGCCGACACGTCCCTCACCCCCACGGCGGACGATGACGGCGCGACCGGCACCTTCGATCCGCGCCAAGGCGAGCCCCTTGCCGGGCGTGTGCTGGTCCCCCAGCTCCAGCGACATGACCAGGCCCGATACGTCCTCGGCTACCGGGCGGCTTGCTCGGGCATGACGCTCGCCGTGGGCGTCGATCATGTCGTCGAGGTGATGGACGATGGCGGCCCTGACGTTGAGGGGGCCCCGGACGTTGAGCTTGGCTTGGCTGAGCAGCGGGGCTCAGGGGTCGAGCAGGTTGGGGTGATCAGGCCGGACGCCGCCGAACACCAGATCCGGACGCATCTGGGACCCGGCCGCACCGTGCGCATCACCAAGGTGGTCGCCTACCACTCCTCGCGCGGCGTGCCAGCCGGGGAGTTGGCCGACCGCTGCGACCGGACTCTAGATCGGGCGCTGGCGCGAGGTGCGGCTGCTCTCCATGCCGGGCAACGCGCGTGGCTTGATGCTTTTTGGGAGCGAAGTGACGTCATCGTCCACGGACAGGCGGAAATCCAGCAGGCGGTGAGGTGGTGTCTCTTCCAGCTGGCCCAAGCGGTGGCGCGCGCCGAGGGTGTCGGGATTCCCGCGAAGGGTGTGACGGGGACGGGCTACTCAGGCCACTACTTTTGGGACGCGGAGATCTTTGTCCTGCCGTTCTGCACTTACACCTCGCCTGGGGTTTCCCGCAATCTCCTGCGGTTCCGGTACACAATGCTCGATGCGGCGCGACGGCGAGCCCGCGACTTATCTCATGACGGCGCGCTCTACCCGTGGAGAACCATCAACGGCGAGGAGGCGTCGGCCTATTACGCCGCGGGGACGGCGCAGTACCACATTGATGCCGACATCGCCTATGCCCTGGCCCAGTACGTAGCCGCGACCGGCGACCGCGAGTTCTTGGTTCGAGAGGGAATCGACATTCTCGTGGAGACCGCGCGCATGTGGGCCGACCTGGGCTTTTGGCGGCTCAGCGGGAAGGAATCCTTCCACATCCACGGAGTAACAGGACCGGACGAATACACGACGGTCGTCAACGACAATCTCTTCACTAACGTCATGGCGGCGGCTAACATGGCGACGGCGGCGACGGCGCTCGCGGGAATCCGTGACGCCTCGCCCGCGGAGTATCGACGGATTGTCGCCCGGCTGGGAATCTCCCCTGGCGAGCCCGTCGAATGGCGGCGCGCGGCCGAGCACATCCATATCCCCTTCGACGAGAACGTAGGAATCCACCCTCAGGATGCATCCTTCCTCGATAAGGAGGTCTGGGATGTCACGAAGACTCCGCGCGACAAGTTCCCCCTCCTCATGCACTTCCACCCCCTGGTGATCTACCGATTCCAGGTGCTCAAACAGGCCGATGTTGTGCTCGCCGAGTTCCTACGAAGCTCTGCCTTCACCCCCGAGCAGAAGCTCGCCGACTTCGACTACTACGACCCTTTGACCACAGGCGATTCCTCCTTGTCGGGGGCGACGCAGGCGATCATGGCGGCCGAGGTCGGCTACCAGGAACTGGCGCTGTCCTACTTCCTCGACGCGCTCTTCGTGGACCTCGCTGACCTACACCGCAACGCCTTCGACGGCCTCCACGTCGCCTCGACCGGAGGCGCATGGTCCGCGCTCGTCTTCGGCTTCGGTGGGATGAGGGACGATGGCGGAACCATCCGCTTCGATCCACGTCTCCCCGACCTGTGGGAACGAATGAGCTTCAAGGTCACGGTGACGGGAACACGGGTCCGAATTGACCTCGACCACACCGAAATGGTGTTGACGGTCGAGGACGGTCCCGGTGCCGACTTCGAGGTCCGAGGACAGCCGGTTCAGGTTCGCCCCGACCACCCCACCCGCGTCGCGTTGGACCGTTCCGAAGAACCCCGCCTCATCGGCGCCCCCACCCTGCTCACCATCACCGACTCCGTCCGCTCGGACGGCACCGCCATCACCACCGTCACCCCCACCCCCAGCGCCGAGCTGTAGCCCACCCTTGGTGCGGCTACGTGAGACGGGCTAGTTGCTCGGGGGTGCCTAGGAAGAGGCGGCCGAAGATGCAGCGGAAGCCGTCGCGGATCATGAGGCCGAACTGGACTGTGGTGGCGGCACTGGGGGGTTTGAGGGTGTGAGTGACGTTGGTGGCGCGGCGGTCGGTGCGAAGGGGTTTGCCTCGGTCGTCGCCCCAGCGCACGGCGAGGGAGGCCTGGGGAGGGTGGACGCCGTGTAGGCGGATGCTCGGATTGCCAGGTGAGGGCCAGCAGTCGGCTATGCGCCCCCAGGGGGTCCAGAGGATCGCGCTCTCGTCTTCGGGGAGTTCGGGGACCACGAGGAGTCCATTGGCTTCGTTGCGCGCGACGAGCAGGAACCGGGGATCTGCGATGATGCGGTCAATGGTCGTGGGGAAGGCGTCGGGTCTGACGATGGAGAGGTTGGGGGCCATCTCGGCATCCCGTGCCGCCGCGGTGCCGATGTCGGTCAGATGGAGGATCGACCAACCGGAGTTGGCGGGGGAGGTCGCCGAATGGTCTTCCGCAGTCGCATGCTCGGGCAGTCCCCCGAGGGCGAAGTCGAGAGGGTCGACCCACAAGGTCGTCGGGCTGCTCAGGGGTTCGGTGATTGTGGCCGCCGAGATTTGAGGCGGCTGGGCTTCAGGTCCAACGGCGGCATGGTGCCAGAAGGCCGGGCCTGACGTGAGAGAGAACGGACGAGCCGAAGCCTCCGGGTGCGGCTTTGCTGCCACGCCAGCTTCGGAGTAGGCGAGCCCGTCCACGAGGCTGGCGAGGTAGTACGGGCCATACCAGTGCTGAGGAGCCATGACGACGACGGGCGCCGGGGCATCGAAGAAGTCGCTAAGACTCCGGGGCAGGTCGGAGGTGAAGGCTCTTAGACCCCGAGCCTCGGCCGCGGCCTTGACCTCGCGAGAGGCAGTAAACACGGCCACCGAAACCTTGACCTCCGCCTGGGCGTTGACCATCGCCAAGAGCGCGTCGAGTTCCTCGATGGTGGCGGCCGAAAGGAGGGCGTTCGCCCGTCGGGAGGTGAGTCGGTATTCCTCCCCCGCGAGCGTCGCCGCGATCAGCTCAAGACGCTCGGCGTAGGTGTGTTCGGCCATGACCTTCCGAACCCCGGCGGCCTGCAGACGCGCCCGGGAGATGGGGTCCGCCTCGAAGCCTTCCAGCAGCGTGCGCACCGACTCGCTGTCCTTGGCGACGGGAACAAGATCGCCGAACACGTTCCTTGCGCCGCGCGAATAGCCGGAGACCGTCAGTGTTCCCGAGAGCAGCAACTCCACGGTGCGTCGGGCGAACATTGTCTCCGAGCTGGTGACCGTGTGAACGTCGAGGGCGTAGCGGCACGACTTGTAGGCGATGTCGATCTCGCCCGGATCGAGCGTCCCGACAACGAAGGGAGCGTATTCGGGCGGAAAAGTCCGGGAGCGCAGGATCGTCCCATAGTGCCGGTCGTAGATCCTCACCGGCATGATCGCGAGGGCGCCTTCCATCGCGCTGCGGAAGTCCCTCATGCGGTTCTCGTACTTGGGGTAGCAGGCGCCGGCAAAGCACAGGGAAACGGTGCGTTCCTCTGCCTCGATGGGGTTGTGGAGCCGTGGTTGGGCGGCGAACGGCAGCAGCCGAACTCGTCGGTGCTTCAGCTCGCGAACGTACGCCGGGATCGAGCCAACGTCGGTGGTGAAGACCCAGTCGAACTCGCGGGCCAGTCTTAGGAAGGCAAGGAAGTGGAGGGGATCCTCCTTGTTCCAAAACGCCGAAGGGACGCTGTTGTCCCGGCACCACTGAAGAATGCCGGCCAGTTCCTCGGGGAACTTCTTGTTCATTCCCCTCCACGTGTCATCCTTGCCGTGGAACGCGGACTCCACAAACAACAGATCAGGGCGATGCTGTTCTAGCTGCTCCAGCCAGGTCTCAGGCAGAAGATCCACAAGGACGCAGTCGTGTTGGAGCCCCTCTCGGGTGAACTCGTCGGCAATGGCCGCGACAACCAGGGGTCTTCCCGTTGCATGAGCCTCGCCTAGCCGCTCGCCGGCCGCGAGAATCCGGGCCTCGTCGTCGGGGCGTGCGCCGCGCAGCTCCTCAGGCCACGCCTCCTCCAGAGGGCAGACAAGCGGAGTTAGCGGTGGCGCGTCGACCTCGGGAGGCGGGGGCCGCCATCGTCCATCGGGTTCTTTTCTCCTGAAGTCGAGGTGACGCAACGGGCTGTCGGACAGGAGGGTTCGCAGTGCGCCTCTCGTGCCGGAGCGGCGGCGCACTTCCTTGCGGGTCTCGCGCAGCTCCCCCTTGAGTTCCTTGATCCGGGCGCGCTGTCGGTCTTGCTTGGCCAACGCTTTCTCGTAGCGGCGTTGGACCTTCCTCAGGAGGCGCAGGCGGCGCGCGGCGATCTCCCGCGCCTCGCTGCCCTCCTTCATCGCTCGGGCCATGCCTCGGCGGGCAAAGTCGAGACCCGTCGGCATGGGCGTGGGCTGGCGCGCGACCTGGGGATCGGCGTCCGGGTGTTTCACGACTCAGACCCCCTGATGGCGGGCGGGCCGCCCGGGCGTGGAGTGCGGACCATGGGGGTGGTCGGGGTCGCGAACTCCGATGGCGTCGGTGTCTCGGTCGGCGTGGGGGTGGGAGTGGGAGTGGGGGTAGGTGTGGGTGTCGGGGTTGGGGTCGGAGTCGGCGTGGGAGTGTGGGTCGGAGGTGGGGGCGGAGGTGGCGCGGGTGTCGTGGCGGGGGGCGCTGGCGCCTCGGTGGTCGGCGGCGGAGTCGGGGCCTGGGAAGCGGAGAACGATGGCGAGGGGTGAGTGGGCTTCGCACTCGCCGACTTCGAGGGCTTCTTCGAGGGCGACTTGGTCGTGGAGGGCGGATCGTCGGGATGGGGGGGATCGGGGAGGGGCGCGCGTTGCTCGGACGTAGACTCATCGGTCGCCGTCGGGGATGTAGTGGCAGGTGGGGTCGTCGTTGCGGGCGGAGCCGTATTCTTCCTGTTGCCCGTCACCACGTTGACCACGCGCTTGCCCGAGGAGTCGTTGCCGGAGAACAGGCTGGACCACGCGCGTCCCGTCACGCCCTCGACCGCAATGACGATTCCCAAGATGAGGGCGAAGGAAGCGACGACGGTCGTGATGGCAACGGGGGTGAGTCCGAACCGCCTGATCAGGCGATTCGCATGGATAACGAGCCACCAGTCCGGGAGCGAAGGATCCTCCTCGTCCTCAGCGTCTTGGTCCTCACTCGCGGACGCGGGCTCGGAATCGGGTTTGTCGGCTGCGACGGGCTCGACCTCGGAGCTGGCGTCCTCGCGGTCGGAAGCGCCGTCATCGTCCGCAGGGCTGCCAGCGTCCTTGCCGACAATGGGGAGATTGACCCGGGTGGCAAGCACCGAGGTGGTCGCGTGGGCGAGGTGCTTGACCGCGTGGTGGGTGCGCACGAGCGAGCGGGTGTAGAGGTAGTTGCCCAAGACGGTGATGAGCGCCGCGACCGCCGCGCCGTAGATGGTGCCTGCCGCCCCCAGCTTGGCCATGACGGTCGTTGACGTGACAGCGGCGAGCACTGTCGCGATCACCTGGGCCATAGAGAGCCGGGGATGGCGTTTCTCCTCCCCCGGTCCACGTGCGGACGATGACGGTTCCTCCGTCTCGTCGGCACGCTCGCCCTCCTGAGCCTCGCGCGTCACGCCGCCATGGTATCTGGCTCGGCGGGGATCGGGGCTGACACTCGCGGAAGGTGGCGCCCCGGCAGCTCCCGCATGGCTCGTCTTGGTGTGGCCTTCAGGGCTGTAGGCTGGTCCGGATCGAGACAGGGCTCGGGCAGGAGCAACCACACCGGTGGACCGGCCAGCGGAGCCAATCGGACGTCGGCGAAAGGACACGCGGCCCATGGCAGTCGGCTCTCCTCGGGCGCGCCAGTGGGCCTGGTTCAGCTCGACGGCCGCGTCGCTGGGGCTGCACACCTCTCTTCTTGACCTCGTTGCCGTGGGCACGCTGGTGGCCGCTTTCTTTGGGGCACCTGTTGGTCTCTTGGTAGGCCTAGCGGCGATCGTGCTCGGGGCGTCGGTCGCGGCGGGGCGGACGATGGATGAGACGGCGGTCTCGACCATCCGGGCGTTGCGGTCGGTGGTGACCGCGCGGGTATCTGTTGTGGTGGTCGGGGCATGGTTGGCGGGCCGCGCCCTGGTCGGAACGGCCTCGACGGCCGTGATCGTGGCGCTCCTGGCCGGCACGGCGGTCTTGGAACCCGTGATCGCTCGACTGTCCTCAATCAGCGGGACCGTGGTCTCGGGGATCGATTCGATGCCGACCCACTCGGGTCCTTGGCTTCCCTTCGACCTGGCCCACTGGGTCAACTCTGTGGCCCTCGCCCTCAACCTGTGCTGGCCCTTTGCTCCGAGCTGGTGGTCGGCGGTGGGTGTGACGGCGGGAGCGGCGGCCGCTTGCGTGGCCTGCATCAGTCTGCTGGATGCCTCCTTGGGAATCCGAGCCCGCCACCAGCAGGAAAAGCGCCTCCGCAAGGCGCTATGGGCTCTTCGTCCCAAGGCCGCCATCTACTGGGTCGCCTCTGCAGGCACAGAGTTCCAACTCCGGATGTGGCTGCCTCACCTGGAGCGACTCGGAGTGCCGTTCTTCGTCATCGTGCGCACTCGCTCGAACTTCGAAGAGGCGAGGGCGATGACGTCGGTGCCCGTGGTGTTGTGTCGCTTCGCGGACGACCTCGACGCGGTCGTGGTGAAGAGCCTGAAGACGGTCTTCTACACGAACAACTCCGTGCGCAACATGCACATGGTGCGTTTCCCGGGCCTGGTCCACATCCAGCTCAACCACGGCGACTCGGACAAGGCCCCGAGCTTCAACCCGGTCTTTCGGATGTATGACAAGAACTTTGTCGCCGGCCAGGCGGCGATCGACCGTTTCGCGGCCAACGGGGTGCCCGTGCGACCGGAAGTCTTCTCGATCGTCGGCCGGCCCCAGGTCGCCGATGTCGAGGTCAGCGATGCGGTGATCGACGCCATCGAGCATCCCACCGTCCTCTACGCCCCGACGTGGTACGGCTTCAACGCCGACTCGCGCTACTCCTCCCTGGGGCTGGGGCCGGACCTGGTTCGCCTCCTGTTGGCGGCGGGGGCCAACGTGATCTTCCGCCCCCATCCCTACTCGCGGCGAACCCCGGCGTTTGTCTCCGCGATCAACGAGATCCACGCCCTCCTCAAGGCGGACAGCCGGCCAGAGGCCCGGCATGTCTACGGGCCGGCCGCCGAGACCCAGTGGTCCATCACCGACTGCTTCAACCACGCCGACGCGATGGTCTCTGACGTGTCGAGCGTCGTCAACGACTTCCTCTTTTCCGCAAAGCCGATGGCGATCGTTGCCGTGTCGACCCCCGTCGCCGCCTTCGCCGCCGAGTTCCCGATCGCGCGCGCCGCCTACGTCCTGGACGCCTCCTCAGGTGAGCTCCGCGGGGCCGATGACGAAATCCAGCTCATGCTGGGACAAGACCCCCTGCGTGAGACGCGGCAAACCCTGCGCCCCTACTACCTTGGGGACTTCCCCGTGGACGGCTACGCCGACCACTTTGTACGAGAGGCGCGCCGTTTCATCGTGTGACGTTTCCAGAATCGGTCGGCGCAAAGGGAAGCGGCAGACTGTAGGATTCTCCCTTGTGGAGGGCACAAGAGCGACGCACTCGCGTCTTAGGGGAATCCTGGTATTCGGCTGCGCTGTCATGCTGGTGGCGCCTCTCGGTGGGGCTGGGCCGGCTGTTGCGGCGGTCGAAGCTGCCAAGCCTGCGCCCGCTGTCACAGTGATGCCGGGGAATCGGCAGGCGGCGTTGAGCTGGACGGCGATCAAGGGAGCCAAGAAGTACCGCGTGGAGGTTTCCACGTCGCGGAAGTTCCCCAAGAAGGGGACGAGCGCACGGGTGACCAAGGCCACGACTGCGGTGGTCACGAAGCTCGCGGACAAGAAGAACTACTTTGTCCGCGTGACACCCCAGGGTGCAGGGCGCGTGTCGAAGACCTCCAAGGTTGTCCCAGTCACCCACTCCCCCGCCCTCCAGCACAGCGCGGTCCAGCTCATCGGGCTGGGCGGCGAGAGGATGCGGCTGCAGTGGAACCGACTCAAGGCGGTCTCTAGCATCACGGTCCAGGTGGGAGCCACCTCGGACCTTGTTGACAAGCCCACCAAGGAGCCGAAGATCAGCTTCAGCGTCCCGGTCAAGGACTTGACGGCGCGGTTTGTCGACTTCACCATTCCCGCTGCGGTGGTGCCCGTCATCGGCTCTGCGTCGGGGAACTGGATCTTTGCCCGGCTGACCGTGGTCAACGCCAAGTCCTCGAACACCGTCAAGCTCAGCGGGATGGCCAAGCCTCTCCCTCCGGGTCCAGGAGCGTCGGTCCGGTTTGCCACCTACAACGTCAAGTCGATCCCCTCCTCGCAAAACATGCCTGGGAACACCTGGGAGGACCGGCGTGAGCGCGTGGTGAACGCGATCGCCTACTCGGAGGCGGACATCGTCGCTGTCCAGGAGGCGACGACCTATCGGGCAACCCCGAACTATCCCCGGCACTTCGAGGAGCTCGCCCGCTACCTGGGACGTGTCGGCTACGAGCTGGCCTACCCCTTCGAGGCCATCGGAAGCGCTGCTGATCAGGACATCAACTACTCTTGCCAGCTGTTCTTCCGGACGAAGACGATCGAACGCCTTGCCGGCGGGCCGGAGTCGACCCGGGACAAGCGGCCCGCGGGGTCGGTCTGGCCAGCAAAGAACGACCGACAGTTCGCCTGGGGCAAGTTCCGTGTTGCCTCAAGCGGGGCTGAGTTCTACGCCGCCTCGCTTCACCTCCAGACCGGGAATTCTGCTGCCGACAACCTCACCCGGGACTACCAGATCGGCATCATCAACAGCTTCATGAGTGGGATGGCGGGGACCAAGCCGGTGGTCGTCATGGGCGACTTCAACTCCAACCCCCTGGGTGTAGGTGCGAAATCCCAGCAGTCGATGCTTGTCTCCTGGGGATGGGCCTCGGCGGCGGCAACGACGAACGCGAAGGTTCTGTGGGCGTCCACCAACACGCAGGGCACGGGGGACAACGGGTTCCCCACGGTCCCCTTCAAGCCGGTCGCCGGCCAAGGCAGCCGGATCGACGGAATCTTCACCCGCAACATCGCGGGCTCAAAGGCTTTCGAGGTCCAGGTGGTGCTGAACGCCGACGGGACGTTCGACCGTACCTACCAGGGCTCCGACCACAACCTGCTCAAGGCGGACCTGCCGATTCGGTAGTTGTGGGGCGCCATCGTTCGCGGGGGGAAAGGCGCGTTGCGACGGACGTGCTGATTGAGCGGTTGGGGTGGGACGTCATCGTGCGCGGGGGTTGATGGCGAGCCGGAGCGACGCTGCCGCCCACTTTGACCAGGGCTCCTGTAGTACAACGCAGGCGGCTGCTACCCTTCGGGCATGACCCGTATCCTCATCCGTACTGGTAAGCGTCCCGGGCAGCCTGTGGGGCCCGAGGCGTCAATCGGCTATCGCAAGCACGGCGTGTTCGCGATGAACGTGGGCAACGGCTACTACTGGGACTCGGTGTTCCGGTGGGTGAGCGTCCCGGGCGTCGAGGTGGTTCCGGACTCGCTGCTCTCGGCCCACCCCGAGCAGGGCAAGCGCTACTACGACGCGATCAACGCGGAATTCGACCAGTACGTCTTCACGTTGACGAACTCCTTCCGCCCCACGCACGCCGCTGGGCTGCACCGGTGGGCCGAGATGATCGACAAGCTGACAATCCCCGTGATCGGGGTGGGCGGCGGCGTCCAGCTCAACTGGAATGAGGGGCTCGAGCCGGGCGACGAGACCGACCGCGGCACCAAGCACTTCATGAAGTCGCTGCTCAACCACTCGGCCTCCGTGTCCGTGCGCGGCGAGATCACCGGCGCCTACCTCAAGCGCCTCGGCTTTGGCGATGAGCATGTGCGGGTCACCGGCTGCCCGTCGCTGTATCTCTACACCCCCGACTACGAGGTCAAGCCGAAGGGGCCGCTCACCTCCGACTCCAAGGTGGGGATCACGATCGCGGTGCGCGACTACGGTTTCTCAGCCTTCGCGAACCGGGCGTATGAGCAGTACCCGAACCTCATGTACATCGGGCAGACGATGGGGGACATCGTCACCTTCGTGTGGGGCAAGGACCGGCTGGTCGCCGAGAAGCCCGACATCCCCGTGCACCTGGGGCATCCGATGGTCGAGTCGAACAAGACCCGGATGTTCTTGGATCCTCGCGTGTGGACCGACTTCCTTAAGGAGTACGACTTCATGCTGGGGACCCGGATCCATGGCTGCGTCGCCGCGCTGGTCGGAGGGACTCCCGCGACGCTCATTTCCATGGACCAGCGGACTCACGAGCTGGGCCTCTTCCACGACATCCCGACGATCCGGCGGCCGGACATGAAGGACAGTGACACCGTCGCCACCGTCTTTGAGCAGTCGGATTGGACGGCCTTCAACAAGGGACTTCGTCCTCGCTTCGAGTTCTTCTGCCGGTTCTTCGAGGAGAACGGCGTGGCGCACATCGGCGAGCCCGGCAACGAGAACCCCGCCTTTGACGAGGAGCAGCTCGCTGCTGAACTCCCGCCGCCGATCGAACCGATCCTCCACCACGGCAAGCTCGATCCCGAGGCGTTGAAGTCGCGTGTGGCCTGGCTGCGGCTGGGCGGAGTCCCCGAGGACACCCTGGCGGAGGTCTCCAACCCGGATGCCGAGGATCCGCGCGCCGTGCTCGTGCGCCTCAACGAGCTGCGTGGGACGCTCAACGAGACCGTGATGTGCGAGGAGAACGGCATCTTTGTCCCGGAGTTCGGCATCATCCAGCCGCTGAAGAACCCAAGGGCCCTGTCGGTGTACCGCCGGATCCGTCGCTTTGGCGGCCGCATCCTGCGTCGGATGGGCCTGTTGAAGTAGCCGGTTTGGTGGTGTCACTTGGGGAAGGGCCTAAGGGCCCTGGTGGTGGGTCGTCGGATCCGGTGGTTGGTGTGGCGCGTTCTTTGGGGGATGAGCCTGGGGCGGTGGTGTCCGCCCCCCGAGCTGCGCCTGTGGGCCTCACCTACGCGCTGGTCGTTGCTTCCTTTTGCGGTCTGCTTCTCATCTCAAACGTCGCGGCCGTCAAGCTCATTGCGCTGGGGCCTGTGACGGTCGATGGCGGAGCTCTCCTCTTCCCGTTGACCTACATCCTCGGTGATGTGCTGGCTGAGGTGTGGGGTTTTGCTGCGGCGAGACGCGCCATCGTCCTCGGGTTTGCCTTGGGGCTGCTCGCCTCCTTGACGTTCTGGGCGGTGCAGCTGCTGCCGCCGGCGTCGAACTGGGAGAACCAAGAGGGGTTCGAGGCGGTGCTGGGGTTTGTCCCGCGCATAGTCGCCGCCTCGCTGGTGGCCTACCTCGTGGGCCAGCTTCTCAACGCCTGGGTGCTGGTCCGGATCAAGAAGGTGACGGGCGAGCGATCCCTCTGGCTCCGGCTCCTCGGCTCCACGGTGGTCGGCGAGGCCGCGGACACCGCCGTCTTCTGCTTCATCGCCTTCTTCGGTGTAATCACCGGCACCCAATGGCTGGGATACGCGGTGGTCGGCTACCTGTACAAGGTCCTCATAGAAGCGGCCCTCCTCCCCCTGACCTACGCCGCCATCCGCCGCCTCCGCCCTGAGTAGAGGGCGGCGGGGTCACGCGGGGTGGGGGTGGTAGTGGGCGAGGGTTTCTTGGCGGAGGGCGGGGAAGGTTCCGGCGGGGATGGCCTCGCGCATGGTGTCCACAAGGCGGATGATCCAGCGGAGGTTGTGGATCGTCAGGAGGGTGGCGCCGGTCATTTCTCCTGCTCGGACTAGGTGATGGAGGTAGGCGCAGGAGTAGTGGGCGCAGGTGTAGCAGTCGCAGTCGGAGTCGAGGGGGCTGAAGTCCGAGCGGAAGCCGGCGCGTTTGACATTGACTGGTCCGCGGGGGGTAAAGGCCGCGCCGTGGCGGGCTGTTCGGGTGGGGGCAACACAGTCGAAGGTGTCGGCCCCTGCGGCGACGCCGGCGAACAGGTCGTCAATGCCGCTGATCCCAAGCAGGTGGCGCGGTTTGTTTTCGGGCAGCTCGGAACTCACCCATCCCACGATCGACTCGAGATTCTCCTTTTCCAGAGCGCCACCGATGCCGAACCCGTCGAAGGAAGCTCCGTCATCGTGCGTCGATGATGGGACGCGGAGAGCGGCGAGACGGCGCGCAGCCATGCGACGCAGGTCCTCGTGCTGCGCGCCTTGGACCACGGCGAACAGCGCGGGCCCCTGCGCAGACCCCAGCCGAACGTGCTCCGCCAGGCACCGCTCAGCCCAGGCCTCAGTCCGTGCAACGGAGGCTTCCTGGTAGGCGCGGGTGTTGACGAGCGTGGTGCATTCATCGAAGGCGAAGATGATGTCAGCCCCAAGAGCGTGTTGGATCTGCATCGATACCTCGGGCGTGAAGCGGTGGCTT
>Ga0123356_10005383_pt1 | contig 13042 bp, 9 predicted proteins | sample TergutEmb28metaG_2_FD_92546 | JGI IMG/M metagenome (GOLD analysis project Ga0123356, IMG submission 92546) | Embiratermes neotenicus P3 segment gut microbial communities from Petit-Saut dam, French Guiana - Emb289 P3 | ecosystem: Host-associated > Arthropoda: Insects > Digestive system > Gut ... | reverse complement strand
CTTTCAGCCACAATCTGAGAAACATCTCCAATGCGCATGTCAAAACGCAAGTCCGGCTTATCCGTGCCATAGCGCTCCATAGCCTCGGAATAAGTGATGCGCTGGAATGGTATATTCAAACGCTTTTCAGGGTGCAATTGACGCACCAGGCTAATGAACATATCCTCAGCGATTGACATTATGTCTTCTTCTTCAATAAAACTCATCTCTACATCAAGTTGCGTAAACTCAGGCTGACGATCAGCTCGGGTATCTTCGTCACGAAAACATTTGGCAATCTGGTAATACCGCTCCAGACCGCCAACCATAAGAAGCTGCTTCATCTGCTGCGGCGACTGAGGTAATGCATAAAACTTGCCGGGATGCACGCGCGACGGCACCAAATAATCACGCGCTCCCTCAGGTGTGCTCTTGCCCAAGATAGGTGTCTCCACCTCCACAAATGACAATCCGTCAAAATAGTTACGCATAAAGCGCATTACCTGATAGCGCAGTAATATAATATCGCGCACACGCGGTCGGCGCATATTCAGATAGAGATACTTAAGACGCAGGTTTTCATCTATATCCACATCTTCATTGATGTAAAATGGGGGAGTTTCTGAAGTATTAAGTATCCTGACGCTATCAGCGATGATTTCGATTTCTCCAGTAGCCAGCTTGGAATTCAGCGTGCCATCAGGACGAGGTGAAACCACTCCTGTAACCTGTACCACAAACTCACTGCGTAAGTCCTCAGCCTGTTTATGACAATCCGCAGATTTCTCAGGGTTGAATACCACCTGCACTAATCCGGAACGATCACGAACATCAATAAAAATCAGCCCGCCGTGGTCCCGTCGGCGATCTACCCATCCGGCAACAACCACTTCGCGACCTACTAAACTGGCATTTAATTCTTGGGAATTATGAGTTCTAAGCACAATCTACCTAATCAAGAAATTTTCCAAAGGCTAATTATACCCCACATTGCAAATGGCAGCAACCAAAATTGAAATAGTTTGAGAAATGCTTCCGTGAAGATTGGTGAAGATTAGCCAGATGATACTTGCCAAACATCCCCTCAAGCATGGCATAATTAGGGACAATACTTATTCAATGATAGGAAACTCGCATGGCAAAATATGATTCCGGCGCATTTGACCCCACAAAAATGGCTGACTGGCAAATTGCCGAAGCTGCCGAGCCATACATGATGCGCATTACGGAACTGGCTCAAAAATGGGGCGTACTCCAAGACGAACTGATGCCTTATGAGCATTATATAGGGAAAATCGATTTTTCCATGCTGCTCAAACGCCTAGAAAAACGTCCAAACGGCAAATATATTGTTGTAACTGCAATCACGCCGACACCTCTTGGAGAAGGCAAAAGCACAACAACCATGGGGCTGGTTGACGGGCTAAGCGTCATCGGCAAGAATTCGTCTGGTGCCATACGTCAGCCATCCAGCGGACCGACTTTCAACATCAAAGGGAGCGCAGCCGGCGGCGGACTGGCACAATGCGTCCCCTTAACCCCTTTTTCCCTTGGGCTTACGGGAGATATTAATAATGTGACCAATGCCCACAACCTCGCCATGGTTGCACTTACCTCAAGATTGCAGCATGAGGCCATCAACACGGATGAATTTCTGGCTAAACGCAACTTAAAGCGGATCGACATCGACCCGCACAACGTGCAAATAAAATGGGTTATGGATTTTTGTGCTCAGGCGCTACGCGACACCATAATTGGACTTGGTGGCAAAATGGACGGCTTCATGATGCGCTCTGGTTTCAACATCTCGGTAAGCTCAGAGATAATGGCCATCCTAGCTATTTTCAAAGACCTGAAAGATATGCGCGAACGCATGGGCAAAATTATTGTGGCCTATGACAAGCGGGGAAATCCCGTCACAACCAAAGACTTGGAGGTTGACGGGGCTATGACCGCATGGATAATGCGCGCTGCCAACCCCAATCTAATGCAGACCATTGCAGGACGCCCGGTGATGGTACATGCCGGACCATTCGCCAATATCGCCGTCGGACAGTCTTCCATCGTCGCCGACAGGGTCGCACTTAAGCTCTCCGACTACCATGTTACAGAGAGCGGATTCGGCGCAGACATCGGTTTTGAGAAGTTTTTGGACATCAAAACGCATCTTTCAGGGCTAACGCCCAATTGCGCAGTGATAGTCGCCACCGTGCGTGCACTCAAAATGCATGGCGGTGGACCAACAGTAACTCCCGGAAAGCCGCTTGATGAGGCATACACGACACCAAATCCAGCATTGGTGGAAAAAGGCGCGGAAAACCTGCTGGCACATCTGGAAACAGTCAAAAAGAGTGGCATTCAGCCGGTTGTCTGCATCAACCACTTCCACACAGACAGCAAAGATGAGATTAACGTCATCCGCCGCGCTGCAGAAAGTGCCGGAGCACACGTAGCTGTTTCACAACACTGGCTAAAAGGTGGGGAAGGTGCTGTCGAGCTGGCTGAGGCGGTAGTTGATGCATGCAAAGAAGAGCGTCCTTTCAGATTTCTGTACTCAGACAAACTACCATTACGTAAGCGCATAGAAACCATAGCCAAAGAAGTGTACGGAGCCGATGGTGTAAGTTATACAGACGAAGCTCATGAAAAAGCCAATAAACTTGAGAATGACCCACTTGCAAGCGAAATGTATACCTGCATGGTCAAAACACATTTGTCGCTATCGCACGATCCATCGCTCAAATGTCGACCAAAAGGCTGGGTACTGCCTATTCGTGATATACTCACCTACGCCGGTGCCGGGTTTGTCGTACCAGTGGCAGGAGATATCAAACTAATGCCAGGCACATCTTCCAATCCAGCATTTCGTCGTATTGATATCGACGTAGAAACAGGAAAGGTAAAAGGGCTATTCTAAAAACATATTTGTAACGATAGACGCAAGCAATGACTGAACAAACCAAAAAATACAAAGTGGTTTTCATGCCTGACGGCATTGAAACAAGCGTGGCAGAAGGGACAAATTTGCTGGATGCTGCCATAGCTGCCGGAGTGCATATCAACGCCGGTTGTGGCGGAGCAGGGACTTGTGGGACCTGTAGAGTACTTATAAAAACAGGTTTGGTAGACAGCCCACAAACAACCAGAATATCTAATGTCGACTATCAAAACGGCTTGCGTCAGGCATGCAAAAACCGCATTATGTCAGATATTGTAGTAGAAATTCCTGCATCCTCGCGCCTTGAAACAGCTGTGCTCAAAAATGAGATGCAGAACAGCCACAATGGCGATTTATTATGTAGTGAGTGGCGCTTTACCCCACCTATAGAAAAGCGACTGCTGGGAATACCCCCACCATCGTTGCAGGACAACACAAATGATCTGGCACGCCTGTTACGCTACATGGATAATAGTCAGACACATCCGGAAATTGAAGTTGACCTCGGTGTGGCAAAAAAACTCGCAGCTACCGCAAGGCAGGATAACTGGCGCGTCACTGCCACGTTGCTTAAGTTTGACGAGCATACGCGCATAATAAACATTGAGTCAGGTGACAAGCGCACAACCAATTACGCGCTTGTCTTTGATATCGGCACGACAGCCGTACGCGGACAACTGCTTGATCTGAGCCAAGGTCAGACGATTGCGCAGGCAACGGAGTATAACAAACAGATCAGCTTTGGAACAGATGTCATAGCACGCATAACTCAGTGCAGCCGCCCGGAAGGGCTGGAGAAACTGCAAAAAGCTGTCGTTGATACGCTGAATACTCTCATTGAACAAATGCTGGCATCAAGCAAAGTTGCGCGAAGCGGCATTAACCACATAGTAGTAACAGCCAATACCGCAATGGTGCATCTGCTGTTGGCACTTGACCCTCAATATCTGCGCACCTCGCCATACGTTCCAACCTTAAGCAGCACCCCTTTGGTAAAAGCACATACGTTAGGTATAGAAGTAGAAGAGTACGTTAGGCTTTATTGCGTGCCGTCGGTGGCAAGTTATGTCGGAGGTGACATTGTATCCGGCATAGTGGGAAGCGGAATCCATCAGCGTCAGCCTCTTACACTATATATAGACATCGGTACCAATGGTGAAATCGTGTTTGGCAATAGCGAATGGCTCATGACCGCAGCAGCCTCAGCCGGTCCGACTTTTGAGGGCGGAGGTATACAATGCGGCATGCTCGCCACAAACGGAGCCATCGAAGATTTCCACCTAGAAAATGGTAAAGCCGAGCCGGTTTTAAAAGTCATCGGAGGCGGTCCGCCTCTTGGCATTTGCGGCTCAGGCATAATAAACCTTGCAGCCACTCTTCTAAAGAATGAGCTCATCACACAGGCAGGGCGCTTCAACATGGAAAACAGACACCATCGCTTGCGCATCGGCGAAAACGGCGCAGAGTATGTGCTGGTTTACGCCGCCCAAAGCGGCGACGGCAAAGACATCGTGTTCAGCGAAATTGACATGCTCAACCTTATCAGGTCAAAGGCAGCCTTATATGCCGGCTACCATACGCTGGTCTCAAGTGTGGATAAGAAGATGACCGATATTGAACAGGTGGTTATTTCCGGAACATTTGGCAACCATCTCAATATTGAAAATGCCATTGCCATTGGCTTACTTCCGGATCTCCCGCGGCACAAATTTAGCTTCATTGGCAACGGAGCGCTGCTTGGGGCACGCCTGATTGCATTTTCAAACGACGTGCGAAACCAAAGCAGCATTGTGGCATCCATGATGACGAGTTTGGAGCTTTCGGAAAACACTGATTTTATGAGCAGCTATACCGCAGCGATGTTCCTGCCGCATACCGAAGCCGCGCTGTTCCCGTCGGTAAAGATAGGAAACCTGCCATGACGCGCTCAATTGCCATAGCCGGCAAAGGCGGAAGCGGTAAAACAACCACCTGCGCACTAATAGTACGCGAGTTAATACGGCAAAACATCACACCGATTCTGGCGGTTGATGCCGACGGTAACGCCAACTTGCACGAGAGTTTAGGGCTGTCCCTGCGCGAAACCATCGGTTCGGTGGTTGATAAGTTTAACGACGATAAAATAGACCTGCCTCAGGGTATGAATAAGGGAGCTTATCTCAATTTACGACTCAACGAAGCCATCGTTGAAAGCTCTGGTGTTGATCTGATTTCCATGGGGCACGGTGCGGGCTCGGGATGCTATTGCTACCCAAACAGCGTGCTAAAGGACTTTATCGATACCCTAAAACCAAATTATAAACTCATGCTCATGGATAATGAGGCCGGTATGGAGCATCTCAGCCGCGGTACTACCGACGGCGTAGATATTCTGCTCATAGCCTCAGATTACTCTGTAAAAGGTATACGCACAGCCGCGCGTATTCTCCAGATAGTGCATGAACTGAAGCTAGATGTTAAGCGCTCTGCGTTTATTTTGACGCAGGTTCCGGACGTTTTAGACGAGCGTGTCACGGAAGAACTTGGCAGGCTTGGTATTAGCCCGATAGCGCTCATACCACACTGCGACGAAGTCAGGCGTTTTGACCTGGAACAGCAATCTCTATTAGACTTATCAGACGCCTCTCCGGCTGTCATAGCTGTGGCGGCATTGGTGAAAAAAATTCTTTAAGGCAGGAAGTGTCATATGGTTGCCAAGCTCATCAGTGGAAGTGAAATTGCCGCGCAGATTAGGGCAGAATTATGCCAAGAAATATCCGAGTTAAAGGCACGGGACGGCTTTGTTCCCGGGCTGGCTACAATACTGGTGGGCGACGATCCTGCCTCACATGTTTATGTGGGCAGCAAGGTTAAAACCTGTCAGAGTCTGGGCATACACTCAGAGCGATATGATCTGCCGACTACAACATCTGAAGCCGAGTTGCTGGCATTATTGGAGCAACTGAATAATGCTCCACACATAAACGGCATACTAGTGCAAATGCCGCTTCCCAAGCATATTGACGAGGCAAAGGTAATTTTGTCCATCAATCCGGATAAGGACGTGGACGGCTTCCATCCCATAAGCGTTGGCAGAATGGTAATCGGCACGCCGGGTTTTCTGCCTTGCACGCCTCACGGCATACAGGTATTGCTTGAGCGCAGCAACGTCAGTACAAGCGGCGCTGAGGTAGTCGTGGTTGGGCGCAGCAACATCGTCGGTAAGCCCATTGCCAACATTTTGCTGCAAAAAGCATGTGGTGCCAACGCCACTGTCACCGTATGCCACGCATCCACACGCGACATCGCCTTTCACACACGCCGGGCAGACATACTCATCGCCGCCATAGGTAAGCCCAAGTTCATCACGGCAGATATGGTAAAAGACGGCGCTGTGGTGATAGACGTCGGAACCAACGAAATCGGCAAAACGCATGAGGGTAAACGTATACTGGCAGGAGATGTCGATTTTGACGCAGTCAAGGAAAAAGCCTGTGCTATCACACCTGTGCCAGGAGGTGTCGGCCCCATGACAATCATTATGCTTATGTCAAACACAGTCAAAAGCGCCAAGATGGCGCATGGTCTTGCTTAAGGAAACGCTATGAACGATAACGCAGTATTTGAATTACCCAAACAAAGCTATAACGGACAGATTAGGGCGGTAACGCTTGGTGCCGGAGACAAGGCGGTTACTGTTGGAGGCAAAAGCTGTTACCCATTCCACTATTTTGAAGGGACCCTGCCGCATGCACCACGCATCGCCATGGAGGTTTACGACACACCCCCGACAGATTGGCCGGATGCAGCACTTGCACCTTTTAGCGACGTGTTATCCGACCCTTTGGCTTGGGCACGCAAATGTATTACAAACTATGGCGCGGAGATGATATGCCTGCAGATGGCCGGCACCGACCCCAATGGCGCCGATGCCAGTGCGGAGCAAGCCGCCGGCATTGTAAAAAATGTAGCCGGCGGTATTGATGTGCCGCTCATCGTATGGGGCACAGCCAACCACGAAAAAGACACCGAAGTACTGCGGCTGGTTTGCCAAACATGTCAGGACAGGAAACTCATTATAGGACCCGTTGAAGAGGGCGATTACAAAAAAATCGCAGCAGCAGCCATAAGCTATGGGCACACCGTTGTTGCGTCGTCATCCATTGATATCAACCTTGCCAAACAATTGAATATCCTGATGGCTAATCTTGGGGTACCTGACAACCAGCTTGTGCTCGACCCCACCGTATCAGGCATAGGGTATGGCATTGAGTACTGCTACTCGGTCATAGAACGCATAAGCATGGCAGCCCTCACGCAGCAGGATGAAAAGCTATCCTGCCCTATCATATTGAACATCGCCCGCGAAGCTTGGAAGAGCAAAGAGGCCGGTCCGTCCGATGATATAAAACTTGGCGAGGCGACCAAGCGTGGCATACTGCTGGAGGCTATGGCCGCATGGGTGCTGTTATTGGCAGGAGGCGACGTCGCTATCATGCGCCACCCTGATGCCGTAAGTTTGGTGCGTGATATGATTAGCGAGATGTCTTAACGCATCTGCCTCTTTTAATAACATTTGTGAGAGTTGTTTAAATGTCTGAAATTATTGTATCTGGTGCCATTAGAGGAGCGCGCAGCATCGTAGAGCGAGCCGAAAAAGAATACTCCGTTGTGTTATCAAAATGTGGAGCAGAACAAACCGTAGGATTCCCGAATACGGCATATTACCTGCCCATCATTTACGCCATATTGGGGCAGCAGGTGAAAAACCTGGGCGATATAGCCCAGGTACTGCAACAATGCAGACGATTATTGCCGCCTCTTGAGAATGCGACAGGCGCGGCTTATGGCATCCCGCAGGCATTGGATGCCGGTATGTCCACTCTTTTCGCCGAGGAAATCATTGAGGCGCTACACTACGTCACAACACCGAACTTATACACCAAAACAGAAGACCCCACTGGCGGCAATCTGTGGCTGGGTGCCGCAGACGACGTCATTTTGCGCCGACGCGGCGTGGAATTCGTTGACGGCAGCGCCCCGGGCTTTGCCACAATCTTGGGAGCTGCGCCGGATAATGCAACCGCCGCCGCCATCGCCGCCGAACTGCAGCAGAGGAACCTGTATATCTTCATGTGCGGACAAAGCCAAGGAATGAGCTTTTCCGAGCAGCTAGCCCAAGCCGGCGTACAGGTAGGATGGTCATCACGGCTTGTGCCTTTCGGGCAGGATATATCGTCTACTGTTTTCGCCATAGGATTCGCCGTACGTGTAGCTATGTCGCTCGGCGGAATCAAGCCAGGCGACGGACCTGCCAACATGCTTTATAACAAAGAACGCATCTTTGCCTTCGCTATGCCTTTGGGAGAGGTAAGCGATGAATGGTACGCCAACGCCGCCGGTGCAATCAACTTCGGCTTCCCCATCATCTCAGACAGCAACATCCCCGAAATACTGGCAACCGGCGCAGGCGCAAACGATATCGTCGTGGCAAATGTGCCGCACGATAAAATTGTATCACGGGCACTGGACGTGCGCGGACTTAAGATAAATGTCACCAGTATACCCATACAGATAGCCTACGGTCCGGCATACGAGGGCGAGCGCATTCGCGGCGATGATATCTATCTGGAATGCGGCGGCGGACGCACCCAAATGGTGGAGTTGTGCCTTTCCAAAAAGACGGATGAGTTGGAAGACGGGAAAGTTGAGGTAATCGGACCTGACCTGTCAGACGTACCGGCTGGTGCCAAATTGCCCATGGCCATTGTTGTAGAGGTGGCAGGGCGTCAAATGCAGGAAGACTATGAGCCCATTTTGGAACGGCAGATACATCACCTGCTGAACTACGCTCAGGGCGTTATGCATCTGGGACAACGCGACATAGGCTGGTTGCGAATAAGCAAAAAAGCCGTTGAAAAAGGCTTCTCACTGCGCCAATTAGGCGTGATATTACACGCCAAACTGCATCAGGACTTTGAGCGCATCGTAGACAAGTTGCAGGTTAGGATTTATACCAACGCAGAGGACGTAAACCTTATGGTGGCACAGGCACGGGAGGTCTATTCCGTGCGCGACCCCAGAATTGACGGCATGACCGATGAAAGCACCGATACATACTATTCATGCACGCTTTGTCAATCATTCGCCCCCAACCACGTGTGCATTATTTCACCTGAGCGCGCCGGACTGTGCGGCTCATATAACTGGATGGACTGCAAGGCATCGCATGAAATAAACCCAAACGGACCAAACCAACCTGTAGCTAAAGGAAGTCAGCTGGATATGCGGCTGGGGCAATGGCAGGGAGTTAACGACTTCGTTTTGAAAGCATCCCGCGGAAAAACAAACTCCTTTAACTCATACAGCATTATCACAGGTCCGGCAACTGCCTGCGGCTGTATGGAGTGCATTGCGGCAATACAACCCCTATGCAACGGAATTATGATCGTTAACCGCGATTTTACCGGCATGACGCCCTGCGGCATGAAATTCACCACGCTAGCCAGCACAATAGGTGGAGGCAGCAGCACGCCAGGATTTATTGGGCACAGCAAGTTCAACATAGCCCAGCGTAAATTCCTGTCCGCCGAAGGCGGCATCAAACGGGTGGTCTGGATGCCAAAAATGCTAAAGGATGAAATACGCGACAGGTTCAACGCCCGCGCAAAAGAAATAGGCATGCCTGATTTGTTGGAGCGCATAGCCGACGAAAGCATCGGTATTACCGAAGAGGAAATTCTTCCTTTTCTGACACAAAAAGAGCATCCGGCGCTTACAATGGAACCATTGATGTAAATAGGGTACAATGTTCCTTTCAATTTCGTAATTAAATAACGGCGGATAGGTACATGGCTTTATCAGGAATCGAAATTTTTAAGATGCTGCCCAAAACCAATTGCGGCAAGTGTGGCGTGCCCACCTGCCTTGCTTTCGCTATGAGCTTAGCCACAGGCAAGGCTGAGTTATCGGCCTGCCCTTTGGTATCGGAAGAATCCAAAGCCAAGCTGGAAGCCGCCTCCGCTCCGCCAATTCGCCCGTTAACTTTAGGATGCGGCGAACGCGCGCTTAAAATCGGCGGGGAAACCGTGTTGTTCCGCCATGAAAAGCGCTTTGAAAACCCGACCGGGCTGGCAATGCTTGTATCAGACAAAATGACAGACGCCAAGGTTGGAGAAAGGCTCAAGCGCTTTCAGGAACTGTCATATACACGCATAGGATTTAAACTGCAACCGGAACTGCTAGCGCTAAGGTGTGACTCGCAGGACCGCAATACTTTCACAGCACTTGTACAACGCGTGCAAAAAGAAAGCCCTGCCGGAATTATCCTGATGAGCGGCAGTGCGGACATTATGGCATCCGCCCTGAGCGTCTGCGCGGAAAGAAAGCCTCTGTTATATGGCGCCACAACAGATAACGCCGAGCAGATGGCGGCACTTTCAAAAGAGTATGGCTGCCCGGTGGTAGCACGCGCCGATGGGCTGCAAGCCCTTGCCGCGCTCAGTGAAAAACTGGGGCAACTGGGGGTTAAGGATATCGTGCTTGACACAGGCGCACGCAATACCAAACAAGCTCTGCATGATCAGGTAATGCTGCGCAGACTGGCGCTGAATCACAAATTCCGCCCACTTGGCTTCCCGAGTATCATACCGGCCTTTTGCATGGCCGAAAATCCGCTTAAAGAGGCTCTCGTGGCCGCTACATTCATCGCCAAGTACGGCGGCATCATCATATTATCTGATTTTCAGGGTGAAACTCTTTATCCGTTGCTGGTACTGCGGTTGAATTTGTACTCCGACCCGCAGCGTCCGCTAGCAACAACCGAAGCTATTTACGATATCGGCAAACCGGATGAAAACTCACCGGTGTTGATTACAGCCAACTTCTCGCTAACCTACTTTATAGTTTCAAGCGAAATAGAAAACTCACGTGTGCCGGGCTACCTGCTGGTAAAGGACACCGAAGGGCTTTCCGTAATGACGGCTTGGGCTGCAGGCAAATTCGGAGCCGATAATATTGCCGCCATGGTAAAGAAAAGCGGCATTGAAAACAGAATAAAACACCGCTCACTGATCATCCCGGGCTATATAGCATCCGAAAGCGGCGGGCTGGAAGAAGAACTACCCGGCTGGGAGATAGTGGTTGGACCGCGCGAAGGAGCCCACATACCAGCTTTCCTCAAAAACTGGCGCGCCTAATTCTCAGGACAGGCACAAATGATTCTAATCGCTGAGGATATCAACGTCATGTCGCAGACACTTGGGCTGGCCATGAAGGAGCGCCAAACTCAGCCCATACAAAACATGGTCAAAGTGGCACAACAAGCAGGCATGCATTACATCGACCTCAATATAGGTCCTGCAAAAAAGCTTGGCGCGGAAATGATGCCGTGGCTGGTGCAAACAGTACAACAGGTAAGTGATTTGCCACTGTCACTTGATACCACCAATCCAGAAGCAATCGAGGCTGGGCTGAAGCTATGCAAAAGAAGAGCTCTGATTAACTCCGTTTCACTGCAACCGGAACGTCTGGAGCATATACTGCCGCTGATTTCGCGTTACAACGCTGAAATGATAGGACTGCTTTGGAGCGCCGATGGTATGCCGCGTGATGTTAACGAACGCTGCATGCTGGCAGTGGATTTGGTATACAAAGCCAACGAGGCCGGTGTGCCCAATGAGGATATATGGCTTGATCCCATCGCCACACCAATTTCAGGCGATATCTCCAAAATAAAAAGCTGCTTGGAATTTCTGCAGATGCTGCCGGAAATAGCCCCAGGATGTAAATCAATTGTCGGGTTGTCCAATGTTTCTAACGGCACGCCAACTCCGCTCAGACCTTATCTCAACCGCGTATTTATGGTCATGCTCAAGCGCGCAGGAATTTACTCCGTTATTGCAGATGCTCAGGATGCAGAACTGCCGCTCATCAACTGCGGCGAACGTAACGAACTGGTTAATCTAATCCATCGGGCGCTGGACGGCGAAGTTCTTGATATCAAATCACTCAGCGAAGAAGAGTTCAAATATGTCAAAACAGCCAAAGTGCTGAATGGTGAAGCACTTTACTCACACGCATGGCTGGAAGGCTAATTAGTATTGGTTTTTGAGTGAAAATAGGCAGAAGTCAAAATTAGGCACAAAAAGATTAAAGAAACACACCAAATCACTTATGTTGCTATAAGTTATTCGAGTCTTGTATAGTGTACCATTAAAATGAAAGTGTGTTGGAGACGCAATCTATGAAGAAATTTTTCGCACTAGTTCTTGTTCTATGTATGTCTTTGTCTTTGATATCTGGGTGTACATCAAAAGTCACCAATGAAGAAGACCCATATGCCATATATCTTGCTGCTATGGAAAAGACCGAAACGGTAGAACAAATGCAAGGTCAAATGTCATATGAAATTTCCATGAAATACAACGGTTCGACAATCGGAATATCAGCAACTTCAGAAGTGAAGGCATCAATTGTTGGTGGCAAACCAGTCGCATACCAAAATTTTGAAATGAATTTTTGGAGCTTAGCGTTTGAGTCTGAGTATTATGATTATGATGGCTTTCGATACACACTGGAGGACGGAGTCAAGACAAAAGAAACAATCCCCGTATATGATTCAGGGCTAACGCCTATTGACTTCACGAAAGATGATATCATAAGTTCCACTTTTGAAAAAGTTGATAAAGGGTCAAAGTATGGGGTGACCTTGTCAGGCGATTTCATTGAAGAATCGCTAGCCGATTTGGTTGCGTTAGATTTCATCGCAGATCTTCTTGATGTTGATGAAATCGACAAAGCAATATTTTCAGCAGCTGTTACAATATACTTTACCATTGACAATGATGGGTATTTTTGCGAGCTTTCGCTTCAATACGAGGGAACTGCTAACGTCAATGATTCATCTTTCACCTTATCAATTGAGATTAATATGTCTTTTACATTTGGCGATGTGACTATTGAATTGCCTGACTTTAGCGAATACGTATAACACCACGGAGTAAACTACTACCTGCAGGATGCCCGATTTCTCGGGCATCTTTTTCCTGAGTTCCGCAGATGATACCCTTGCTCTTTAGGCATAAACACCGACTTAAGCAAGGGTAATACTTTGCTCAAATAGAATGCTGTATTTGTTGTGTTGCG
>Ga0123356_10005382_pt1 | contig 13043 bp, 2 predicted proteins | sample TergutEmb28metaG_2_FD_92546 | JGI IMG/M metagenome (GOLD analysis project Ga0123356, IMG submission 92546) | Embiratermes neotenicus P3 segment gut microbial communities from Petit-Saut dam, French Guiana - Emb289 P3 | ecosystem: Host-associated > Arthropoda: Insects > Digestive system > Gut ... | reverse complement strand
GGTCCCCTGTCACAACAACATCGTTATGGACAAATATTTCTTGGACACGCTTATTCTCCATATTAACCGTGGACACTGCAGTCAAGGTGAGATCCGCATAGAGATGAAGTTGGTAAATAGGTGTTCCGGTAAAACCTCCAATTGTACTATCGCCTCTGACATGCACGGCAAGACGACCGTTGCCATCCCAAACAGTTCCTCCAACTGTCGCGCCGTTCAACGTCAGGTTAGTCCAATTACTACCACTGACGGCATCTCCGTCAACCGTCGTGCCGTTCAGCGTTATATTGGCAGGCTCGGTGAAATCCAATCTGCCGGTCAAATGACCATCGGTAAATACAACTGTTTTACCACCTGCATTATAATTATGTGCGTAAACGGTATAGGTGGAACCTGCGCCTTGGGAGAGGGTGAAGTTTTGTGTAATATCGCCCCAGCTTGCCGGAATTTCCGGTGTGCCGTCTGCGTCGCGAAGATCCAATGTCAATTTGACACCGGCGTCGATGGTGATAATCTTGTTATATGCGTTGATATCGTCGCCGTCGGTGAGTGTATATTCCGCGTTACCGTCTTTGTTATTGACAAAACGCAAATTCGTAACTGTGGCAATGTTTGTCACGGCTGCAGCAGCTGCTGCTTCTTCATCATAAAACGCATTATAGCCGAGTTTATAACCAACTCCGCCGACCACGACCACGGTACCGGGGTCAAGGTCTGCCCAGTCGGAGTTGACCACGATGGTTGTTATAGTGGAAGGTTCGGCTTCGACTACGAGTGAAAGTTCTCCGGCTGTGGCTTCGGAGAGGTAATACATATTACCGTTATAGATCACGCCGTTTGCGCCGATACTGAGTTCCACGTCAAGATATTCACCTGCCACATCGAGCGTAATTACCGCATCGGACCAATCCGCGCCAATGCCGTTGACAAGCTTATAAATTCCTGTGCCGAGTCCGGTAGCGCCAACGGTAATATTGAGTTCATCCGTGAGGGCGCTCGAACCGGCTGCCATCTGCAATACCGCGTTTGCGGAAGCGCTGCGTCCGTCGAGAGAGATATTGATCTTGCCCGGGTCGGTAAATATCGAACTGATGGTTGTGCTGCCTGCGAGGGTCAGTTCACCGGAGGCGCCGAATGCAATCGTTCCGCCGGTAACATTTGCATCGGTAATCGCGACATCGTCTGCGATTGTCATGGTTTTGCCGGATGCAATCGTAACAGTTCCAACGTTGCTGATATTACCATTGAGGTCAAAACTAGTATTCACATTGGCACTGGCAAACCAGCTGATTGATCCGCCGATTTCAGAACCGGCATTAATATTCAAGGTGCCTGTGCCTGTAGCGGCACCGGCGACATTTCCATCAATAGTGGTGTTATTGAGCGTAATAGTCTTGTTGCTGGGGTAAGTATTGGTCAGATTACCTGTGAGGATACTGTCTGTCATGGTAACGTCATTTCCCATCGCGTCGTAGTTATTGGCGCGTACCTCAAGGATACCTGTTCCGTTGTAGTTGATGGCAAAACTCTGAACCAAATTCTGTCCATCGCCCCAAACAAGTTTCGAGCCGGCGTCAAGAACAAGACCGGCATCGCCAACGGTAATCGTGCCCTCAATACGGGTACGGGTATTATCGTTGCCATCCCACAAGCCTTTCACGTTAATTCCACTAGACAAACCGCTTAGATTTACATTGCCGGCGAGCGCGGCATTTTCCAAAGTCAACATGCTGGTGCTTTGGCTGCCGCTCACACTGTTACCGCCATTCTGACCAACGGTTGTACCTTTCAACGTAAGATTGTTGATATTGTAAATATCCTGCAAAATCTCGCCGCCTGTCATAATGGTGGAGTTATTTGAGGCGTTATATCTTGTCGCCCAAACGGTAAGCGCACCGGTACCAAACTGGGCAAATGTTTGTGTGAAATTTCCGGCCTTCGTTGTTTCATCGCCCCAAACAAGCGTTGCAGGGGCGTCTATTGTGAGATTTCTCACATTGCTAATACCGCCGACAGTGGTGGTGGTTCCGGAAGAAACCTCAACATCAAATCTAACGCCGGAAGCACCGATTTCCTTAATGATACTGTCGTCACCGGCAAATTTTACTGTTACTGTATCGGCTCCGGCTGCTGGATTGACTACTAAACTATTAATCACACTGTCTGTGAAAGTGGTAGTCGAGGAAGGAGTCCAGATTGTATAGACGTTTGCATTAACTGTATATTTCCCGGGTCCGGCAACTGTAAAATACTGATTCGCAGCTCCATTTATCGGTGCACCAACATTCGCCGAGTTATAGGTAAGTGTTTTGCCCGCGGCAATGTTGATGGTCACCCCTCCAGCGGTTACATCTGCTGGAACGGTAAATTCTCTGCTATTCGCGCTGTTCACAACCGTATCAGCATTTATATTGATTGTCTTAAAGCCTTGAATCATCGTAGTAGGCGGAGTAAAAGGAAGTTGAGTCAACAAGACGCCTCCGTCAACACCGTCTATTGTAAGGGTGGAATTGCTGGCTACGCCGGCTCCCGTAATCGTTCCTTTCACTTCTGTTCCTTCGAAGGATGTTCCTCTAAGAACCAGATCCGTTACGCCGGAAATATTTCCGTCTATTGTCGAATCAACAAAAGTAAGCTTATTACCGCCGGTTACACTGCCCGCTATCTCACTACGGGTCAAGGTCAGCATATTCGGATAAGAACCGCCGTGATAGTTTCCGCCTGTCAGAACCGTATAGGTCCCGCTGCCGCTAACCGCAAAATCCTGTTCGACAAGACTTGTCTTACCGGACTGATCCCAAACAAATGTCGCGCCGGAATCAATGACCACACTGTTTCCGGTTGCAGAACCGGTAAGTTCAATTTTTCCGTTAAGAACTCTCACTTCCGTAAAACTGTCGTCTATATCTTTAACAAGGTTTGTTCCGGCAAAACGAAGCCAAGACGTACCGTCACTGCTGATTGTACCGGTAATATCGCTGCCGGTCAAAGTGACATTATGTCCATTGGCGTCATAATTCTCCGCATACACAGTGAATACGCCAACATTGCTGCCGGTACCAAGAAGCTTAAGATCAAACGTCTGGGTAATATTTTCCGTGGCCATATCCCACGTAAGCGTCACGTTGCTCGCTATATGTACTTCCTCAAACTTCGTATGAATGGAGAACACATCTGTATCCAGTGTTGTAGTACTGGCAAACAGCAGATAGGATCCGGGTTTTATTTTGCTGCCGGGGCCCGCGGACGCTTCAGTCAAGGCCGCTTCATAAGTCGCAAACGCATCTCTACCAAATATATACGTTCCTCCAGCATACAAAATCGCATCGCCAATTTCATAACCTGTCGACCAGGCATCATTGATAACAACGTATTTCGACTGTTCCGGAAGCTTCGTGATTTGAAGTTCTATCGTTCCTGCATTGTCCACTAGCGTATAAACATACGTAAGGTCGGTTGCACTCGCTCCGTCAACGGTAACATTCAGTCCATTCACCTTAAAGTAAGCAGAGGAATAATCCGCGCCAGTGGCTATCGCGTAGTTGCCTTCCACTATCGTTCCAATCGTTATATTCACGGCACCCAACTCCACAGCGCCGCTGGCAAACTGCAGATACGCATCGGTGATGTCCGTACGACCGTCGAGAGAAATGTTGATCTCGCCGCCTGAAAGTGTGGTAATATCGGATGTAACAACTACATCGCCGCTCAGCGAAAGCTTGCCGCTTGCGCCAATTTCAATGGTTCCGCCGTTTACTACGGTATCGCCGCTGAGATTCAGCGTGCCGGTAACGCTCAAGGTGCCGGTCGATGCTATCTCTATAACCGGTACATCGGTCAGGCTAACGCTGCCGCTGATCGTCAGTGTCGCATCCTCATCAATATTAATCGCTTCAACATCTGCCACATTGGAATTCAACGTGAAACTACCAGTCACATTGATCTCTCCCACGTTCGAAATGCCATCACCAACTGTCACGCTGCCATCACCAAGATTCAGCACGGCTATATCGGAAATACCGCCGATTACTGTCACGGTACCCGAAAGCGTAAAGGCCGCAGCTGTAGAATCAATGTCGGCTCCAATACTGCCAAAGCTGCCGCCGTCCAAAGTAACGGTCCCGCTGAGCGAAGAGATATCGCCCAGAATAACACTGTTCGTGAGCGTAACGGTATATCCGTTGGCATCATAACTATCCGCTATCACCGTAAACGCACCTGTTCCGGTAACCGCAAAGGTCTGCTGTACAACGCCTTCGTCGTCCATGTTCCAGGTAACCGTTTTTGTCGCGGCTATCTCAACATTGGTGATACCGGTCATATTATGCGCCGATGTAATTGTGGCATTGCTCACAAACTTCATCCTGCCGCCGAACTCTGTTTCTTTGGCCGCGGCTATGGCATCTGCCACCACAGCAAAAGCAGTGGTTCCGAAGACGTGCAGGACGCTTCCGTCGTACACCGCTGTGTCAGGATCCTGATCCAAGGTGGTATCAACCAGAATATAGTTCGGTTTGTCGGCAACAACAAGCAATATATCCCCGCTGTCATTCTTCAATGTATAGAGATAATCTCCAATACTGATAACGCCGATTTCGATTACTGCATAACTCGAATAAGATGTGCCGCCGTCCACACTTATGGAAATATAAAATTCCGAGGAAGCCGCCACACTTGCATTGCCCAGCAACGCATATTCTCCGGTGCTATCTATGGCAATACGAATATAGACTTCTTCCAAATCAGCTGAGTCATCTGCAAAAGTAATAAACGCATCGGTCTCCGTGCGTCCTTCAAAATCAAGAACAAGCGTGCCCATTGAAGTAAATTTGCTGTCGTCAATGATTGCATCGCCGCTCAAGGTCAGCGTATAGGCGCTGCCAAGCGAAATCTCTCCGCCGGAGACAAACGCATCGCTAATCGCTATACTTGCGCCGATTATCAAATTACCGCCGATCGTCAGATTGGTAACGTTACTTACATCCCCGGTAAGGGTCTGTGCACCATTGACTGTCACCGTGCTGAAACCGTTCGTTCCGCCGTTCACTCCCGCAAGGGTCCCGGTTCCGCCAAGCGTGACGCTCGTGCTCACGCCGGTATTCTTCAGAACGCCGGAAATCGCGCTGTCTGTCAGAACAACGCCGCTCTTGCCGTTCACATCATAATCTTTCACTATAACGCTATAAGTACCGTTATTCGTCAGATTAAAGGTCTGCGTCGCGTCATTCGTGCTGCCTCTGTTCCAAGTAAACTTCGCGCCGGCGTCTATCGTAACCGTTGTCACGCTAGAAGCAATCGCTGTGGCTATGTTGTCATCAGATTTCATAAAACGAAGTCCGGTCGTCCCTGGTTCCAACCCCGCAACTGCATCGTCTCCGGCTGCGAACGCATCGCGTCCGATCACATAGTCAGTGGTTCCGTCAACTTTAACAATCGTTCCGTCCGCAAGGGCGCTCCAGTCGCTATTCACCACAAAGGTCAAATTGATTGCGGGCACTTCTCTCACATCAAGGTAAAGAACGCCAGCCGCATCAGATCTCAAACTATACGCAAAGTCGCCAATTACAATTTCATTATCGTCAACTTTAAGAGTGTCTATCGTATTCACTGTGAACGATATCTCACTCCAATCCGCTCCAATGCCGCCGTTTGCCAAAACGTAGCTTTCGCTGGTCTGCAGAAGTTCAAAAACGGGGGTTATCGTAATATTCAACGCGTTCAGATCGTTCAAGCCATCGTTGAAAGTAATAAAGGCTGTATCAAAATTACTGCTGGAACGGCCGGCAAAATTAAGATTAACCGTAGCGGCGTCCACATCGCCGGTAATCGCTGAATCTCCGCCTAAATTAATAATATTCGCTGTCACATCGCCGGTAATGGAGGAAGTACCGCTCAGAGACAAGTCTTTTGCAGACACATTTCCGGTAATGGAGGAAGTGCCGGTCAGAGACAAGTCTTTTCCGGTACCGCTAATCGTACCACTCACCGTGGTATTCGCAAACGTAGTATCCGTATTCAGGGTAACTGCCTTAGTCCCTGCGATTGTAACGTCCATGCCGCTCAGACTGCTGCCCTTCAATGTGAAATTATCATTGATAGCAAGGGCGCTGAAACCGGTGATCGTTCCGTCGATGGTTGTACCGGAAGCAATCGTCAAATTGCCGGTGCCGGACACATTACCGCCAATTATTGCGCCGTTCAGAGTGGCGCCCGTGGCTCCGCTCAGATTGCCTGTAACCTCGGTGCCGTTCAGTGTCGCGCCGGCTGCTCCGGTCAAAGTGCCGATCACGCCGCCGGTTAAGGTGGCACCCTTGCCGTTCATATCGTAACTCGCCGCATTCACCGTAAACGTGCTGCCGCTTGCAGTCTGATCCAAATCAAAAGTCTGACTAATGTTAGTGCCATTCCAGACCAAAGCTACATCTTCATCCAATTCAATATCAGCAATGTCTGCAGACACCGTGATCGTGTTGGCAATGGTATATGTCAGCGCGCCGGCGCTCTCATTGGCAAAAATTAATTTTCCGCCTTCCGACACGGCATCAAAAGCAGCTTGTATCACTGTATCAAACGCATCCACTCCAAACAAATAGGGAACACCGTCAAAGGAAACAAGATCATTGAGCACCTTGTCGTCCCAGGCAGCATTGATCACTACGTCGCCGCTCGGATCAAAGTCAGAAACTCTCAGCGTAATCTCGCCGGTTGCTGTTTCGATAAGCTTGAAACTCATTCCGTCTATCATCACAGAGCCGGTATCAAGGTCAAGCTCTTGACCATTAACCGTAAACGTCGTGCTCCAGTTGCCGCCGGTCAAAAGAAGGTAATCGCCCGCTTCAATCGTACTGGCGTTAACGAGCACATTCAATAACGAAAACGCGCCAGAACCGGAACCGAACACGATGAAAGGAAGATCTGCGGTAAGATCACGCGCCGTGAGATCAAGAGTAATCGTAAGCGCTGATACTTTCGTGCCATCTATCTGAGAATCGCCGGTCAAGGTCAGCGTATAGGTTCCGGCATCAATTTCGCCGCCGCTCACGTAAACATCAGTAAGCGTTATATTAGCGCCAAACGTAACAACAGAGGATACAATGCTAACACTCATATCGCTCAGACTGCCGTTCAACTCAAAATCATCTTTAATCGTAACGGTACCAAATCCAACAATCGTTCCGCCAATCGACGCACCCAAATCAACTATCAGGGCTCCCGTTCCGGAAACATTGCCGCCAACTATAGTCCCATTCAGTGTAAGACCCGCCGCATTGCTCAAATTACCGGTAATTTCGCCGCCGGTGAGCACATAACCGCTCTTTCCATTCACATCATAACTTCCAGCATAAACCGTAAACTCACTGCCGGCTCCAAGAGAAATATTGAAGTTCTGCACAAAAGAACCAGCCGGTGAACCGCTGTTGCCCCAGACAAAATTCATTCCGGCGGCTACTATCACATTACTTACAGAGCTGATCGCTCCCAGAACTGTCAAATTCGCGTTCGCATAGACATTCGGGACGCTCGCTATACTTCCAACCGTAAGCGCTGAATTGATATACGCATTGGCAAAACGGAAAATTCGGCCGCCAATGCTCGTACCGTTACTGACTGTCAAATCACCCGTATTGCTGCCCTTGCCGTCAACGTTTCCGACAACCGCAACACCGTCAAGCGTAAGGTTCGATGCTTCAATCAAACCGCCCCCAATTGAACCGTCGGTCAATTTCAAATCATAGCCGCCGGCACTATAACTCGACGCTATCACTGTAAACGTGCTGCCAATTCCATATTCAATCTCAAATGTCTGCGTAAGTCCTTCCGCCTTTTCCCAGGTTAAGGAGACGCCATCATCAAGGATAATTGTATCCACGGCAGCAAGTGCCGCAGGCAGAAAATCGGCTATTGTGTACTCGTCACTGATGCTTCCTCCCACAAATTTCAACGTCGTGCCGGCATTAACTGCCGCAAGAAGCGCATCTTCTACATTATCAAACGCATTCGTGCCCATCGTGTACGATTCACCCTGATTGTCCGTAACCAGACCCGTGCTGGGCCAGTCGGTCTTCACGGCTATCACTCGCGTATTCTTATTCGTGTAATCCAGGATTAACTGCTGCGTTCCTTCATCATAATAAAGCGTATATCTTTCCTCAAGGCCATCAATCTCTCCATCTCCAAGCACATAACCAACTCCATTGATCGTAAACGTGAAAGCGTCTATATTGGTAAGTACCGTATTATTTACATAAATTTCTCCATCCACACCAAAATTGCTCACCAAGACATACAAACCCGTACGAAGAAGTCCATCCCAATTTATTGTAATATTCGACGCAAATTCCCAGTAATTTTCATCTCGTACTTGATACATGCCGCTGCCGCCGGAAACGGCTCCGTTCATCTCAAATATCATCTTCGCTGAATTCATCGACGTTTGACGGCGACCCAATCTCAGTTCTGTATCTCCTTGAATCGTTATCTGGTTAAAGTCAGTCATCAATCCATTGAAAACACCCTTATATCCTTCAAAACGAATGTCGCGCGTCATTCCGGGCACTGCAGCAGGTGTCGCTGCGCCGAGAATACCGCCGGATACGATACCGGTGAAATCCAAATTCGAACCAAGTCCACGGAAAATAACTTCCGTACTGCCATTCACGGTAAGACTTCCGCCCATCACCGCGCCCGCTGCGTAAATATCGCCGCGCAACGCCACAATTCCATTGCTCACATCAAATACAACGGAACTCACCACATCACTGACGCTGCTCCCGTTGATCGTAAGGTTCCCGGATCCTTCTTTTACCCAGCCCCCTACCACGTAACCCACTATATTCACCGCGCCGGACGATGTACTGTTCACCTGGAAAGTACTCTTGCCGGCATTGTCAACGATTACTCCGCCAACTGTCGCACGACCGCCGCCCGCACTCAAAAGCCCGGTGTATCTGCCTTCACTCATGATTAAGGTCGAATTCGCACCCGCATAGTTATAAGTCCCTGCCGCGGAAATCTTATCGCCGCCATACAACGAACCGGAAAAACTTTGTCCCAGCGCACTGACATTCAATACACTGTCGCCTGTCGAATTCCCTCCGGCACCCGTAACCTTCGCGCCGCCGTAAACCGCCGTACTCGTGCCGCCGCCCAAATTGGTCACGTCAAGACGGATATCCTCTCCCAATATATCAGCACCGCGCGCAAATATTTCACCGCTAAGAGCGAAAAGAACGGAAGGAGTGGTCCCTTCCAATGTCATGTGCGTCACACGGTTCGTTCCATCCATTAACGCCTTACTCGCACCATACGAGCCTGTCCAATCTATATAGATATAGCCAAGTCCGCCGGTTTCCTGACGCATCTGACCTATCGCCAAATCCAACGAAAACGCTGCGTCAAATCCTACCAGCAACTCCGTCCCGGCACGGTTTAACACATCGGTTCCATCGCGCCATACTGTATGGAAATTGTTCACCCAGACTCTATCACTATAGTTCTTACTAATGATTATATATAAATCATCCCCGCCGTTTCGAGTCTCCGCTATATAAGACGTGCCTTTGTCTCCTGCTAATACCGTTTTTCCGCCGTTGATCGTCAACTCAATCGTCGCTCCGTCTTTCACAATGTAAAGCAAGCCCTGATCCAAATCCGCATGCGCAGCATTAGTCAATCCAGTGATCAACCGGTATTCTGTCTCATTGGCCTTCAGATAACTAAACACATTCAAGCCGGTAACATCCACCGTTATCGTGTTGCTTCCAAAAGTAAACCAGAAATCTCCGGTCGTATCTATCGTCAAGATAGTGTCTGTATAGCCGCCATTTCCGGTATCAGGATTCGAGATCGTGAAATAATAGTCATCACTCGAGAACGAACCGCTTAACGTAACTTTTGAGTAATCTATTAAATAGATCTCAGCAAAGCCGCTCGCTATCGCTCCAAAGTCGTTCGAACTGCCCGCTGCCCCAGAACCAATGTATTCTCTTAAGTCTAAATCCGCAAAGCCGCCGCTGCCTGTTAAGGTGTTCGCAGTCGCGCCTGTTACTATCAACGTCGTCGCCGTGCCCGAATCACTGTCTATCGTTACAACTCCAAAATGACCAGATATCAAAGTCGCGTCATTCTTGCCCAATACAACATTCGTATCCACAAGAAGATCCATACTCTTTAATTCAAGCTTACCGGTATCTCCGTAAGAACCCAAATCCGCAAAATTATACGTCCCGGCTCCCTGTACATTCATCACATTAGCCAAATCACCAGTGAAATATGCCGTAACTCCAGTTAACGCAACATATTTACCAGAATACAAAGACACATCACCTGTGAACGTCGTATTCGCATTCACATTCACCGTCCCAGTACCGGCGGCATCGCTTTCAAGCGCCATTCCAGTAACTTTACCGGCAAGATTAAGATTCAGAACCGCATTGTCTTCCAGAATCACGGTCCCATTATCAAAATATTCCACACTCGCATCATCTCCGCCTCCCAAATGCGTAGCCGCTACACCCAATGTAAGCGTCGAACCGTCCTTGATAAGCGCTGTCCCCGTAAATCCGTCATTCGCTATAAAATGATTCATCCCATAGCCGTTGACGCCGGAGTTCTCAAAAACAATTAAACCATCACCATCTAATCTCACTCGCCCTTCAGGATCAGGTCCGCTGACGAATTTCCTGAATTTCATGTCTTCATCATCCCAGGACCAATTAAACGTTCCTTCTATTAATAAATTATTAATCGTAACGTTACCCACCGTATCGGCAAACGACAACGTCGTCCCGGCACTCACTTGCACCGTATCAATCCTATCTATACCGCCCCACGAACTAAACTCAAAAGAGCCCCCGCCTTCAAGATCAAAGATCACCACTGCCTCATTACCAGGCGTGCCGCTGATCTTATGTCCAAAACTCGTACCAAAATTCGACGCCGTTAAAGTCAATTCCGCATCGTCGGACATCGAAATAACCAAAAGAGGATGGATCACATTGTCTGCTACTATTTTTACTTTGTCGCCGGCTCCAAGGGTAAGCGCCCAACCAGTAGATACCTGAAAGTCATCCAAACTCGTCGGGGGAGTGCTGGCTACCAATATATCCGCTATCCCGCCAATTACTGTAGTAATATCTATCCCGCCGGTACGATCCGTAAGCGCAAATCCTCCATTATCTCCTGCCATCCCGCTGAATAAGCCAAAGTCATAAAAACCACTGTTACCAAAATCATCCACACTTCCCACATGGATCGTCGTAAGCTCTTCTCCCCAACCCGCTGGAACCACATTCACAAAGATCGCTTGGCCGTAATAATCAGCAGTAGTATCATTATTCAAATCACTGATGATTCTTTCCTGCTCATCATCGGTAATTCCAGAATCAATTACATTAACGGAAAAATTCGCGCCCAACTCCGCATTATCATACGAAGCACTCGCATTACCACCAAATGACACAAATATCACTTTCTCGGTCAAAGGAGCCGCTGATACCTCATTCAAGGTGCTCGAATAGGTATAATACTCGTAACCAGTAACTGCTCCGCCTCCATCTCGGACTACCTTCACTACCAATGCATCTTCACTCAAGGTCGCCGTTTCTATCGCTCCAGCATTACCAAACGCATCCACTCCAAGCAGAACTGTACTTCCGTCGGATAACGTAATTTCTCCTGTCGGATAAAAATCAGTGTCCTCAAACTGTGCATCCACGAATACGATTTTACTGTAAGTGCTCATAGTCATTCTCCTTCATTTTTTATTTTATTTTTGTTTGTATTTTTTACACTAAAAACAGAGCCATGCACAACAGATAAGATCCGTTGCACATGGCTCTCGTTTTCAATCTCTTCTTGTAATAATTTTACTTGTTTCTTCATTTTCACAACCTCAACGATAAATTATTTATCAACAAATTCCAAAATCCTAACGGATTCTCTGATCGTCCATCACCCTCAAATATCACACAAGCAACTCCAAAAAAACCAACCCCGTGACGATCAAACAGACCAACACTGATTACCAACTCAATAAGCTCAGTCCCGGAACAAATAAACTCATAATCACCACCAACTTCAAACCCAAAATTCGCCTCAAATACATCCGCAGGTGATAAAAATTCAATCACAGGCACCCACACACGCGTAGAAAAAAACACGCCCCCATCATCAGCACACAACGGCAAAGATAACAAAATATCCCCAGAAAAGACAACGCAAGATGACGCAAATATCCCTCCAGCCAGCTCGCAATCACCGCTGAATATGCAGAAAGTAAACTCATTTCTATTCTTCATACAATCTCACCTGTTCCCTGATAAAACCGATCCGCCTGTCGGATACCCGGCTCTCAGTTGTTATTATATACACCAAAAACACATTTTCAAATAATTTTTTGAGAATTTTCCAACTTTTTTCAGTTTAAGCCAAAAATTTTCCCAAAAATCATCTCTTTATATATCTTTAGACACCTCTTTTTTTTAAAAGTTCCGAAAATCGGTAAAAGAAATTGCAAAAATGACAAAAATTAAAGAAAAACAACGTGGAAATTTTAGGCTTTTTTCCGATAGTCCCGACAGGCGTCGGCGTAAGCCTGGACATTCTCCCATGGCACTTCCGGTTCCAGAACGTGAGTCGGCACCGGGAACATTCCGCCTTTTTCTCCGGCAATATCAAGCAGGCGCCAAGTCGCATCCCGGACATCCTGCGGGGACCCGAACGGCATCGTTGTCTGGGTGCCGATCCCACCCCAGAAAGAAAGTTTATCACCAAAAGCGGCATGGATTTCCGCAAAATCCATACATTCGGTCTGGAGCGGATTCAAGACATCCACTCCGATCTCAATCAGCTCAGGGATGAAGGGCGTTACAAAACCGCAGGAATGATAGCTGATAATCACGTCCGGCTTGATGTTTCTGGCGGCATTAATGAGCTTTACATAACGCGGTTTGATCCATTCGCGCCAAAGTTCCACGGACATCATGATTGTGTGCTGCATTCCGATATCCTCTCCCAAATGAATATGGTCGCATCCGGCAAGG
>Ga0123356_10005381_pt1 | contig 13043 bp, 5 predicted proteins | sample TergutEmb28metaG_2_FD_92546 | JGI IMG/M metagenome (GOLD analysis project Ga0123356, IMG submission 92546) | Embiratermes neotenicus P3 segment gut microbial communities from Petit-Saut dam, French Guiana - Emb289 P3 | ecosystem: Host-associated > Arthropoda: Insects > Digestive system > Gut ... | reverse complement strand
GACTACAGAAAGAAGACTTATGTTCCTGACTCATTATCAGGAGCTGACAGGGTATAAAGTTAATTATGTGTTTAACCAGAGCATGGAAACAAAGTTTGGGTTTAATAAAGAAGATGTTGTTTTGTGTTCCATTATTGATAAAGTGCTTAATGCTATTGATACCGCCGGGATTTCAAATCAATGGATGCGGAAAACTTTTGATTACCGCGCTAAAGTAGCTGAGGCGCAGCGTCCATTAATGATTGTATTAATTATTTTATCCATTTTACTTTTATGCGCGTTATCAATAGTTGCGGCTTTTCTTATACGAAGCCGGCGTTTTAGTAAAAACCTTGAAACCCTTGTAAAAGAACAAACGCATGATTTGGCTGAAAGTTATATGTATGCTCAGAAATTAAGTGATACGCTTGCAATAATTACCAAGTCTCCGGAAATTTCTGAGGGTTTAATAAAAGAAGCCGCTGACGTAATAGCAAAATATGGGTGCATAGCGCTTAATACCAATCGTGTCGGCGTATGGAATATAACCGAAAGCTCAAACGCTCTTGTTAATATTACATGTTATAATTGTATAACAGAAAAGCATACTATACAGGATGATTTTGATTTAATACCGCACAAGGAATACGCGAAACTTTTAAAAACAGAAAGACTGATTGTTACAAACGATATTAAAAAGTCTCCTTTTGACATAACAATAGACGGATACTACCCCAATATATGCGCCTTGATGGACGCGCCCATACATGTTGACGGAAAGCTTGTAGGAGTAATTTGCATAGAACAGGAATTATGCAAATCTTTCCCCAAAGGGCGCGAATGGACAATAGGGGAACAGAGTTTTGTTTCCTCTCTGGCGGATTTAATGGCTTTAACTATATCGGGTTTTGAGCGGCGGAAAGCGCGTGAAGAAGCGGAGCTGGCGAATAAAGCGAAGTCTTCATTTCTGGCGAATATGAGCCATGAGATACGAACGCCAATGAACAGTATCGTAGGATTTTCTGAACTGGCGTTAGGCGATGATATTTCACAAAAAACCAGGGATTATCTCGTTAATATTATAGAAAATTCAAAGTGGCTTCTTCATATCATCAATGATATTCTGGATATATCAAAAATAGAATCTGGTAAACTGGAACTGGAAAAAGTTCCTATTAGTTTCCCTGATATATTTACAGCCTGCAGAACAATGATTTCTCCAAAAACAAATGAAAAAGGACTTATATTGCATTTTTACGCCGAGCCGTCTGTCGGCAAAATACCGTTGGGTGATCCTACAAGGCTTCGTCAAGTGCTGGCGAATCTTTTATCTAACGCAGAAAAGTTTACCAGTTCCGGAATTATAAAAGTTCAGGCTGTAATAAAAAATATCAGTGAAAATACTGTAACAATGTATTTCGAAGTAAAAGACAGCGGGATTGGCATGACAAGCGAACAGATAGAAAAAGTATTTAATCCGTTTACGCAGGCTGAATCCGGCACAACACGCAAATACGGCGGTACGGGACTTGGACTTGCAATTACCAGTTATCTGGTCGGGATGATGGGCGGAAAACTTATGGTAGAAAGCACACCGGGTGTCGGCAGTAAATTCAGTTTTGAATTAATATTTGATACAATAAGCTCGGATGAATGTGATATACCTGCAGCGCAAATTATTCATGGCGATATAAATAAACCATCGTTCGAAGGCGAAGTTCTTTTATGCGAAGATAACGCGATGAATCAGCAGGTAATGGTAGAAAATCTGGCGAGAGTTGGTCTTAAAACTGTTCTAGCGGAAAATGGTAAAGTTGGAGTAGAACTGGTACAAAGCCGTATACAAAATAATGAAAAGCAATTTGATCTTATTTTTATGGATATGCATATGCCGGTTATGGATGGTCTTGAAGCCGCAGATAAAATAATAAAGATTGATAAAAACATCCCTATAGTAGCGTTAACGGCGAATGTAATGTCCCAGGATCGCGAATTATACAAAACAAGCGGCATGGTAGATTATGTCGGGAAACCTTTTACATCACAGGAGTTATGGCGTTGTCTGATGAAATTCTTTACGCCTAAGGACTGGAAAACAGAAGATAAAGCCAGATACGAAAAATCTGAGGAAGAATTAAGGCAAAAACTAATAAATAACTTTGTGAATAATAATCGGAATAAGTTTAACGAAATTAAAGAAGCCATAAACGCGGACGATATGAAATTAGCTCATAGACTGGCGCATACTTTGCGGAGCAATGCCGGACAGCTTGGAAAAATACAATTACAGAGAGCAGCGGAAGATATAGAACATCAGCTTAAAACAGGTATAAATAATATTATTCCTGAACAAATGACAGATCTTGAAAATGAACTAAAAACAGCGATAGCTGAACTTGAACCTTTTGTTCATGAAGAGATTGTGAATATCTCAGCTAAAGAGTTATTAAGTATCGAGGAGGCGAAAGCGCTGTTGGATGAACTGGAACCTATACTAACGGACAGCAATACAGAATGTCTGAATTATATCGATAGTCTTCGTTTGATACAGGGCAGTGAAGAACTTATTCAACAGATAGAAAGCTTTAAATTCAAACAATCATTGGAAACTTTCGCTGAATTAAAGAAAAAAGTTATAGGTTAATAAATATGAATAAAAAAAACAGTATATTAATCGTAGATGATGATACAGCCAACTTAATGGAATTAACTTCCATATTGCAGTCTGATTATAAACTTTACGCTGTTAATGACGGGGAGTCCGCTTTGGAAAAAGCGAACAACTCTTTACCTGATCTTATTTTATTGGATGTAGTAATGCCCGATATGAATGGATTCGAGGTAATAACCGAATTAAAAAAATCAGAAAACACAAAATCAATTCCTGTCATATTTATATCCGGACTCAGCGAGAGAGGTAATGAAAAAGAAGGGCTGATTATGGGCGCTGTGGATTATATACGCAAGCCTTTCAGCCCGGATGTTGTAAAACTAAGGGTAAGTCAGCAGATTAAAATAATTAACCTGCAAAATGATTTAATCAACAAAGCCGCAGAAGCCGCGGAAGCCGCAGAAGCCGCAGAAGCAGCGAATAAATCAAAATCAAAATTTTTAGCCAATATGAGCCATGAGATACGAACGCCAATGAACGCGATTATGGGAGTAACAGATATATTAATGCAGTTTGAGCAGCTCCCCGGCGAAATAGAAGACGGACTTGAAATGATATACGCATCCAGTGAAATGCTTTTAGGCATCATAAATGACATATTGGATTTTTCAAAAATAGAAGCCGGCAAACTGGATATTGTTTCAGTCCCGTATAAAATAGCAAGTACGATAAATGACTCTGTGCATTTAAATATGATGCGGATTGGAAACAGGCCTATTAAATTTGAACTTAAAATTGATGAAACAATACCTGCAGACCTTATAGGCGATGAGCTCAGAATAAAGCAAATACTAAACAATGTTTTGTCTAACGCTTTTAAATATACAGATGCCGGTAAAGTCATTATGTCTGTTTCCGCTGAAACAAAATCAAAAGATAAAAACATAATACTTTTAATTACGGTACAGGATACAGGCCATGGCATGACAGAAGATCAATTAAGCAGGCTTTTTGAAGAATATTCCCGGTTTAATGAAAACAGCAATCGCTCCATAGAAGGTACAGGTCTGGGATTTTCTATCATGCGGCGGCTGGTAAACCTCATGAATGGCTCACTCCTTGTTGAAAGTGAACATGGAAAGGGTACAATAGTTACTATCCGGCTGCCGCAAGGCATGATTGGAACAGATACATTAGGTCCGCAAGTCGCGGATAATTTACAGCGTTTCCAGAAAAGTAATATGGCGCACAGAAAAAAAATTAAATTTAAACGCGAACCAATGCCGTACGGAAAGATTCTGATTGTAGATGATACAGAAACTAATTTATTTGTCGCTGTAAGACTGATGAATCTTTACAAGCTGCAGATAGAAACAGCCATTAACGGACGAGAGGCTGTTGATAAGATCAAAAACGGAAATGTATATGATATTATTTTTATGGATCATATGATGCCGGAAATGGATGGCATGGAAGCGGCTAAAATAATCCGTGAAATGGGATATAAAGATCCTATAGTTGCATTAACAGCTAACGCTGTGGCGGGACAGGCGGATATATTTCTGGAAAATGGTTTTGACGCGTTTATTTCCAAGCCATTAGATATAAATCAGCTGGATATTATTCTTATTAACATGATACAAAAAAAACAATTACCGGAAGTTATTGCAGCCGCACACTGTCAGGACGAGGAGTTTAATAATGATATTATTATTCAGCCGTATATCGATTCTTTATTATTGGAATCATTCGTAAGAGACGCAAAAAAAGCAGTAACTTTATTGGAAGCGCTGGTAATGAACTCTGGTTATAAAACAATAGAAGGTTTACAGAAATATACAACCTGTATTCATGGAATGAAAAGCTCACTTGCGGCTGTCAATGAAAATGAATTATCTGAACTGGCTAGTAAACTTGAACAGGCGGGGCGGGATCAAAATATCAATATGATAACGCAGTTGTCTTCAGAATTTATTAATAACTTAAGTTTAGTGCTTAAAAAATTTGAATCTCATAATGGACTTTCTGATAATGAAGATAACCATAACCTGGAGGACCCGGATGACTTACTCGAAAAAATACGGAATATTGCTGAAAAATCCGCGGATTTTAACAGAAAAGGTGTTTTAGATATAATTGCAACTATTAATAAATGCTCTAAAGAGACAAGGGTTATTCTGGAAACCATAAAAGAATATATTATCCACAGTGAATTTGAAAAAGCAGAAAAAGAAGCAGTAGCGTATATCGGACGAAATTAGTATGGGTAATAATAAAAACCTGCTGGCTGCCCGTTTCAGAAACATCAACATGCTTTTTGTTATTTTTATTCTGATAACAATAATGGCGGTCAGCGCTGTAATGATTTTTACCCTGACAGACAGCGCATCAAAAAGTTATGTACATTCTTATTCAATGGAAACAGCGCATATATTAGCTTCTTATCTGAACAGGGAAATTACACTTGTACGACAGGCGGCGGAAACAAGAGAAATAATAGAATGGTTTGCTGATGAAAATAATCCGGTAAAAAAAGAAGCAGCGTATAACAGAATGATGCACTATGCTGATATGCTGCAAATCGGAAGTGTGTATTTTGTTATTACTGATTCATTAAATGAATACTCGATTAATAAAGGAGATCCATATACAAAATTTACTCATTTTAATATTTTGGATAAGGAAGAACTGTATGACCAATGGTTCTTTGAAGCGATAAATTCTGATTATGATTTTAAATTAAATCTGGATGTTGATAAAATTACCAATACGCGGCGAATATGGATCAACTATAAAGTTATGTATAACGGAAACCCCTTAGGGATATTTTGTTCTGCCTTGCAGTTTGATGATATGTTCGCGGAATTGTTCAGTTTATATGACCGTCATAGAGTGATTGGATATATTATAGACGAAAACGGAATCATAAAAATAAGCAGTTACATACCGGAACCTGATCTTATACAGGAAGATTTTACAATACAAGATATTGATGAAGATCGTCATATACTGGATGTTAACTCAAATGCCGCTTTTATCGCCGCGATAAAAGCGCGACTGGAAAATCCGGTAATACATTACAGCCCCCGAGTTGAGACAGATGTTATAAAACTGTCGCGCGGGAATTATCAATACATGTCAATTGCCCCGATTCCGAATACTAACTGGTTTTCAGTTACTTTTTTCAGCTCAAGGGGTCTGTTTGATGTTAAAAGTATTCTGATACCGATAATTATTGTCGTATTATCATTTGTTTTTTATGTGATAACAAGTTCGCTTTTAATACAACAGGTTGTATTTAAACCTCTCCATTTGTTTACCCAAAGCGTATCGGAAGCTCTTAATGGTAAAAATACAGATATATACGGCATTAAACGTGATGATGAATTGGGAGATTTGGCGAGAACTGCGAAAAAAACCTGGAATCGTATTAATAAAAATTCTGCCGATTTAAAGCATCGCGACCATCTTTTGGAAACAGTAAATCAGGCGGCGAATATTCTGCTTAGTTCAGAGTTCGATCAATTCGAAGCTAATTTGCACCATTGCATGGGAATAATGGCAGCGGTTATTGATGTATCACGGGTAAGAATATGGAGAAACCATACAATCGACAGACAATTATACTGCACACAGTTATATGAATGGTCAGAAGGTGTCCCGCCGCAGCAAGGCAATAAATATACAATAAGTATTTCTTATGATAAAAGTATACCCGGATGGGAAGAAACGCTTTCCCGCGGAGAATGTATTAATAAAATAGTTAAAAATATGTCTAAGGCTGAACAGGAACAATTATCGCCTCAGGGAGTATTATCGCTTTTAGTTGTACCTGTGTTTTTAAACGAACGGTTTTGGGGTTTTGTTGGTTATGACTGCTGTAATAATGAGCGTCACTTTGAAGAAATTGAGGAAGCAATTATGCGTTCAGCCAGTTTGATGGTAGCTAACGCTTTGGTACGCCATGACATGACGCAGAATCTCCGTGATTCAGCCGTTAAACTTGAAGATGCGCGTAATGAGGCGGAAACTGCCAGCCGTTCCAAGTCTGTATTTCTTGCCAACATGAGCCATGAGATACGAACGCCAATGAACGCTATTCTTGGTGTCACAGAAATTCTGATACAAAAAGAAAAACTTCCAATAGAGATTGAAGAAGGACTGGAAAAAATATATTCATCATGCGATATGCTCCTTGGTATTATTAATGATATACTTGATTTTTCCAAAATAGAGGCGGGTAAACTTAATATTATTCCGGCAATGTACAGTATTGCCAGTTTGTTAAATGATTCCGCTCAGCTGAACATGATGAGGGTGAATAGTAAACCAATAGAGTTTGAATTATTTGCTGACGAAAATATACCGGTTAAGCTGATTGGCGATGAAATACGAATCAAGCAAATATTAAATAATTTGTTGTCCAACGCATTTAAGTATACAGATGTTGGTAAGGTAACATTATCTGTATTTTCAGAATTAAGATCAGAAAAAGATGAGATAACTCTTGTACTTAAAGTTAAGGATACCGGACTCGGAATGTCAGAAGAACAGTTAGGCAGGCTTTATGGAGAATATCTTCGCTTTAATGAAGAAAACCGCCGTACTGTAGAAGGCACCGGGCTTGGTCTTGCAATTACGCATCGTCTTGTAAGAATTATGAACGGTGAAATCCATGTAGAAAGTAAACCTGGTATTGGTTCAACGTTTGTTGTAAGACTTCCGCAAAAAATTGCAGACAATGAAGTACTGGGTAAGGAAGCTGCTGAAAATTTAAAACAATTCCGTATGAACTACAAAACACACAGACAAAGAGGGCAGGTTACCCGTGACCCGATGCCGTACGGAAGCGTACTGATTGTTGATGACGTAGAAACAAATCTATACGTAGCCGAAGGTCTTATGAAACTTTACAAACTGCAGATTGATACCGTGATGAGCGGACAAGAGGCTATCGATAAAATTAAAAATGGTAATAAATATGATGTCGTATTTATGGATCACATGATGCCGGAAATGGACGGTATAGAGGCTACATTAAAAATACGTAAATGGGAAGTTTTGCAGGGTGATAACCTGTTATACCAGGTTCCAATAGTAGCTTTAACAGCTAACGCAGTAGCGGGGCAGGCTGATATATTTTTACAAAATGGGTTTAATGATTTTATTTCCAAACCAATTGATATACGCCAGTTAAATACTGTCCTGAACAAATATATACGCGACAAGCAGCCTCCTGAAGTTATAGAAGCGGCGCGTCAGTTAGAGAACGAGTTTACAGGATTGGATAATGGCAGTAATGGTAAACTTGATCATGGAAATGATTATTCAGCAGCGCAAATACAGGCAGATCCATTACTATTAGATTCTTTTATAAGAGACGCTCGTAAAGCTGTTGTTATACTTGAAGAAATGGAAAATATTAATACCGATGAAGGTTTACATAAATATACAATAACCGTCCACGGCATGAAAAGTTCTCTTTGGAATATCGGTGAAACAACTCTTTCTGAACTGGCGCGTAAGTTAGAACAAGAGGTTAGAAATCTAAATATCGATTATATAAAAACGCACACACAAGAATTTTTGACAGGATTAAACGATCTAATTAATAAACATGAACTGGAATACAATACCAGAATTGCAGATAAGACCGGCAACGAGAATGAAGACAAAAATTATATTAAAGACAAATTACTGCTTATCAGTAAAATGTGCGATGATTATAACAGAAAAGGCGTTTTGGATTGTATCGCAGCTATTACTAATTGTTCTGCAAAGACAATAGCTGTATTGGACAAGATAAAAGAATATGTAACACACAGCGAATTTGATGAAGCCGAAAAAACCGCAATCTCATACGCGGATGAATTACAAATTTAAACCACGACCATGCCGATTAATTATTATGTATATAAAATCCTCATTAATCCGCATTAATCTGCGTAAATCCGTGGACTATTATTCTTCTGTTTCATAACTAAAACTTGGCATTAAAAATAATTTATGCTTGTTAATCCTATGCAATTTGTCAATTTTTTCCTTTATTACAATATCTTCGCAAAAACCTTCCCTCAAATATTTATCAAGGACATCGTATGTAAACCCGAGATTCTCTTCATCGCTTAAACCGGAAAGCCCGTCTTCCGGCAGTTTATCTATAAACTTTAATGGAAGATTAAGTTCCCTGCCAATAGCTTTGACTTCCGAAACTGTCAGCCTGGAAAGAGGGCTAAAGTCCCCCGCGCTATCACCGTATTTGGTAGAGTAGCCGACATAGTCTTCGCTTAAATTACAAGTATTTGCTACCCGTCCGTTTACGATAGCCGATACTGCATAAAGTGTAGTCATCCTTATTCTTGCAGGTATATTAACAATAGCCTGATTGTTTAAGGTAAGTCCGCCTGTTTTTATACCGGCGATAAGAGTATCAACACTATCTTTAATATTTATAACTGTATGTTTTATCCCCAATAACGATACAAGTTCATAAGAAAAACTAATGTCATTTTGCTCACCCTGAGGCATTAACACACCAAAAACCCTATTCGCTCCAAGAGCCTGTACACAAAGCGCCGCAACAATCGAACTGTCCTTACCTCCGCTTATACCAATAACAGCAGAACAATCAGGACCGTTCTCATTAAAGTAATCCCGAATCCATTGAATAATTTCATCTTTTACTTTTGCAGCATTAAACATTGTTTTATCCTTTATTTATATTTATTTTAAAAGGAAGCGCGGGCAGTCCATCACTATTAAATAACTGCCTGTCACGCGGATTATCCGCCCATGCGTATAATATCTTTTGCGGATTACAAACAGAAGAAATATCAATACAAAGAATATTATGTTCTATAATCTCCGCCGGCAATCGTACCTGTCCCTCATTTCCAATAACACTAACATGCGGTAATCCATCTTTAGAAATTAACCCCTGACCGCAATTATCAAAGTAAAGATAAACTCTCTGTTCATTATTCCCTGTTCTCTGTTCTTTAATAACAGGTCCCGGAGATGAATTATTAACCCCGGATAAAACTTTTTCCGCCGCGAGGAAAAGCCGGTAACCAACATCTTTTTTGTTAATAGGATGAATATCATTCCATTCGCCAAGTTCCAAAGCGCAAGCAATACCTGTTAAAGGCAGGGATAGAGCAGAATATTGCGCTTCTCTTATTATTGCCCATGACGCGTTTTCATCATTGTCAGTTGGGATTTTCCAGATAGGCAATTGAACAAAGAAAAAAGGCAGGTTTTCGTTACGGTTATTTTTCCGCCAGTTTTGAATCATCAAAGGGAATAATTTCGAGTAATCATGAGGGTTAGAATCATTTGACTCACCCTGATACCATATAACCCCTTTTAATGGGAACTTTAATACAGGAGAAATCATAGCGTTATAATTTCCCATTGGCTGCCTCTGGAAGAAAAATTCCGGCGGACGTACAGAAGCGCAAACTCCTATTTTATATTTCCATGTTCCTGACAATTCTACAGTTTCGTTATCTGTAAATATACGGAATGGTTTATCGCATGTTACGCTGCCTTCGCCGTTATTACAGGTAACTCTTATTACGATTCTGTTTTTTCCCTGTTTTAATAATCCCTGCGGCACATATTTGCGTGGAGGATACCGGTATCCTGTATTGCCAATTTCTGTTCCATTAATATAAACCGTATCCGCGTCTACAATTGTTCCAAGCCAGACCTGTGTTTTCCCGGAAGATAAATCCTGCGATATATCAAATTCTTTAGCAAGCCATATAACTCCGCAAAAACCATTTAATTCCTTTGTCTGCGATGATGAATCAGCGAAATAACCCGGTAAATTAATGTCATTCCACAAAGATATATCCGTATCTACATTTTTCCAATCATGTAAATTCCCGGCATCTTCTTTTATAAGATTTGTTTCCCATTCATTTATAGCGTCCCATACCCTTTTATTAATTTCTTCTCTCCTAGTTTCATCAGCATACTGCTTTCCTTCCGCGATTTTCTCCGGGAATGAACCAAGCGCTTCCTCACTCATCCAGGCCTCAACCGGAGTCCCTCCCCAAGCTGTATTTATAAGCCCAATTGGAACACCGTATTTACCATACATTTCCTTCGCAAAAAACCAACCCGTCGCCGTAAACTCATGAAGCCTCTCCACCGAAGCTGAAACCCAACTCCCCCCTTCATTCAATTCATCCCTTTCTCCAGTAAAATCCCATTCCTGCCCCACCTTAAAATGCCTAATCACCCCCATCCCTTTCTCATTATTCCCTTTTCCCTCTTCCCTTTTCCCTTCTCTCTTATCATTAGTAATTACTAATTCCTCATTAGTAATTAAAAAACCCCGTTCTTCTCCAAAATCATCACGAAGGCGATCCATCTGCATTTCCATATTACTTTGCCCTGAACACAGCCAGACATCGCCGCAGTAAATATCCTGTATTGTAATACTGTTTTCATCACTGGTAATTTCCATTTCATAAGGGCCGCCAGCGCCTGCCGGATCAAGTGTTACGAGCCATTTACCTTCTGTGTTTATTGATTCATAAGTTTTTCCCAAAAAGGTAATGGATAACTTTTTTTTACTCCATACAGGAAAAGGAGAATCCCTTTGAATTATCATTCCATTACTTATAATCGGCGATACTAAACGATCTTTCATTATAATCCCCTGTATTCTGCCCAAAGAACATCGGCGTAATTATCGATATTCTTTCCGTTACCGGACGCGAAGACTCCTGCCAGTGTCCCTACAAAACCTCCGGCATATTCGGTGCTTAATATACGCGCGTCAATGTTATTGGTAAAGTTAACAAGAGAGTATTGATCCTTCCCGTAAAAAAATGAAAGTTTCATATCTTCGCAGGAAGCTGCCAGTACAAAAGATGATCCCGATACAGGTAAATCAGAAGAAATAATTATTTCATCCTGCGCGCCGCCCGCTTTTATAAGACGCAGGGAAATATTATCAGATAACGTCCTGAATATTTCCAGACGATAATGCCAATCCTCACTTTGAAGTAAAACAATTCCGGCGGACTCGCCGTCAGCTTTTGGATTAAATTCCAATAAAGCCGAAAATACCCAGTTTTTATCCCTGATTCTTCTTCCGGCAAATGCAGGATGATCCCTTCCTCTCAAACCTGCCTCTCTTGTAAACAACCGTAACGCGCTATTTCTCTCCGTTAAACTAAACGCCGCGTCCTTTAAATTAACAGGCATTCGCAATACAAGCCAATGAAGAGGCAGTTTACCATTAAAATGATCACAAGCGCTCTCATACTTAAATTCATTACACATTACTAATTCCTCATTAGTAATTAAAAAAGAGTACTCAGATTCTATAAGTCCTGTCTTTGTTATAACAAAAGGCCAATCTTCTTCCCAGTAAATGGGAACCATAAAAGTTTCCCTGCCCAATGGACATACTCCATCAAAGGGACGTGATGCCAATAGAACCATCCACCAGTTTCCTTCGGTATCATCTATGATGTCCGCGTGCCCGACATTAATAACATCAGATTTTTTACCTAGATGTCTGTGAGTTAAAACCGGGTTACTTTTTTTTCCTTCCCATGGGCCAAGGATATTCTTCGCCCTTGCTATACAGACAGCATGATCAAGTCCTGTGCCGCCTTCGGCATATAAAAGATAATACCAGCCATCCTTTTTATATATATGAGGGCCTTCCGACCAGACAGCATCTAAAAGGGCAGTGTGCCAGATACAAATATTTTCACCTATCAGGGGATTTTTATTTTCATCTAAAAGAGCGATATTCATTTCCCGAATATAAATCTCGTTATCTCCGTAATATCTGCCGTCGGGAAGACCTTGTGTGCCGCAATACCAGACTCTGCCGTTTTCATCAAAGAATATAGACGGGTCAATTCCTCCCGCGCCTTCAAGCCAAACAGGATCAGACCAGGGGCCGGCAGGGTTTTTCGCTGTAATTATGAAGTTTCCCCCGTTTTTTATTAATGTACATAGTATGTAAAAAGTTCCGTTATTATAACGAATAGAAGGAGCGAATAAACCCTGGGAAATCTGATGTTCGTCATAGTTTAATTGTCCGGGACGGTCGATAGCATTGCCGATTTGTCTCCAATTGATTAAATCCACACTGTGAAAGACAGGGATTCCGGGGAAGTACGCGAAGGTAGAATTAACAAGATAAAAATCATTACCCACCCTGCAAATTGACGGGTCGGGGTAAAATCCGCTTAAAATCGGGTTTTTATATTTTCGTGTCATATTTTATTATATCATTTTTTTTAGTTTCAATGTATAGTTTTGAGTAGGAGATATTAAAAGAGTAATAACCACGGAGAACACGGAGGATCATAAGATAATTAACCACAGAGTTACACAGAGTTATGGTTGTAATTCGATAATCCCACATAACCTATATATAATACGAATCATAGTGAATATGAAGGTTAATATTATCAGT
>Ga0123356_10005380_pt1 | contig 13045 bp, 11 predicted proteins | sample TergutEmb28metaG_2_FD_92546 | JGI IMG/M metagenome (GOLD analysis project Ga0123356, IMG submission 92546) | Embiratermes neotenicus P3 segment gut microbial communities from Petit-Saut dam, French Guiana - Emb289 P3 | ecosystem: Host-associated > Arthropoda: Insects > Digestive system > Gut ... | reverse complement strand
TTGGGGCCGTAAATGATCGCTCCGTCCTGAGGGATGTTCTCTTTGCCCCAATATTCTATCCGACGATATGCCGATCTGAACATCAAATCGACATAGAACCTCAACAAGGAGTAGCGTCGGTCTTTATCGTGAATTCTTGCCATATGATTAGGTTAGGTCACTTTAGTTCGCCTAAAGTAATTGCAAAATTAAAAAAAAGTGGGAATCTTTTGCAAAAAGATAAAAAAAATATGAAAATTTGCACACCCCATATTTTTCCTCTACCTTTACCACAACTTCCCATATATGCCAAATATACCGGAATCCGATTGTTATCAAACCATTGCATCTTATGCTTCAGGGGTTTATAAAGAGAAGGGCAGCAAGTTTCTTGCCTTTGCTTATCCTGTCTCAAATGAGGACAAAATCAAAGAGTATCTCAAAGAGGTTAAAAAAGAGCATTTTGATGCACGTCACCATTGCTTTGCCTATCGACTGGGGTCGGACGGCGCTGTCTGGCGCGCCAACGACGACGGAGAGCCGTCATCCTCTGCAGGAAAGCCGATACTGGGTCAGTTGCTCTCTTTTCAGGTAAGCGATGCGTTAATCATTGTAGTCAGGTATTTTGGAGGCGTAAAGTTAGGTGTGCCCGGGCTGATCAACGCCTATCGGCAGGCGGCGGCTGATGCGCTGCAGCATAGCGTCATCGTTACCAAATACGCAAAAGAGTGTGCCACGCTTATCTTTCCCTATTCGCAGATGAATCAGGTCATGAAGCTGCTTAAAGATTTTTCGGTCGACATTATTACCCAACAATTTGAGCAGGAGTGCCGACTCTCTTTTTCTGTTCGCCAAAGTCACTTTTCTGACCTTTCTCAAAAACTCAATCAAATCGAACATCTTATAATCACCTCATAATCAATAAAACCAATGCCCAAAAGCCTCATATCTATTCACGATTTGGCCAAAGAAGAGATGCTGCACATCCTTGACTTGGCTGCACAATTTGAGCAAAATCCTGCCTCATCGCTGCTTAACGATAAGGTCATTGCCACGATCTTCTTTGAACCGTCAACCCGCACCCGCCTGAGTTTTGAAACTGCAGCCAATCGTCTGGGTGCAAGGGTTATTGGTTTTTCAGAAACGGGTAGTACCAGCGTAACCAAAGGAGAGAGCCTTAAAGACACCATCAAAATGGTTTCCCATTATGCCGATTTGATTGTGATTCGTCATCCACTTGACGGGAGCGCTCGTTACGCTTCTGAAGTTTCGAGTGTTCCGATTGTAAATGCGGGGGACGGCACCAATCAGCATCCCTCACAAACGCTTTTGGACATGTACTCGATCCTTAAAACGCAACAAAGTCTGGACGGATTACAACTCACCATGGTGGGCGATTTAAAGTATGGACGAACGGTGCATTCTCTGTTGCAGGCAATGGCGCTCTTTGATACCCGATTTATATTTGTTGCTCCGCCCGAATTGGCCATGCCGTCGGAATACAAACAGTTTCTACATCATCGCAACCTGATTTTTAAGGAATCACGCGACCTGCTCCCCCACATTCCGGACACCGACATTCTCTATATGACACGTGTTCAGGCAGAACGTTTTCAAGATCCGATGGAATACGAAAAGGTTAAGAATGTCTATGCCCTCACTGCATCGATGTTGCAACCATGTAAGCCCAATCTTAAGATCCTCCATCCCCTCCCTCGTGTAAATGAGATCGCCACAGACGTGGACGACACACCTCAAGCTTACTATTTTGAACAGGCCCGTAACGGTGTCTACACCCGTATGGCCATTATTGCTTTTCTTCTTGGTCTTAAATAAAAAAGGATACAACTATGAATATGGATACCGATAAAAAACTTAAGGTAAGCGCCATTAAAGACGGCACCGTGATCGACCGCATACCTCCCCAATCCCTCTTTAAAGTGATCGAAATATTGGGGCTTGACCAAACGGGCCACCAAATCACCTTTGGCACCAATTTAGAGAGTAAGCATCTTGGTAAAAAGGCTATTATTAAGATCGCTGACTCCTTTTTCGAGGATGAAGATGTGAATAGGATCGCCCTGATTGCCCCCGATGCCAAATTTAACGTGATCAGGAATTACGAGGTGGTTGAGAAACGTCAGGTCGAAATCCCCGATCAGATTAGGGGAATTGCCCGATGTGTGAATCCTAAATGCATTACCAACCATCAAAATGTTGAAACCCGTTTTACCACCAAAAAGGAAAGAGGCGGAATCTCATTGGTCTGCCACTATTGTGAAAAGCTCACAAACGCAAAAAGCTTGCAAATTATTACCAAATCGAGTGCATATACTACCGATTTCTAATTTTTTTTACTACCTTTGCCCGATACTTGAAATACAATATCATTTTATCAATTCAAACAATAAACAATCATGAAAATCGTTCACAATTTTAACGCAGGCCCCTGCGTGTTGCCCAAATCGGCCATTGAGGCCGGAATCGAAGCCCTTAAAGATTTCAAAGGATCGGGCATGTCAGTCATCGAAATTTCCCACCGTACCAAAGATTGGGAATCCTATATGGCCGAATGCGAAGGACTCTGGAGAGAGCTCCTAAACATTCCCGACAACTATAAAGTGATCTTTGTAGGCGGCGGAGCCAGCTCACAATTTATGATGGTGCCTTTTAATCTTTTGGAAAACAAAGCCGCCTACCTGGAGACAGGCATGTGGGCAAAAAAGGCGTTTGCAGAAGCCAAATTGTGCTTTGGAGAAAAGGCGGTTAAAGTGGCCTCCTCTGCCGACAAGAACTTCAACTACATTCCCAAAGGGTACGAAATTCCCGCTGATGCCGACTATTTTCACATCACCACCAACAATACCATTTACGGTACCGAAATCCATACCGATATGGACAGCCCTGTTACTTTAGTGGCCGACATGTCTTCTGACATTATGAGCCGTCCCTTGGATGTTTCCAAGTATGGCGTCATCTATGGCGGCGCCCAAAAGAATGTGGGAACTGCCGGGGTCACCTTTGTGATTGTGCGTGAAGATTTGTTGGGCAAAGTAACCCGTGCCATCCCCACGATGGTGGACTACAGAACCCATATTAAAGAAGGATCGATGTTTAACACCCCTCCCGTATTCCCCATCCTGATTATGACTGAGACCCTCAAGTGGGTAAAGGCCAACGGAGGTGTAGAAGCTATGTATAAGCTGAATGTAGAAAAAGCCAATTTGCTTTACAACGAAATCGACCGCAACCCCATGTTTGTGGGCACCGCAGAAAAAGAGGACCGCTCGTTGATGAACGTTTGCTTTGTGATGAACAAAGGATTTGAGGACAAAGAAGAGGCCTTTATGGCTTTAGCAAAAAGCCGTGGTATGGTGGGCATTAAAGGACACCGCTCCGTAGGCGGATTCCGCGCCTCCATCTACAACGCCTGCCCCATGGAGAGCGTTCAGGCTTTGGTAGATTGCATGCAGGAATTTGAAAAAATCAACACTTAACCCATTAATCGATTATAAAACATGAAAATATTAGTAGCTACCGACAAACCGTTTGCCAAAGTGGCCGTTGACGGTATTCGTTCGATTGTAGAAGGCGCCGACCACACCTTGGCCCTCCTCGAAAAATACACCACTCCCGAAGAGCTCTACGCAGCAGTTGTGGATGCAGACGCCATGATTGTGCGCTCCGACAAAGTGACCAAGGAGGTGATTGCCGCTTCTCAAAACCTTAAAATCGTAGTACGTGCAGGAGCAGGATACGACAATTTGGATTTGACAGCCTGCACCGAGCGTGGCATTGTGGCCATGAACACCCCGGGACAAAACTCCAATGCTGTGGCCGAACTGGCTTTGGGCATGATGGTCTATATGGCCCGCAACACTTTCCAGCCCGGCACCGGTTCTGAGCTCAAAGGAAAGAAGTTAGGTGTTCACGCCTACGGAAACATTGGCCGCCTGGTGGCCGGCATTGCCAAAGGATTTGGCATGGAAGTATATGCTTATGATCCCTTTGTTTCTGCTGACGTGATGACCAAAGAGGGCGTTCAATGTGTAAATTTTGCAGAAGAGCTCTACGCCAACTGCCATTATGTGTCACTCAACATTCCCGCCAACGCCCAAACCAAAGGCTCTATTGGCGCTGCATTGTTGTCCAAGATGCCCAAGGGAGGATGCGTGATCAATACTGCCCGCAAAGAGGTGATGAACGAGGATGAACTGGCTCAGGTATTGGAAGAGCGTCAAGACCTTAAATATTCAACCGACGTAGCCCCCGACAACTTTGCGTTGTTAAAGGAGAAATTTGGCGCACGCGTTTTTGCCACCCCCAAGAAGATGGGAGCCGAGACTGCCGAAGCCAACATCAACGCCGGTTTGGCCGCCGCCAACCAAATAGTCAAATTCCTGGCAACAGGAGATAAAACTTTCCAAGTCAACAAGTAGTCTATGGTCAAAATCAAACCTTTTGCAGCCATTCGTCCACCCAAAGAGATGGTAAAAGAGGTGGCGTCCCGTCCTTACGATGTCTTGAACTCGCAAGAAGCCAAGGCAGAAGCCGGTGAAAAATCGCTGTTGCACATTATTAAGCCTGAGATTGACTTTGACCCCATTATCGATGAGCACTCTCAACAGGCTTACGATAAAGCGGTAGAGAATTTTCAAAAATGGCAGGAGCGCGGCTGGTTGGTGCAGGACGCCAAGGAGATGTACTATGTATATGCACAAACCATGGAGGGCCGTACCCAGTACGGCCTCGTGGTTTGCGCCAACGTAGACGACTACCTCAACGGCAAGATCAAAAAGCACGAGCTTACCCGCAAGGACAAAGAGGAAGACCGCATGATCCACGTTCGGATTCAAAACGCCAATGTGGAGCCTGTATTCTTTGCCTATCCCGACGTGGAGGAGATCAACCAAATCGTAGAAAAAGTGGTAAAAAACCAACCGGCAGAGTACGATTTTGTGGCCGAAGACGGGTTTGGACATCACTTTTGGCTCATTAAAGACGACGCCATCAACCAACGGATTACCCAAATCTTTGCAGAGATACCTGCCCTCTATGTAGCAGACGGACACCACCGTACCGCCGCCGCTGCATTGGTGGGACAAGAGAAACGCAACCTTAACCCCTACCACACCGGTAACGAGGAGTACAACTACTTCCTAGCTGTGGTGTTCCCCCAAAGCCATTTAAAGATCATTGACTACAACCGCGTGGTCAAAAGCCTGAACGGCAGAACTCCGCAACAGTTTTTGGCAGACCTTGCCAACGACTTTACGGTAGAAGAGAAAGGGAAAGACATATTTACACCAACCGGTTTGCATAATTTCTCTATGTACATGGACGGCAACTGGTACTCCCTCACCGCCAAGCCCGGCACCTACAACGACGCAGACCCTATTGGCGTACTTGACGTAACGGTCATCTCCGATTTAGTGTTTGACAAATTGTTAAATATTAAAGACCTCCGCACCTCTAAAGAGATTGACTTTGTGGGCGGTATCCGCGGATTGGGAGAACTGAAACAGCGCGTGGACAGCGGAGAGATGGCAGCCGCCTTTGCCCTCTACCCCGTAACGATGCAGCAACTGATCGACATTGCCGACACCAACAACATTATGCCGCCCAAAACCACTTGGTTTGAGCCCAAGTTAAGGAGCGGGATTGCGATACATAAGTTGAGCTAAAAACTGCGCATCCACTCGTAGGTGTCGTAATGCGACCCGTTCATGCCTAATCGGGTGTATGTCTTTTGTGCAGGAATATTACGTTTATAAACATAGAGACGGAGGCCACGCACATCTGCGGAGGCCTCCACTGTTTTTTTGATGTAGTGATACATTTGTGCAAACACACCTTTCATTCTGTATTCTGGTCTTACATACACAGACTGAAACCACCAAACCAAACCGTTGCGCCAATCGCTCCATTCGTAGGTGATCATCAGAGAGGCTACGACAGCGTCCTCTTCTTCGGCTACAAAATAGCGTCCTTTGGAGGGATCTCCAAACACGGCGGCTACTCCTTTTTTTACAACATCGGGGTCTAAGTTTAGTTCTTCTGTCTCTAACGCCATCTTGATTTGAAAATCGACGATGGTGGGGATATCCTCCTGAGTTGCATCTCGTATGGTCATGATTATACTTTTTTGTTGCAAAGATAGCGATTTTTCTTATCTTTGAAGAATGGAAATATCGTTGTCAGATCGTATTCAAAGAGTACTCAATCAATTAAAAATGTGGGATATCCCTTGTACAGTCTATACCCACCCTCCGCTCCCCACGGTTGAAGTTGCACTGGCCTACTGGAAAGATATTCCCGAAGCGACGCATTGTAAAAACCTCTTTTTTCGCAATCACAAAGGAAACAGACACTATCTTGTCATTTTTGAATGTTCTAAACAGCTAAATATAACCGACTTGGAACACAAACTCAAACAAGGAAAACTCAGTTTTGCTTCTCCCGAACGGATGGAGAAATATTTGGGCCTCTTGCCCGGGTCGGTCTCTCCCTTTGGATTGATAAACGATCAGGAGCATGCGGTCTATCTTTTTATCGATAAAGAGCTCGCCGGGACTTTGTCCCTTAGTTTTCACCCAAACGACAACACCGCCTCCGTTGTGGTCTCAACCACAGATTTTTTTCGATTCCTTACATTGTGCGGAAATCAATATGAATTAATAGAACTAACCTAACGATTAGCATCATATGAAACACATCAAATTTCTAATTTTTATTGCATTTGCAGTAACCTTTTCGCTGTCCGGATTTGCCCAAACCAATCTCACCCTGGAGATGATCTACAAGCAGCGCTCTCCTATTGCCACACAAGCGCTGACCGGTGTAAAATGGCTTAAAGACGGTAATGGCTACAGTCGGTTAGAGTCTAATCCCGAAACAGGAGGGGTTGATATAATCAGGTACGATGCAGCAACCGGAGACAAGAGCGTAATGATCTCTGCTACACAACTCATTGTAAGAGAGAGTGGGAAGCCACTTCCCGTGTCGGATTACTTTTGGTCGGCAGACAATAAAAAGATGTTGATCTTTACCAACACCCAACGCGTATGGCGCTACCACACCCGGGGCGATTACTGGGTATTGAACCTTGAAGAGGGATCGCTGAGACAGTTGGGCAAAAAACTGCCCACATCGTCGCTAATGTTTGCAAAATTTTCACCCGATGACACCAAGGCCGCGTATGTGAGTGGGAACAATATTTATGTGGAAAATTTAAGTAACGGAAATGTTACGCAGATCACTTTTGACGGAGATAAAGACATTGTGAACGGTACCTTTGACTGGGTGTATGAAGAGGAGTTTGGATGTCGTGACGGTTTTAGATGGAGTCCGGACAGCAAACACATTGCCTTTTGGCGCTCCGATACCCGCGGTACAGGTATTTTTTACATGATCAACAATATAGACTCCATATACTCAAAAATAATTTCACTCCCCTACCCCAAAGTGGGCACCACCAATTCGGCGGTTCAGGTGGGGGTCATTCCCATAACTGGAGGAGCCACTCAATGGATTCCCATCCCGGGTGATCAGCGCAATAACTATTTACCGCGCATGGAGTTTATCCCCAATAGCAACGAGTTGATGATTCAACAAATGAACCGCGCCCAAAATACCAACAAAATATGGATTGCCCAAGTGGGAAGCCAAAAACTCGAAAATATCTTTACCGATACCGACGAAGCCTGGTTGGATGTTAAGGATAACATCTATTGGATCAATAATGAAACATACTTTACCTGGATCGGAGAATTAGATGGTTGGCGACACCTCTTTTTGATTAGTCGGGACGGGAAAACCGTAAAACCCATCACTAAAGGGAATTTTGATGTTGAAAATGTGGCCGGCATTGACATGGATGCAGGGTATATCTATTTTATCTCTACCCTCGAAAACTACACGCAACGAGATCTTTACCGAGCAAAAATTATCGGAGACGGAAGTGTTGAGCTTGTCAGTCCTGCTTATCAAAAAGGACAACATCGGTATAACATGTCGCCCACAGGTAGATGGGCTATCCACACCTTTAGTAGTGACCAAACGCCGCCTGTGGTCGACATGGTCTCTCTACCGGCATATAACAGCCAACGTATATTGATTGATAATAGTGAAATTAAAAAGATTTTTGATATTATGGGACTTCAATACAGAGAATTTGTTAAAGTCGACATTGGAGAGATTGTCTTAGACGCTTGGATATTAAAACCAATCGATTTTAACCCTGCAAAACAATATCCGGTAATTGTATCGGTTTACGGCGAGCCGGCGGGTTCCACCGTACAAGATAGCTGGAGTCCGGATCTTTTTAATCAGTATTTGTTACAACAAGGTTACATGATTGTAAGCATTGAGAACAGAGGCGCTAATGTTCCGCGTGGCCGAGAATGGCGCAAAAGTATTTATCAAAAAATCGGCATCATCAACGCCTCTGACCAGGCAAAAGCAATTGTAGCGTTAGGCAAGATGTTCCCCTACTTTGATATGTCTCGCGTAGGGATTACCGGTTGGAGCGGAGGCGGCTCTTCTACACTCAACGCATTGTTTCAATATCCAGATGTGTACCATACGGGAATCGCTGTGGCTGCCGTACCCGATCAAAAGTTATACAACACTATTTATCAGGAACGCTACATGGGACATCCGGATACAAGTCCTGACGGTTTTAGGGACGGATCTCCCATTACCCATGCAGCCGGTTTAAAGGGGAACTTGCTGATTGTGCATGGGACAGGTGACGATAACGTACATTATCAGGGATTTGAGTTAGTTGTAGATGAACTTGTCCGTCATGGCAAGTTTTTTACCATGCTCTCTTACCCCATGCGTAGTCATGGCATTAACGAAAGAGAAAATACCACATTCCACCTTCGTATGTCGATGGCCAAATATTGGAAAGACAATTTACCGGCAGGAGGACGATGAAACACCATATTCTCATTGTTGAAGATGACGTCACGTTTGGCGCTATGCTCAAAAGTTGGTTTGAGCGTAACGCTTACGAAGTGTCTCTGTTTTCTAATCTTGCCTCAGCCAAGCAGGAGCTAAAAAAGAATAGGTATAGTCTCATTTTAAGCGACCTGCGACTCCCCGACGGAGATGGTATCATGCTTTTACAATGGGTTAAGGAACAGAACCTGACGACCCCTTTTATGATCATGACAAGCTATGCCGAAGTTCAGAGTGCTGTGGCTGCCATAAAATTAGGTGCAGAAGATTATCTAGAAAAGCCTATCGTTCCAAGTGTATTTAAGGAAAAAATTGTACAGGCACTCGAAAAATCGACCAAGCCTTTAAAACAGCAAACCAAGCAAAAAAGAGTAATCTCCCAAGAGGTTATTATTGGTAATAGTAAGGTTGCCAAGCAAATGCACGATTACATTTTAAGAATTGCTCCGACAAAAATGTCGATACTAATTATTGGCGAGAGTGGAACGGGTAAAGAGTATGCAGCAAAGATGATTCATGATCATAGCCCCAGAAAAAACAGACCTTTTGTTGCTGTTGACTGTGGTAGCCTCTCTAAAGAACTTGCTCCCAGTGAACTCTTTGGGCATTTGAAAGGTTCGTTTACATCAGCCATTGATCATAAAACCGGAGTTTTTGAGCTGGCAAACGGCGGAACTCTCTTTTTGGACGAAGTGGGCAACCTCCATTACGAAGTTCAGATGCAATTGCTTAGAACTTTGCAAGAGCAGAGGGTACGCAGGGTGGGCTCTGCGGAGGACATTCCCGTTGATGTGAGGATTCTTGCCGCAACCAATGAGAATTTAGATCAATCCATTGTCAAAGGTCGGTTTCGAGAAGATTTATATCACCGTCTCAATGAGTTCTCTCTTTTTGTTCCTCCGTTACGCGATAGAGGGAATGACATCAAATTGTTTGCTGCTGCGTTTTTAAAACAGGCAAATGATGAATTTGAACGGAATGTGAAGGTGTTTTCACCTGAAACGGTCATGCTTCTCGAAAAACGCCACTGGAGTGGTAATCTCCGCGAACTTCGTAATGTGATCAGGCGGGCTGTACTTTTTGCTTCCGGGGATGAAATTACTCCCTCTGACTTGCCTGTTTACATTGAGCCTAAAACCGAAGAATTTACACTTCGTCCCCAAAACGAGAAAGAACAGATCGAGGCAGCGTTGCAACAAGCAAGAGGCAATAAATCCTTAGCTGCACACCTCTTGAAAATAGATCGTAAAACGCTCTATAATAAAATGCATCTCTACGGAATTATAGTTTGATCGAAACGATTTTTTTCACATCAACCTGCCAGCCTTTATAAGGGCCGCTGCGATGGGCATCCATTTTGCCAAGTTCTTGGGACGGATACCCCATCTGGGCAAAAACGGGGTACATTTTGTGACAAATAGCTTGAGCCTGTTCAAAATTATCATCGTCAAGGGCTTGTTGAAGAATGACCATGTTTTCTCTGGACGATGTTTGGAAAAGAAGCATGATCTCCTCGCTATTGTCTGCAAAAAAATCACTTAGAGACTCTCCATCACCCACAATTTCTCGTAGAGAGCTTATTGTAATTGGCTTAGCTAAAAAATGATCAAAGCCAAGTTCCATCGCCTTTTGCGCCGTAAAATCTGCGCGCCCCGTCATCATCACCACGGGAACTGCGCCCGCCACCTGATGCAAAATGTCAAGTCCCGAAATAGCTCCCATCTCCATATCGGTTATAACCAGATCATAATCCTGTTCTACTACCTTATGTCCTAACCTGATCAACAGGTCAGAAACCATCTTTACAACAATGGGATCATCATCATAAACCTTGATCTTCTTTACGCCCCGCGGGATCTCCTTTAAAGCGCGCTCAGCCGTTATCTTTACATCGATGGTTGTCCCTTCTTCAACTTTTGAATGAATGGCAATCTCTCCTCCAAGAAGCTCAACCAATCCCCTAACTACAAACAGACCCAATCCTGTTCCCTCTGCAATTGTGCTGTTTTCTTCGATACGGACAAATGGTAAAAAGAGCCTGGGTAGTTTTTCAGCGGGGATCCCCACGCCGGTATCGCTCACCACAACCCTCAATTCGTGCTCATTCCATGTTGCAGTAAACGCTACTTGTCCGACTTTGGTATATTTGATTGCGTTGGATACAAGGTTAATCACAATTTGTTTGAGCTTTACGCCATCTGTTCGAATCCTGACCTCCTCAGCCATAAATGAAAGAGAGAGCGCTTTTTGTTCTGCCAATGGCAAAAACATATTGTATATGCTTTCAAATAACTCTTTAAGATTGAAGTCCGTCACATTTTTTTGAAGCGTGCCTTGTTCGAGGCTCGAAAACTCCAAAAGATTCTCAAGCATCAACAGGATATGCTCCGACGAGCTTTGCATGGAACGTACATTGGGATCACTTTTCATTAGGGAAAGATAGCCCATTACCGAGTTCAGAGGAGTCTTTATGTCGTGTGAAACCGAAAGCAACAACTTGTGACGGCTCTCCATAATCTGTCGATTGCGGTCATTGGCTACCTCTAATGCCCTACGAATTCTTCGACCTTTATTTATATCAGTGATTATTAATAGAATAAAGAAAAGAATAATCCCCATAGCCAAAACGCCTCCAATTGTCGAATAGAAGTAGTTCTCTTGGATCACTTGCTCACTATTGTGAATGAGCTCAAGGGTTGAATGAAGTGTTTCCTGATAAAACTCAAAGAGCAGAGCAGACACTTCAGTAGCAATATTGTTATTTGAAGACAAAAGTGCTCCCACCTGCCTTTCAATTGTTTTCATGTTTTGCTCGTACGTCTCCATTGCTTTAAGCGCAATTTCCCCAACCTCATAGATCAGGGCAAGACTGTCGCTTTTTACAACTCTAACCGTATCTGTCTGCTGATTTACAACATATTTAACTGAGTCCACGCTGGGATTGAACAAGTCTGCAAACCGCCTGAAAAATCCTCTGCGCGTTGATTCGATAACTACCGTATCTCTTTGAATATTAAATATGTACACTGTGTCTTCTTTGGGATGGTGTTCATACTCCTTAAGGCGTTCATTAATAAGTTCTATGGGGTTCCTTGCGGTAAATTGAAGATTCAATTTTTTGATATTCTGCAACTGTTCTTTAAGTAAGTGTACGATTCTAGATAGCTTCTCTTCCTCGTTTGGCTTACGTTCCACAATAACGCTTATGATGGCTTCAATGGAATCGATGGATCTTGCATACTCGTTCAGGTACTTTCTATTGTTTGATGATACATATAAACTTGCTAGCGATAGTGCATCGTTAACGGAGAGCATCAAGTCATTGGTAACGGATAGAAGTGAGTATTGATTTTCAATCTCGTGTCGTTGTGACGATATGTCGTCACGAAGGTTGTTAAAATACAATATTATGGCAACAATACCCAAAGCCACAATCAGATAAATGATCACGGCTTTAAATCTTATTTGACGCTCAATGTTCTTTGCCATCTTGCAAAGGTAGTGATATTTTTAAGAAAGTTGAATGTGGAATTTTTCCTCATATTTCTACATTGTTCTACAAACGGCATGTTGTTCTTGAAATAGATCAATACACTGATATATAGATAATTATTTCAACTTACGAGGTCTTGGCATGCACATTGTCGCATATATGAGTGAGAACGAAAAGTACGTTATCGAAGTAGAAAAATATGCATTAATAAAGGACGAGTAAAAACAATTAAAAAACCCCCGCATCAGTTTTGATACGGGGGTTTAAAATTTGGCAGCTACCTACTCTCCCACTTGTTATAGCAGTACCATCGGCGCAAACGGGTTTAACTTCTCTGTTCGGAATGGGAAGAGGTGGAGCCCCGTCGCTATAGCCACCTTGCTGGTGTTGCGGTAGTCGGCACCCGTGAGGGGTGCCGCTACAGCTACCTATATTACTAAAGAGAGAGAACAGAGACAAATACTTTTTAGCTTGGCTTATTTCTCTGACAATGTCTTCATTCCGTAGAACTACAAGCATTGCTATCTCAAAAGAAGCGTTCGGGTGATTAGTACTGCTCGGCTTTGACATTACTGCCTTTACACCTACAGCCTATCAACGTGGTAGTCT
>Ga0123356_10005379_pt1 | contig 13045 bp, 9 predicted proteins | sample TergutEmb28metaG_2_FD_92546 | JGI IMG/M metagenome (GOLD analysis project Ga0123356, IMG submission 92546) | Embiratermes neotenicus P3 segment gut microbial communities from Petit-Saut dam, French Guiana - Emb289 P3 | ecosystem: Host-associated > Arthropoda: Insects > Digestive system > Gut ... | reverse complement strand
TTTAGAAATAGAGTGCGCGGAAAACGGCGCTCAGGCGGTTGAAATGTTTAAAAAGTCGCCCGATGAATACGATCTAATCTTTATGGACGTGCAGATGCCGGAGATGGACGGCCACGAAGCGACCCGCAAAATAAGGGAATCCAATCTCCCTAACGCGAGAACAATACCCATTGTCGCTATGACCGCAAATGTTTTCAAGGAAGATATTGAAAAGTGTCTTAACGCAGGAATGAATAACCACATAGGCAAACCGCTTGACGTTGAAGAGCTGTTTGGCATGCTGAAAAAATATCTGCCAGTGGAGGTTTAAGATGAAAAAAATTATGATGACGGCGTTCGCCGCGCTTTTTGCTGTGACCGCTATGGCGCAGCCGGTTAATACCAACTGGTATACTGCCGCAATTGCCGCTAATCCGTCAGCGAGCAGTTTTACTGTTTCCACTGCCGGTGATTTGGCCGGATTCGCTGCGATTGTTAATGGGACTTGGGGCGGGGAGAGTGATAATTTCGCCAATAAAACCGTTAGGCTTGACCGTCCTGTTGATTTAGCCGAATATGAGAACTGGATGCCGATAGGATATGCACCGCGTGTATTTAGCGGGACGTTTAATGGCGGCGGGCATATCATAAGCAATTTGACCATTAACCGTATTGATGCTAATCAAGGTTTCTTTGGTCTTCTTAACGGCGGTAATGTGGACAGCCTGCGCCTTGTGAATGTGAACATCAATACCGGCGGCGCCGGTTATGTGGGCTGTATTGCTGGAAACATTTTTAATAAAAGCCGTATAACAAACAGTTTTTCCACAGGTACGGTTAAAGGCGGTTTAGAGTTAGGCGGTCTTGTGGGTAGTATGAGCGGCGGAAGCAGTGTGGTTAACAGTTATTTTAATGGTACTGTTGCCGGTATAAACAGCACAGTTGGCGGTATTGCGGGAATTGTCAGGAATGGCAGTTTTACCAACTGTTATTCGGCCGGTGAGGTCAAAAGTGAAAACAACTACGACAGAATAGGCGGAATAGTTGGATTTGGCGATACTGTCAGTATAATTAATTGCCACTCTACAAGTGTGATAATAGGTTCGGGATATATTGGAGGTTTGGCGGGATGGTTTTCCAATAGCAGTATCATAAACAGTGCGGCGCTAAATCCTGAAGTGAAATCTACTACCGGTGTTCATACCGGACGTGTTGCTGGATATTACAATAACTGTACATTTTCAAATAACTTCGCCTATTCTGGAATGAAAGATAATGACGGAAATATTTCATGGACTAATAAAAATGACGCTGGCGGCCGTAACGGTAAAGATATCGGTTCCGACGCATTTCCAATTACCCGTGACGTTGGCGGTCTGTTTATCGGCGATGAGTGGAAGACAGACTCCGTAGCTCTGCCCGGTCTTTTTGGCAGTACAACCGCCATGCCCGCGCATTTATTAACCACCGTCAATAATGCGGAAATACCGGCTGTATTCACGCAATTCACACAATCGGCACCGATTATAGTAACGGTCGGCTCTGCTTACAGGATATCAGTAACCGCAAGCGTATCGGACGGCGGAGAGTTTAGCTATCAGTGGTATAGAAGCACAGGTTTAATAGGTCTGGGAGATACAGAAATCCCCGGCGCTACAGATTCATTCTACACCATACCTACATCTGATGTGGGAACGTATTACTATTTTGCGGTAGTTACGAACACGAACTCCAAATTAAATGGTGCTAAAACTGCGTCGGCAGTAAGCAATATCATTATGGTAATTGTGATTCCTGCCCAGGTTGAAGTTCAGCCGCGGGAGCTCACTATTGTTCTTAGGGATTCTTACGGCGACGGCTGGAACGGCAATTCGCTGAGAATCAGCGTGAACGGAGTCAACCGTTCGCCCAATCCAACAATAACCTCCGGCAGCTCCGGTACGCGCACATTTAACGCTAATCCAGGTGATGTTGTCGATGTTTATTGGGTCAGGGGCAGCGGCACCACCTGGCCGCAGGAAAACGCGTTTGCCGTATATTACACTGACGACCCGCCCTCTACGGCGTTTAATCCCGCATGGGGAGCTGCAAATAACGACGCCGGCGCTTTGCTTGTCCACAGGCAGTACACAAGTTTGGCCAACACAACAACCGGAACGCTTCTCGGTTCGTTTACGGTAACTGCGGCAGGGCCCAGGGTTGCGGTCTCTCCTCAAAACATACCTCTGCCTGCCGGCGGGACGCATACGTTTACCGCAAGTGTCCGTAACATTAACAGCTCAAATGGAACTGTGACCTGGAGCAGAACCGGTAATAATCACAGCGGTACGACTATCAACGCAAACGGCGTATTGACCATATCGGCAAACGAAACCGCAAATACGCTCACCGTAACCGCAACATCCAACGCAAACACAGCTGTTTCCGGTTCCGCAGCGGTTAACGTGATTCAACCGTACAGAATCGGCACTGCTGCTGAGCTGGCTGCTTTCGCTGACTCAATCAGAGACGGAAGAAACTTCACAGGCCGGGTTGTCGTATTGACCGCAGATATCGACCTCGCCGTTTACGGCGCGTCAAATACGGCGTTTAACGGCGGCATGGGCTGGAGACCTATTGGAACGGCTTCGGCTCCGTTCCGCGGCGAATTTAACGGTAATGGTCATGTGATACGTAACCTTTATATCAACTCTGCCTTTCTTGACTACGCAGGACTCTTTGGTCAGATTGGCAGCGCAAACGCTACAGGTACGGTAAAAAATGTCGGTCTTCAAAATGTAAACATTACTGCGAGAAATTATGTGGGCGGCGTTGTTGGATTGGTGCGCGGATACGGTACTAACGTAGGCGCGGGAAATCAAATTGATTACATCAGCGATGTGACAAACTGCTATGTTACCGGTTCGGTGAGAGGTACAACTTACGTGGGCGGTATTGCAGGCTCAGGAGCCGGCTGGGGGCATATTAAACACTGTTACTCTACGGCAGAGGTGAACGGCAGCTCAGCCGGTACTACGTACACCGGCGGTATTGCAGGTTACACTGACGGCGACATAGTTAATTGCGCCGCGCTTAATCCGAGTGTGAAGGGCGGCACTACTGCGGTTGGGCGTATCGTTGGTTTTAGAACCGTTTATGCCACTCTCACCAACAACGCGGCTTATGACGAGATGCTTAACCGCGCTGAGACATTCGTTTGGAGTAATAAAGGTCTTGCCGCTATCAGCGGCGCGGATATTTCAGCCAGCGGAATAAATACCGACAGTACGGTTGGCGGACGTTTCGCTAATGCGCCCTGGGTAACCGCAAAAGGATTTTTGCCTGCATTTGGAACTCCGGCAGCTATTCCCGGTTACATGAGCAGCGAACCGGCTGCGGTTACCGTCGTTACAATCTCACCGTCCGGTACTGCGGTGCAGAGAGGAAGGGTTCAGACCGCACAGTTCAGCGCGGTTGTTGAGGGAACAGGAAGGCCAAGTCAAAGCGTTATCTGGAGCGTATCGGGCGGCGGAGCCGGAACTTCAATAAGCGCGGGCGGACTTTTGACCGTTTTTGCAAGTGAGACGGCGGCGGCGCTTACTGTTACAGCCGTTTCAGTTTTGGACCCGGCCAAATCCGGTACAGCGACAGTTGCTTTTTTAGAGGCTGCGGATATGTCAAGTCCTGTAGCTTATCACGGCCGTCTCTCTGTGAAGGGCAACCGCATATATAATCAACACGGCGACACAGTGCAGCTCAGGGGTATGAGCTTTTTCTGGAGTATGGCAGGCGAGGGCAGGGAGTATTACAATGCCGATGTCGTTAACTGGCTTGCGGATGATTGGAAGGTAAATGTTGTAAGAGCGGCGATGGGTGTTGATGAGGTGTGGCAGGACAGAACTGTTTCACCGCCCGATAACATGGCCGGTTATTTATCCGGTGATAACTCTGGCGGCGTATCGAATAAAAAACGGTTGACAGATGTAGTGGACGCGGCTATCGCAAGAGGCATTTATGTGATAATAGACTGGCACTCTCACATGGCGCATCTGAACCGATCGTCAGCGATAACATTTTTTCAGGAGATGGCTAATCGATACAAAGACGTTCCCAATGTTATCTACGAGATTTACAACGAACCGTGCGCTCCGTCCGGCGGTGAATATTGCGGCGGGAACAGTTGGGTTAATGATATCAAACCGTATTCGCAGGCGGTAGTGAACGCCATAAGAGCGATTGACCCGCACAACATTATCATAGTGGGTACGCCTACATGGAGTCAGGATGTAGACGCTGCGACGGCAAATCCGGTAGTTGGCGAAAACTTGGTGTACTCGCTGCATTTTTACGCCGCAAGCCACGGAGCGAGTCTCAGGTCTCAGGCGATGGCTGCGCTCAACCGCGGACACGCTGTTTTTGTTTCGGAATTCGGCACATGCAGGGCTGACGGAGCCGGCAGTGTAGATATCGCGGCAACAGACGTTTGGTTAAACTTTTTAGACCAGCACAAGATAAGCTGGGTGAACTGGTCTATCGCAAACAAGGTTGAGGCTGCGTCTGCGCTCAGGCCGGGTACAAGTAAAGACGGCAACTGGACTGCAGATGACCTTACGGTATCGGGTACATACATACGCAACAGGCTGATAAAAGCCGCAGAAGCGGAATTTTTCGCAGCGCCCAGAGTCTTATCGTACAGCGCAGGTACCGGCGGAAAAATCGACGGCTACGCCGCGCAAATTATCAAGCCCGGCGCCAGCAGCAGTGAGGTATATGCCGCTCCAGACGACGGCTATGAGTTTGTGAGCTGGAGTGACGGCTCAACGCAAAATCCGCGCAGGGACAGAATTGTTCTGAGAGATGTTACGGTAAACGCGATTTTTGCAGTAATAACTCCCGATGATCCCAACTCCATTGTATCCAAAGACCGCACGCCGCCGCAGCTGCAGCCGGATATGGGAGAGTCAATTGTAACGGCGGTATCCGCGAATGAACTGACAGCAGGCCCAAATCCAGCAATCAGACAATCGGGAACGATAAGCCTTTTTTGGCAGGGCAGCGGGATTAGGAGTGCAAATCTGTCTGTTTATGATGCTGCCGGTAATGTTGTCAGTAAAATCGCTGTATCCGACCGCTGGGGCGTTGCGCGCAACGCCCCTACAGGTGATTTTGCCGGTGCAGAATCCCGGCGTCTGGTAGGTTCATGGGATTTGACGGATATTAAGGGGCGTAAAATATCCGAAGGCGCGTATTTGATTAAGGGCGCTGTCGTCACGTTGGATGGAAAGCGTGAGAGAATTTCGTTGATGATTGGTGTGAAGTGATTACGCCGCTATCTGCTCGAAAAATGCAGCCTAAGCCAAATACCATGCGAAGAAGTATGCACAGGCACCTCAAGCTCTGTAGGCTGCTTCAGTGAGCGCCTGTAGGTGTAGTCAAAATTCATAATGCTGCTCAGGCGCCATGAGAGGGTGCCGTGAAGGTCAAGGTCGGGTTTGTCAATACGCACTTCAGGAACTACCGGCGCGAACACTCTTATCTCCGCGTCGGCGCTTGCGAACGCCCCTATTCGGGACGTCAGGCTTAAGGCTATTTGCGGGCCTGTTTCAAAAATGTTTACCTTTTTATCAGGATAGAGTATTATGCTGTTTGCAACGCGTACCTTTTGCTCAAGAGAGTCTTCCGATACATATATCACTTTGTCAGATTCGATTACCCGGTGTCTGTCAAGGTATCTTGAATAGGAGCTTCCAACTCCCACCCGCAGTCTCGATTCAAAAGCGCGCACTGCGGTCAGGTCAATATTCAGTCCTAAACCGAGGTCAAGAATCAGCGGTGAGAAAGCGGGTTCGCTGACAAATGTCTGACTTGTATCAAATCCCGCGTCTGCGGTGGTTTCGTTTAATATATAATCAGTATCCACAAAGCAGAACCAGTTCTCTTTGCTGCGCTTTAACCTTGTGTCAAATAATTTTGTACTGAACTCTGCGCGGGCGTAAGGCCCCATCCAGTCGTAGAGCCGCCAGATAAAGATGCTTGACAGGTTCACCCTGTCCGGCGTATTAATCATGTTTTTCAGGTCGTTGTTTTCGATATTTATACTCTCTTCAAGCTTGAGGCGCGTGCTCCACTCCATAGGGCTTTTTCTGTAAAGAAGATAGCCGTCGAGCAGCAGTCCCATAGAGAAGTTGTTCTCTTCCGTTTTGGCTTCATGGTCATGCTCTGCGTTAAACTGAACGTTGGCTCCGATATTCGCTCCAACGCGCCAGCTGCTGGTCAGTCTTGTAGTTGGAGTCATGTGAACCGTACCGCCGCCTCTGATATGAAAACTAAGCGGATCCTGAATTAGCAGGAAATTTGTCATCTCTCCGGGCAGAAGCCTCACGGTCACAAAATTTGTCAATGTGTTATACCCTGCGCCGGCTCCCAGAATTTTATATGTTCCGGGTTTAAGTATCCACGCCTTTACTGTCTCTCCAAGCTCTACGCTTGCGCCGTATCCTCTTCCGTAAGGGTCAAATTCGTCAATCCTGACAAGTTCATACTCTCCTCTGAGTACAGAGCCCTGTTCGTCAACAACTTCAATAATAAGTCCCGCCCAATCGGGAGTAAGGGTCGATGTTTTGCCCTCTTCAACAGTAATGCTCTTGGATATGCGCTGGCGCTGAGAGCCGCTTCCAAGCATTACTTTATATTCGCCGGGCTCTACAACATGGGTGCGGCCGCTCTCTCCGGCGCTGACGGTATTGCCTTTAGAGTCAACAATTTCAATATCGGGCTCATTGTTCATCTCCGTCATTTTGGGGATAAAAATACCGCCTTTGCCAAAAGGGAGAATCGCTCTGTTTGTGGCAAACTGAACAGAGAGCGGCGGTGAGTTCCATGTTTTCATTACCTCTTCAAGCCAGCCGTCATTTTCTCCTGGCTCACTGTTCTCTGTAAACCGAACCTGTTCTACGGCAGGGGGGGCGTTCATACGCTGTGCCGAGCGTGAGCGGTCAAGACGCTCCTGTGTCAGCTCTTCACCCGGCAGCTCAAAGGTTGTGTCCGCATAAACAGCATTGCCGAAGCAAAGCATCAAAATTATTATGGCGGCCTTCAACTGTTGGGGTAATAACAGCTTATATTTGATGACAGTCAGAAAAATTATTTTCAACGCCGGTATCCTCATCATCAATTATTAATTATTCCGTTTCGACAGTCTCGCTGATAATATCCGGGTCAGCTATAATGTTGAATTTAGGCGCTTCCGTACCGCCTGATTCTGAAAATAGTCTTGAATCGAGGTCTAAAATTACCTGATTAAAGATATACTCCATTATAAGGGATTTTTCCCTGATTATAAATTCCGGGTCCCGGCGGTAAACTCTTTTGCGCAGGCTGAAATGACGGCTGTAAACGTTTGTTCCGTCTGAGGTTCTTGTTAAATTTACACGCATTGCGATGTGGGCAAAAAGCAGATCGTCGCTGTCGTACTCTTCAAGCGCCTCTATTATGCCGGAGAGTTCGTAGTCCGGTCTTCTTCCTTCGTCAAAACGGCGTACAACAGAGTTTGTAAGATTTGCGGTATTAAGGTGCTTGAACATAAGGTCTGTTACCATACGCGTCGGCTTGACAGCCCAGAGGCGGAAATTATAATAACGCAGTTCATAGGGGTTTAACCGGTACACTATTTGAGACCTGCCGTACGCTTCTTCTATGGAAAATTCCCGCAGCCGTATTATGTACGGATACGGGGTCTCAGATAAACGCTGCTGCATGGGCATAGGCGTGTAATTCAGCATATAGTACTGTCTCACAGGAGGCGGAGTGCACTGTGTAAGAAGTATTATTGCCGTAAAGCAAATACATATCAGTATCGTTCTTTTTCTCACCTTTTATCTCTCCCTCTTGACTCACCGCGTATAAGAAGCGATGGGTTATCGGAAAGTGTGCGCATCAGCAGATTGGCGTTCTCAGCCGTCTCTTTCAGGTTATCAACCGTAGTTGCGAAATCTTCCTTGGTTTGCAGCACCATAAGAGAGACGTCCTCTGCAAGATTCTTGACTAAAGCCATAGTGGAATCCATGCGCAGTACAATGGCCGCAATGTCGCTCCCGGAGAGCCCCTCTTTAAAATTCCCTGTCACTTCACTTATGTCTTTAGTGATTTTTAGCGCTTCGCTTATGATAAGTTTAGTAGTATCCGCGATTTTTCCGGCAGTTGGAATAAAGGCGCGTACATCCCCAAAAGCTTCTTTTGCTTCGCCGGTAATATCTGCAACGTTATCCATGATTGTTTTAAGCGACTGTAAGCTGTCGGGGTGAGTCAGTACATTCAAGTGGCTCAGAAGCACGCCCACTTTTTCGACTAACTCCTCTGCCTTGTTGCCGATAGTTGCGAGCATTGACGCGCGGTTAGTGATTTCAGAACCCGCTTTAAGAACCGCCGACTCGTTGCTGCCGCCTGAGATTTCTATGTATTTAAGACCGGTTATTCCCACTGTGCCGGTGGTTGCGTACATGTCAACCTTAATGGGAAAGTCATGAGGAACGCTTATCTCAACTTTCATTTTTGTAAGGTCTTCGGGCATATAGGAGATTTTCTCAACGGCGCCTATGGGCATACCGTTGAATCTTACTTTTGCTCCTACGTCAAGTCCGTAGAGCGTCTCGCCCTGAAAAAGCGTGTAGTATGTTTTTGTACGTTCTGTAAACTTCATTCCAATGGGTATGGCAATAAATGCGGCGAGGATTATCATGCCGGTAATCACAAAGACCCCAAGTCTCATTTTTTGTACCGCTGTTATGCCCATACCGTTTCCCTGCGCATGAAGAAATCCGCTACTGGGCCCTCTTCAAGATTGCGCGCGTCTTCGAATGTTCCGTCAAAAAGAGGTTTGCCCTTATGTAAAAAAAGAATTTTATCGGCTATCGCCTCTATAGAAAATAATTCGTGGGTGACTACTACTACAGTTATTCCAAGAGTTTCGCGTAAACGCAAAAGAAGCGTGTCAAGCCCTGCGCTTGTTACAGGGTCAAGTCCTGCGCTTGGTTCATCGCAGAAAAGCAGCGGCGGGTCAAGCGCCAGCGCGCGCGCAAGCGCGGCTCTTTTCCGCATTCCGCCGGAGAGCTCTCCGGGAAAAAGATTTACTGCGTGAGGAAGTTCCACCTGCGCAAGTTTATAGCGTACGATTTCATCAATCATTTTTTGGGGCAAATCTGTGTGCATCTGAAGAGGCAGCGCGACATTCTGAGCGCACGTCATGGAGCCAAGAAGCGCGCCGTTTTGAAAGAGCACCCCTATTTTCCGCAATATAGCCGCGTCATCCTCATTTTCCATATCGGTAAGTGTTTTGCCAAACAGCTTCACAGCGCCGGAATATGGTTTAATCAATCCAACAATAGACCTTAAAAGGGTAGTCTTGCCGCATCCGCTGCCGCCGAGTATAACCCGGATCTCAGACCGGTCAATAGAAACGTTCACGCCATTGAGAACGGTTTTTTCTCCGTATTTAACGACAAGGTCTTTTACTGTTAAAATCGGTTCCGGCATAATATCCTCGAAAATTCAAAAATCCACGAAACCCTGGGGTTAAAACCCCAGGCTGTCAAGACGCGCCAAAAACACGGCGCGAGCGTGCCTTCAGCACGCGGAAAAAACCATATTTACATAATAAACGAAAACAGCGCATTGGCGACTATAATTATAAAAATCCCCACAACAACGCTTGAAGTGGTCTCACGGCCAACCGCCTCAGCTCCGCCCCTTACTCTAAAGCCGAAATAACACCCTATCCAAATAATAAGCCAGCTAAAAACCATTGATTTGAAACAGCCTGCAAGTATATGCTCCACCTTAACTATCTTGGCAAGTTCACTTAAAAAGAGCGATGTACTGAGGTCAAGGTAAAATACCGCTATCACATATCCGCCGAAAATTCCGGCGGCTGTAGCTAATATTGACAATAGCGGCATGGTTAAGGAGATAGCCCAAAATTTGGGCGCCATCACGTACTGCATCGGATTTATCCCCATTGTGCGCAGGGCGTCTATCTCTTCACCAACTACCATAGTGGCTATTTCGGCTGTAGTGGCGCTTCCGGTGCGTCCCGCTAAAATAATGGCTGTAAGAAGCGGCCCCATCTGGCGTATCATGGTAATTCCAATGAGCGGAATTAAAAAGATACCCATTCCAAACGCCCGCAGCTGTATCGCGCTCTGAAGCGACAGCACTACGCCTATTAAAAATGAGAGAAGCATTACAATCCCAACAGCTTTATATCCAAGCAGATACATCTGCTCGCCGAGCCCGCCCTTTTTGAAGTCCTGCCGTTTAAAAATTCCTATAGTACTCCAGTAAAGCATCTCCACAAGCATAGAGAGAGCTTCCGCACAGCTTTTGCCCGTTTCAAAAACGCTGCCGCCTAATTTTTGAAAAGAGTTTTCTTTACTTAAAGGCGTCTCATTGATAGCGGCGGCCTGTGCAGGCAAACTCTTTTTAAAGGAGAGCTGTGCGTTGATTTTATCGCTGACGCCTGTTAAGACAAGCTCACCCCCCTGTTCTTTGCGAAGTCTTTTTATAAGCGTGATAAAACAGATTCCCGCCGAGTCTATTCTCTCGGTTTGTGAGAGGTCAAGCGTTAAGCGCCCGCGCTGAGAGCCGCCGATAAGGCCGCACCGGGTCACCCACGCGCTGTCAAGCGCAGGCGCAACCTTTATAGTCAAATCTTTCTGCTTTGAGAAACCTGTAGGCATCGGTTTTTAGAATGTGTACTTTCTGATGAGTATGATGCTGTCCCAAAACGCGGGCGGCCGCAGCATTTGTAAGGGCGGGGCTTGCCCCCGTCCGTGTTTTGGGATAACCTCATGCTTATGATAAAAAGGCGCCGGCGGTTTTAGGTGTAAATATCGTTTGCCGGTCATCCGTAATTAATTCACGCCAAAGGACAGGGCTCTGCTGTCCAAAACAGCCCGGAGCAGCCGGGCAATCAATCAAGTACTAATAAAAATAGTTAAGTGTCACCGGAATCTTCCACTTTTCATCACCTTCAGAAAGGGAAATTTTCAATGTTATTTACAATGCGTAACAGCGGAAAGACCTTTTTTTACAAAAAAATCACTTTTTTTCAAACCTGTGCTTACATCTTTGTAACGGATTAGAAATCAATCTGTTATGTGAAAAAAACTGCTTTAAAAAATGAAAAATAGTTGTATCTGTAAAATTTTTTTATTGCGTTTTTAGCTTTTTATCCATATATTTATAGACTCGTTATTCACCAAAGAGCGCAGCTTGGGGTTATCGCCGCAGCCGCTCTTTCCAATTTTTCCAGGTTGGAGGATTTGTAATCTATGCAGTTACCAAAGTCGAGGCGGCGTCAGAAGCTGCGGGAGAAAAAATGTCAGTATCCGGGGTGCGGGAAGATTTTTTTCGGCATCCATATCTCAAAATATTGCCCGGAGCACCGGCAGGACCGCTACCGCATCCGCAAGCGCACAAAGCCTGAGGACGTGAACATTAAAAATCAGACCTTCAAACACGCGTATACCGAGGTTATCACTATGGTAATGGATTGCGCGCTTGAGGGATGCGAACACCAGTTTGAAGTTAAAATCTATCCCCGCCAGTATATATATCCAAAATACTGCCCGGAGCACCGTAACGAGTACAAGCGTATCCGTCACCTGCAATTAATCGGCCGCGATGACCTTATTGAGCAGATGAAGAGCGAGAGTGAGAGTTTTGAGCTTGATCCGAGTACGCTTGAGGGTGATGATGTTGATGTAGTCGATGATGTAGCTTAAACAAAGAGGATATAAGAGGATGGGGGGGCAACCCCCCTGTCTCCAGCCGCTTCCCGTGCCCCGCCGCATAATCACCCCCAACCCCCTCAAAACGCAAAATTATACGATTATAAACAGTGCACGTTTAAAGAATGAAATGACAACAGGCCAAGAACCGAAACTTTCGTCACTGCGAATTTTGGACGGTAAGCGGGACGGGATGTCGATATATACCCGCAGCCGGCATCTCAAAAACTATATTTAATACTATGGATAACGAAATACCATCAGCACAAACGCCGCTGTCAGACAAAACGGAAGCAGAAGCCTCTCTCAGCAATGATATACCGGCGTTAGAGCAACAGCTTGATAATAATCCAGCGAACAGCGCCGCTGGTCAAAAAAACGTTGCTAATGTTAATCCGCCAAAACAAATAACTACCGACGGACTTGTTAAGATTTACAACAAGCGCCGGGTCGTTAACGGAGCTTCCATAAATGTGAAGCAGGGTGAGATTGTTGGACTTTTGGGACCTAACGGGGCGGGGAAAACGACAACTTTTTATATGATAGTTGGACTTATACGGGCTAATAAGGGTAAGATTTTTCTTGATAAAAAAAATATCTCCCGCAAACCTATGTATAAGCGGGCGCGTATGGGTATAGGGTATCTTCCTCAGGAAGCTTCAATTTTTCGGAAACTCTCGGTCGCTGATAATTTAATGGCAGTGCTTGAGTATCGCCGCATTAGCGCAAAGGAGCGCAAAAAAAAGATGCGGGAGCTTTTGGAAGAGCTCAACGTTGGCCATTTAGAGCGAAGTTTAGGATATATGCTCAGCGGCGGCGAGAGACGGCGTGTTGAGATTGCGCGCACGCTTGCTATGAATCCAGATTTTATACTGCTTGACGAGCCGTTTGCCGGAGTTGACCCTATAGCTGTTGAGGATATTCAGGGCATTGTTCATCAGCTAAAAGATAAGGGTTATGGGGTTCTTATTACCGATCATAATGTTCGGGAGACGCTTCGTATTACAGACCGCGCTTACATTATGTGCGAGGGTCAGATTCTAATTTCCGGCACTGCCGAGGAGCTTGCGAATAATCCGGAAGCGCGGCGGGTGTATTTGGGTCAGAATTTCAGGTTATAGCGGAACTCCCGGCTGGTACGTTCGGGCGCTTTTTCTAATTAGCGGAATTTAGCCCAGCCTATTGTTTTTCACCCCTGCCAAAAAGCATATTTTTTAGTTACGGTATTAGGTACAAAATCGAAAATATACACCTTATTTAACCAATGGAGTAATAAATGGAATATTCCGCAGAAGTGCAGC
>Ga0123356_10005378_pt1 | contig 13045 bp, 12 predicted proteins | sample TergutEmb28metaG_2_FD_92546 | JGI IMG/M metagenome (GOLD analysis project Ga0123356, IMG submission 92546) | Embiratermes neotenicus P3 segment gut microbial communities from Petit-Saut dam, French Guiana - Emb289 P3 | ecosystem: Host-associated > Arthropoda: Insects > Digestive system > Gut ... | reverse complement strand
TACGGTCAGCCGCTGCACCTGACGCTCTATGCGGTGCTGATCATCTTCTTCTGCTTCTTCTACACCGCGCTGGTGTTCAACGCGCGCGACACCGCGGATAACCTCAAGAAGTCCGGCGCCTTCGTGCGCGGCATCCGGCCGGGTCAGCAGACCGCCGACTACATCGATCAGGTGCTGACGCGCCTGACGCTGTGGGGCGCGCTGTACGTGACCGCGGTGTGTCTGGTACCGGAGATACTGATTGCCTGGGCGGGTGTGCCCTTCCGCTTCGGCGGCACGTCGCTCCTGATCGTGGTGGTGGTGGTGATGGACTTCATGGCGCAGCTGAATGCGCACCTGATGTCGCATCACTATCCGGGATTGCTCAAGAAGGCGAACCTGCTCGGCTACGGTCGCACGGGTTCGGGTGGTTAACCATGAAAGTACGTCCGTCGGTCAAGAAGATCTGCAAGAACTGCAAGATCGTGCGCCGTCGCCGCGTGGTCTACGTGATCTGCAGCGACCCGCGGCACAAGCAGCGTCAGGGTTGAGGTGAGGCAGTCATGGCACGCATAGCCGGTATCAACATTCCGATGAACAAGCACGTGTGGGTCGGGCTCACGCACATCTACGGCGTGGGCCGCGCGCGTGCACAGGCCGCCTGCCAGGCGGCCGGCGTCAATCCCACGACCAAGGTGAAGGACCTCACCGAGGCCGAGGTCAACGCCATCCGCTCAGCCGTCGCCAAGTTCGCCGTCGAGGGCGATCTCAGACGCGAAGTGTCCATGAACATCAAGCGGCTGATGGACCTGGGGAGCTGGCGTGGCATCCGCCACCGCCGCGGACTGCCGGTGCGCGGGCAGCGCACCCGCACCAACGCGCGCACCCGCAAGGGTCCGCGCAAGCAGGCGGTCAAGCTGAACGCACCTCCTGGAAAGGCATGACGAATGGCTGAGCAGAAATCTCCAACCGGCGGCGCGGCACCGGCGGCCGCAGCGAAGAAGCCGAAGAAGGCGCGCAAGAACGTGCTCGATGCGATCGCGCACGTGCACGCGTCCTTCAACAACACGATCATCACCATCACCGATCGCCAGGGCAACACGCTGTCCTGGGCGACCGCCGGCGGCTGCGGCTTCCGCGGCTCGCGCAAGAGCACGCCGTTCGCCGCCCAGGTGGCCGCCGAGAAGGCGGGCGTCGCGGCGCAGGAGCACGGCGTGAAGAACGTGGAGGTGCGCGTGGGCGGACCGGGACCGGGGCGCGAATCCGCGGTGCGCGCGCTGAACAACTGTGGACTGAAGATCACCAGCATCTCGGACGTGACGCCGATCCCGCACAACGGGTGCCGTCCGCCGAAGAAGCGCAGGGTCTGACCGGAGTACGAGGACGTTTATGGCGCGTTACATTGGTCCCAAGTGCAAGCTCGCCCGCCGCGAGGGCACCGACCTGTTTCTCAAGAGTGGCGTCAAGCCGCTGGAGAACAAGTGCAAGTTCACCGTGCCTCCGGGTGGCCTGAAGAGCGAGCGCCGCCAGCGCTTGTCGGACTACGGCCTGCAGCTGCGCGAGAAGCAGAAGCTGCGCCGCATGTACGGGGTGCTCGAGCGGCAATTCGGCAACTACTACGAGGAAGCGGCGCGCAAGTCCGGCGCCACCGGCGAGAACCTGCTGCGGCTGCTCGAGTGCCGCCTGGACAACGTGGTCTACCGCATGGGCTTTGCAGCCACGCGCGCCGAAGCGCGGCAGCTGGTGAGCCACAAGGCGATCACCGTGAACGAGAAGCCGGTCACCATCGCCTCCTACCAGGTGAAGGCCGGGGACACCGTCCAGGTGCGCGAGAAATCGCGCAAGCAGCTGCGCATCCAGAGCGCGCTCAACGTCGCGCAGCAGGTGGGGCTGCCGGATTGGGTCGAGGTGAACGACAAGGAGTTCCGTGGCGTGTTCAAGTCGGCGCCGGGCCGGGACGACATCCTGCCCGACATCAACGAGAACCTGGTCGTCGAGCTGTATTCGAAGTAATCGCATCCGCTTGAATTCCGGGGCTTGCGCCCCCATTTGAGCGGGTCCGCCGTGTTTCCGTTTGCGCCGGCCGCTGAGCCGGCAAGGTGAGTCTGCAATGCAGGGTTCTGTGAGCGAGTTTTTGCGACCCCGGGTGGTGAAGGTGCAGCCGCTGGCCCCGCGCCAGGCGCGCGTGATGATCGAGCCGTTCGAGCGCGGCTTCGGCCACACCCTCGGCAATGCGCTGCGCCGCGTGCTGCTCTCGTCCATGCCGGGCAGCGCCATCACCGAGGTGGAAATCGACGGCGTGCTGCATGAGTACACCAGCATCGAGGGTGTGCAGGAGGACGTGGTCGACATCCTGCTGAACCTCAAGTCGGTGGCGCTGCGCATGCACTCGCGCGACTCCGCGGAGCTGCGGCTGCACAAGAAGGGCCCGGGTCCGGTGACCGCCGGCGACATCCAGACGGATCACGACATCGAGGTCGTGAACCCCGAGCTGGTGATCGCGAACCTCACCAAGGCGGGCGAACTGTCGATGACGCTGCGCGTGGAACGCGGCCGCGGCTACCGCCCGGCGGTCTCACGCGTCGCCTTCGAGGAGCAGACGCGCCCGATCGGCCGACTGCAGCTCGATGCTTCCTTCTCGCCGGTGCGGCGCGTCACCTACTCGGTCGATGCGGCGCGCGTCGAGCAGCGCACCGACCTCGACAAGCTGGTCATCGACATCGAGACCAACGGCACCATCGATGCGGAAGAGGCCATCCGTCGCGCCGGCAGCATTCTGAAGGACCAGCTGTCGGTGTTCGTCGATCTGCAGGGCGAAGAGGAGGCTACCGCCAAGGTCTCGGAGATGCAGTTCGACCCGATCCTGCTGCGTCCCGTCGACGAGCTCGAGCTCACCGTGCGCAGCGCCAACTGCCTCAAGGCGGAGAACATCCACTACATCGGCGATCTCGTGCAGCGCACGGAGGTCGAGCTGCTGCGCACCCCGAACCTCGGTAAGAAGTCGCTCACCGAGATCAAGGAAGTGCTGCAGAGCCACGGGTTGATGCTCGGCATGCGCCTCGATGGCTGGCCGCCCGCGGGCCTGAAGCACGACGAAGAACGCGACGTGATCTGAAGGGTCTTTTATGCGTCACCATCTCTCCGGACGTCAGCTGTCGCGTAACAGCTCGCACCGGCACGCGCTGATGCGCAACATGTCGGTCTCGCTGCTGCGCCACGAGACGATCCGCACCACGCTGCCGAAGGCGAAGGAGCTGCGGCGCGTGGTCGAGCCCCTGATCACGCTCGCCAAGAGTGATGGCGATGCCAACCGCCGCATCGCGTTCTCGCGGCTGCGCGACGTCGAGGTTGTCGAGAAGCTGTTCGCGGACCTGGGTCCGCGCTTCAGGGCGCGCCCGGGCGGCTACACGCGCATCCTGCGCATGGTCCCGCGACCGGGCGACTCCGCTCCCATGGCGCTCATGCAGCTGGTGGAGGGACCTCAGGCGGTTGCCGCCGAGGAGTCGACCGAGACACGCAAGAGCAAGCGACGCGCCAAGGCGAAGGCAGGAGCGAAGGCGAAAGGTAAGCTGAAGGGCTCTGAAGCAGCTCCCGACGAAGCGCCGAACAAGCGCACGCGCAAGAAAGTCGCCGCCTGAGCAAACGCCCGCGCCCGGCGCGGGCTTTCCGTCATTGACACCCTGGCGGCGATCCGCCCCGGCGGCGTTTGCGTTCCCAGGGAGCCTTCCGTAGGCTCTCCGGCCTACAGCCGGCACTCGAACCGGTCAGCAGGAGAGGGAGCCCGCGATGAGTTTTGCCTCCGAATTCAAAGAGTTTGCGATGAGGGGCAACGTCATCGACCTCGCGGTCGGTGTCGTTATCGGTGGCGCTTTCGGCAAGATCGTCTCCTCCCTGGTGGGGGACGTGGTCATGCCGGCGCTGTCGCCGATTCTCGGGAGCGTGCACTTCACAGACCTGGCCCTGCGCATTGCCACCAACGCCCAGGGCCAGCCTGTCATGCTCAGGTACGGCGCCTTCCTGCAGACGATCTTCGAGTTCCTCGTCATCGCGCTGTCAATTTTCATGGTCATCAAGGGCATCAATAAGCTGAAGCGGGCACCACCGCCCCCGGTCGACGCCCCACCCCCGCCGCCCACCCGGACAGAGGAACTGTTGCAGGAAATCAGGGATCAGCTCGCGAAGAGATGAATTCTGTCTCACTGGAGAAACAGAATTCGCTGACAACCAGCCGACCCACGGCACGGGCGCAGCCGCCAAAAAGCCCGTTCGCCGAGCCTTGTCACGAAGTGCTCGGCAACGCAGGCATCGTCCGATAAACGAACTAAGACAGGCTGCGAAAGGCGTCCCGGGTGAGGTTCTCGCACCCCTTGGCAGTAATGGCCAGATCATCCTCGATGCGGATACCGCCGAACGGCGTGAGGGCCTCGACCCGCGCCCAGTTAATGTGACGGCCGCGCCCGTCGGCCCGTGCCGCCGACAGCAGCTGCTCGATGAAGTAGATCCCGGGTTCCATGGTGACCACGAACCCTTCCTCGAGTACCCGTGTGAGGCGCAGGTACGGATGCCCGTCCGGCCTCGGGATTTCACCCCCTTGAGCTCCGCGCATCAGGCCGCCAACGTCGTGCACTTCGAGCCCCAGGAGGTGCCCGATGCCATGCGGCAGGAACACGCGGGTGATGCCGGCGGCCACCGCTTCGCCCACACTGCAGCGGATGAGGTCCGCATCACGCAGCACCCCCGCGGTGAGCTCGTGGGCCCGCAGATGGACGTCGCACCAGTCCACGCCCGCGCGCACGGCGCCGCACAGGGCCTGCTGCATCTGATCCATACTCCCGATGAGTGCGGCGAAGTCTCCGTCCGTGTGCGCATAGGTGCGCGTGATGTCGCTGGCGTAGCCGCCGAACTCGGCGCCCGCATCGATCAGGAGCGAGAGCCGCTCGCGCGGCGCCTGCTTCTCCAGCAGCTGGTAATGCAGGACTGCACCGGCGGAGTTCAGCGCAATGATGGGGTTGTACGGAAGCTCCTGCTCGCGCAGAGCGCACGCCCGCAGATATGCGAGCTCGATTTCGAATTCGGACGCACCAGCACGAAAAGCCTCGAGGGCAGCCCGGTGCCCGAGCGCACCGAGGCGGCTGGCCTCGCGCAGACAGGTGAGCTCGTAAGGCGTTTTCCAGGCGCGGACATAGTCCAGGCGGCGCATCAGGGGCTGCGGATTGACGGCGCCGATCCCCCAGGTGGTGAGCTCGGTGAAACCCTCGCCGAGGTAGGCAGCGCACGAGAGGTCGCGCGGAAGCAGGGCGCGCGCTGCGGCACGGTCGGGGGCGGTGTGCACGTCGAAGTGACGTACCCAGTAGCCGTGCGGCAGGTCGGCGGGCTTGTACCAGTAGTCCTCGGGGCGCTCGACGATCAGCCGCGGAGTGTGGCCGGGCTCGAACCACACGAAGCTCCCCGGCGCGTCCTGCAGCGGCACCCACACCTTGAAGGGCGCGTTCGCTTCGAAAGGGTACGTGCGGTCGTCTTCGAAAACCGGCAGCGGTGAGCCTGCGTACACGAGCAGACCCGAGTAGCCGCACGCCTCCAGCGCGCGGGTCGTACGCCCGCACACCGACTCAATGTGCGGACCGAATGAGTCATCGAGACTTGCCTGCAGGTCGAGCTCCGGTCCCACGTGTGACATTCCAACCCCCAGATGTAAGGAATCTCAATTTGTCGCCCCGCGCCGACAACCTGCGCTCACGCCCGACTCCACGCTCGCCCGCCTTGACCGCGGCGGTTTCCAATCGTACCGGGACTTCTATAGAATTTGCCGTCCGCGCTGCGCCGCTGGGCGCGGGAACGACTACCAGTGGTCGAAGTCCGATTAACACAACTCTTGCTTCTCTTCGGGGTACTCGATGAACACTAAACTTGCTCTTAGCGCAATTGTTGCCGCGCTGATGCTGACGGCCTGTGCGAAGCAGGAATCCGCAGGCACTGATCAGGCTGCAACTCCTCCGGCTCCAGCCGCCGCTGCTGCCGACGCCGCCAAGGATGCCGCTCAGGCTGCCGGCCAGGCTACCCAGCAGGCGGGTCAGGCTGCCGGCCAGGCGGTCCAGGATGCGGGCCAGGCTGCCCAACAGGCAGGCCAGGCGGCAGCTTCCGCCGCTCAAAGTGCTACCACCCCGGCGGCCCCGCAGTCTGACCAGCAGACGCCGCCGAAGCAGTAAGACTCGCGCTTACCGCTCAGAACACGGCCCGGACGGTTCGCCCAAGCGGCGAACCGCCCGGGCCGCTTTCGTTTTGGGACCGGCCACATGACAAAAACGCAACGTGACGGCGTGAGCGGTGGGCGCGTAAGGTTGAGGCAGGGAACCACGGAAGAACCAGGGAACTGAGGTTGAGCCAGGGAAATCCCTGGTTTTAGAGCCATGATTTTGGGGAGTGTCAGCGTGCGTGATGCCCGGGCGGCGCCCGCTGACCGGCTGTGGATCCAGAGCGTCTATCGCGAATACCTCGACGACCTCGATCCCGGCACGGGACTGTTCCCGGCACTGCACGAGGTCGGGCACCGCGAGCCCGATCAGATCGCACACTGGTTCGGCGATCCGAACACCTTCCCGCTCATCATCGTCAGGGGCAGCGAACCGGTGGGCTTTGCACGGGTGTTGCGCGAGGGCGCATCCGCGGTCCAGCCGCACGTCGACTATCGCATGGGCGAGTTCTTCATCGCGCGTGCCCGGCGGCGCCTCGGTATCGGACAGAGCGCCGTGCAGCTGATTCTCAGCCGCTTTGCCGGGAGCTGGGAAATCACCGAGTACCTGCGGAACACCGCGGCGGTGAGCTTCTGGCGCCGCGTCGTCGCCACCTACACCCGCGGCACCTACCAGGAGCGCATCGTCAACGGCGAAGTGCACCAGGTGTTTGACTCCGCGAGGGCGCGCCGGGCTTGACCGCGCCGGCGGCGCCACGGTGAGCGCCCGGCGCACAGCCGCCGCACGCGGAGAGCTGCCGTGCGAGCGTGCGCCGCCGCAACCGGCCGCAGCCTGGCACGCGCCGCAGCAGCGGGACCGCGTCCAGTGCGTCGAGCGCACGCAGTCGCAGGCGCACGGTGGCCAGGCGCCAGGCGCTGAGCAGCGCGCACGCGACCACCAGCACGCCCACCAGAATCTGCTGCAGCAGCAGGCTCATGCGCTGCCCGTAGGCGCCGTGCTCATGCCGCCCCCCCGCCGAGCAGCAGCGCTACGCGATAGGTGACGAAGGCGCCCAGGTAGGCGAGGGCGAACAGGTAAGCCGCCATGTACAGCGGATAACGCCACGAGTTGGTTTCGCGTCTCACCACGGCGAGCGTCGACAGACACTGTGGCGCGAACACGTACCACGCGAGCAGCGCCAGTCCCGTAGCCAGACTCCAGCCACGCGCGATGACTGGCGTCAGCGCGCCCGCCACGTCGGTCGAGCCCGACATGGCATACACCGTGCCAAGCGCGCTCACCGCGACCTCGCGTGCGGCGAGCCCGGGGACCAGCGCGATCGAGATCTGCCAGTTGAAGCCGACCGGTGCGAACACGTACTCGAGCCCGCGTCCGAGGAACCCGGCGATGCTGTACTGGATCGCGGGCCCGGTGGCGCCCGCCGGCGGCGCCGGGAAGCTGGCGAGGAACCACAGCACCACCATGAGCGCAAGGATGATGGTGCCGACGCGGGTGAGGAAGATGCGCGTGCGCTCCCACAGGCCGAGCGCGAGGTTCGACAGGTGCGGCAGGCGGTACTCGGGAAGCTCGAGCAGCAGCGGCCGGTGCTCCGCGCGCATCACGGTGCGCTTGAGGACGAAGGCCACCAGCAGCGCGCTCACCACGCCCGCCAGGTACAGCGCGAACAGCACCAGTCCCCGCAGGTTGAACACCGCGCCGACGGTCCGCTGCGGAATGAAGGCGCCGATGAGCAGCGCATACACCGGCAGCCGCGCGGAGCAGGTCATGAGCGGCGCGATCATGATGGTGGCGAGCCGGTCGCGCGAGGAGGGGATGGTGCGCGCGGCCATGATGCCGGGGATCGCGCAAGCGAAGCTCGACAGCAGCGGAATGAATGCGCGTCCGGAGAGGCCCACGCGTCCCATGAGGCGATCGAGCATGAACGCCGCGCGCGGCAGGTAGCCGGAGTCCTCGAGCGTAATAATGAACAGGAACAGGATGAGAATCTGCGGCAGGAACACCAGCACGCTCCCGGCGCCGGCGACTACGCCGTCGAGCAGCAGGCCGCGCAGCGGTCCGGCGGGCAACACGCTGCCGAGCCAGCCGCTGAGGGACTGCACCCCAAGGTTGATGAGACTCTGCGGCATCTTGGCCCAGCTGAACACCGCCTGGAACATGAGGAACAGCACGGTCGCGAGCAACAGCGGTCCGGCGAGCGGATGCAGCACCAGCGCATCGAGCCGTTCCAGTGCCGCCAGGCGCGCGGGCACACGGTAGCCGCTGTCGTTGAGCACGCGCCGCACCTCACGCTGCGTCGCCTCGATGTCGGCGGCGGTCGGCGGCGGCGGCGCCTCAAGTGGCCGGCCGGAGGGCGCAAGCGTTGCGGCGGCGAGGCCGCAGGCGTCAATCGCCTCTACCAGCGCGCGCTCACCGCCGGCGCGCACGCCGACGGTGGGTATGACCGGCACGCCGAGCGCGCGCTCGAGTGCTGCGCGATCGAGCTGGTAGCCGCGCTGCTCGGCGACGTCGCTCATGTTGAGCGCCACGATCATGGGCCGGCCCAGGCGCTTCAGCTCCAGGACCAGCCGCAGGTTCAGCCGCAGATTGGTGGCGTCGACGACGCACACCAGGAGGTCGGGCGCTGGCTCGTTGGCGTGACGTCCGAGCACCACGTCCCGCGCGATGGCCTCATCGAGCGTGGCGGGCTGCAGACTGTAGGCGCCCGGCAGATCGACCACCCGGAAGGTGCGACCGGTGCGCGGGCCGACGAGGCGGCCTTCCTTACGCTCGACGGTGACGCCCGGATAGTTGGCGACTTTCTGCCGACTGCCGGTGAGACGGTTGAAGAGTGCGGTCTTGCCGCAGTTCGGAACGCCGATCAGCGAGAGACTGAGCTGCGGGGCGGCCGACGCCGCGGCCGCAGGGGCGTTCATGGCTGCAAGTCAACCCCATTTGTTGCGCGAAGGACTTGCGCTTGGGGTGAGGTGTCGTAGCCGGAGTGGTGCAGGTCGACCCCGTTCGCTGAGCCCACTACTTGCGATCGGGGTAATGCGTCGGATTCGGAGTGATGAAGGTCGACCCCGTTCGCTGAGCCCACTACTTGCGATCGGGGTAATGCGTCGGATTCGGAGTGATGAAGGTCGACCCACACGTTTTGCGCCTCGCGCCGGCGCAGCGCCAGCGTCGTGTGACCCACGCGCACCACGAACGGATCACGCCCGGGGCGGGCCTCGGCAAGCACCTCGACCTGTTCGCCGTGCACGAAGCCAAACTCGAGCAGGCGCCGCTCGAGCCCCGACAGCGGCACGACGCTCGAGCCGACCCCAACCACCATTCCCCGGGTGCCCGGCGGGAGAGCCGCAAGGCTCACGAAGCCCGGGCTGAGAGCGAGTCCGGAAGGTGCGGCGACGGCATCCATGGTCCGGAGTATGAATGAGAACGGTTCGCATTTGCAATGGCGGCTCACCGCCCCTGTCCGCCGCCGCAGGCGCTTTCGCGGCCTGGCTTCCCGGGCGATGCCGGAAAGTCTGTTACATCAACGGGTTATTGCGATTGTGAGGCGACTCGGGATACGGGGGTTGGACACGCGAGGAGCGGCGCCAGGTACTGACCGGTCCAGGACGCGCGGTTCAGCGCGATGTCCTCGGGAGCGCCGCTCGCCACGATCTCACCACCGCCCTCACCGCCCTCCGGACCCAGATCGATCACCCAGTCAGCGGTCTTGATGACCTCCAGATTGTGCTCGATCACCACGATGGTGTTGCCCTCGTCACGGAGCCGGTGCAGCACGTGCAGCAATTGCTCGACGTCGTGGAAGTGCAGTCCGGTTGTGGGCTCATCGAGGATGTACAGGGTTCGTCCGGTGGCTCGCTTGGCGAGCTCGCGCGAGAGCTTCACCCGTTGCGCCTCGCCGCCGGAGAGAGTGGTCGCGTTCTGACCGAGGCGCACGTAGGACAGGCCCACGTCGGTGAGGGTCTGCAGCTTGCCGCTCACCGCCGGCACGTTCTGGAAGAAGCGCGCCGCGTCCTCGACCGTCATCTCCAGGACTTCGTGGATGTTCTTGCCGCGGTAGCGGATCTCGAGCGTCTCGCGGTTATAGCGCCGACCCCCGCAGACATCGCACGGCACGTACACATCCGGCAGGAAGTGCATCTCCATGCGGATGACGCCGTCGCCCTGACAGGCCTCGCAGCGCCCGCCCTTGACGTTGAAGCTGAAGCGGCCGGCATCGTAGCCGCGCGCGCGTGCTTCGGGCACCGCCGCGAACAGCTCGCGCAACGGGGCGAACAATCCGGTGTAGGTCGCGGGATTCGAGCGCGGCGTGCGGCCGATCGGGCTCTGATCGATGTCGATGACGCGATCGATCTGCTCGAGTCCCTCGATGCGCTCGGTCGGTGCGGCCTCGACGCGGGCGCCGTTCAGGCGTGCGGCCACATGGCCGAACAGCGTGTCGACGATGAGGGTCGATTTACCCGAGCCCGAGACACCGGTGACGCAGGTGAACAGGCCGAGCGGGATGTGTGCCGTGATGTTGCGCAGATTGTTGCCGCGCGCGCCGACGATGGTGATCTGGCGCGCGGGATCGGGACGCGAGCGCTGCGACGGCAGCTCGATGCGGCGTCGGCCCGAGAGGTACTGCCCGGTGATGGACGAGGGGTTCGCCCTGATGTCCGCGGGCGTGCCGGCAGCGACCAGGTGCCCGCCGTGTGCACCGGCGCCGGGGCCGAGGTCGACGACGTGGTCGGCTGCCTCGATCGCCTCCTGGTCGTGCTCGACCACGATCACGGTGTTGCCGAGATCGCGCAGCTGCTTGAGGGTCGCGAGCAGCCGCCGGTTGTCCCGCTGGTGCAGTCCGATCGAGGGCTCATCGAGGATGTACATGACGCCGGTGAGGCCCGAGCCCACCTGGCTGGCGAGACGAATGCGCTGCGATTCCCCGCCCGAGAGCGTCTCGGCGCTGCGGTCGAGCGTCAGATAGTCCAGGCCCACATCGCACAGGAAGCGCAGCCGCTCGACCACACCCTTGACGATTCTTGCCGCCACCTCGCCACGCCAGCCCGCGAGATTGAGCTGCGCGAAGAACTCCAGCGCCCGCCCCACCGTCAGATGCACCACCTGCGGCAGGCTCCGCCCGGCCACGAACACGAAGCGCGCCGCACGATTCAGCCGCGTACCCTGGCACTCCGGACACGGACGCAGCCCCAGGTAGCGCGCGAGCTCCTCGCGCACCACCGGCGACTCGGTCTCGCGATAGCGCCGCGTCAGGTTCGGCAGGATCCCCTCGAAGGGGTGACGCTTGCGGGTGCGGCGTCCCGCCTCCGGGTAGCTGAACTCGATCGCCTCCGCGCCGCTGCCGTTCAGCAGCACGTGCTGCACGTGCTCGGGCAGCTCCGTCCAGGGCGTCTCGATGTCGAAGCCATAGTGCCTGCTGAGCGACTGGATCAAGTGAAAGTAGTGATCGTTGCGCCGGTCCCAGCCGCGTACGGCGCCGCCCGCGAGCGACAGGTGCGGATGCAGCACGACGCGCTGTGGATCGAAGAACTCCTGCACTCCCAGCCCATCGCAGCTCGGGCAGGCACCTGTTGGGTTGTTGAACGAGAACAGCTTCGGCTCCAGCGGCGGCACGCTGTAGCCGCATACCGGACAGGCGTGGCGGCTCGAGAACACGAGCTCCCGCTCTCGATCCGGCTCGGCGATCGCCCCGTCCTGGGCCTCCTGGCCCCCCGTGCGCCGCTGCCGCGGCTCACTCGCGTTGCGCGGCTCCTCGAGCAACACCAGACGGGCGAGGCCGCCCGAGAGCCGCAGCGCCGTCTCGAACGATTCCGCCAGGCGCTGCGCGGCATCCGGGCGCACGCGCACGCGATCGACCACCGCTTCGATCGTGTGTTTCCGCCTGGCGTCGAGTTGCGGCAGCGACTCCATCTCGTAGATGCGTCCGTCGATGCGCACGCGCACGAAACCCTGCGCGGCGAGGTCCTCCAACACCTCCAGATGCTCGCCCTTGCGCTCGGCCACCACCGGAGCCAGCAGCGCCGCGGCGGTGCCCTCGGGCAGGCGCAGCACCTGGTCGACCATCTGACTCACCGTCTGGGCGGTGAGATCGATGCCGTGATCGGGACAGCGCGGGATACCGGCACGCGCGTACAACAGGCGCAGATAGTCGTAGATCTCGGTGACGGTCCCTACGGTCGAGCGCGGATTGTGCGAACTCGCCTTCTGCTCGATGGCGATCGCGGGCGAGAGCCCCTCGATGCTGTCGACGTCGGGCTTGTCCATGGTCGAGAGGAACTGCCGCGCGTAAGCCGAGAGCGACTCCACGTACCGTCGTTGTCCTTCGGCGTAGAGCGTGCCGAAGGTGAGCGAGGACTTTCCCGACCCCGACAGGCCGGTCACAACGATCAGCCGCTCGCGCGGCAGCTCGAGATTCAGGTTCTTCAGGTTGTGGGTGCGCGCACCGCGCACGCGAATGTGCTGCATTGAACCGTCAATGGTACCCGCCCGAATGGATTACCCCGGTACGTGAGAAGTCTTTTGGGCACCACGTGAGTTGGGCCGCTTGATTATCTTTCAATATATCTTACGATATATCTATCGTTACAAAGGAGCGTGCTCATGGGCAGCGGATACGGTCGCGGCTTCAGCGGTTTTCCCGATTGGTTCACAAGCGGATTAGGCCGGGGTGGCCGGGCATTTCGCGCCGGACGGCGCCTCGCCTCCGGAGATCTGCAGCTGGTGCTGCTGGCACTGCTGGCGGAGCGGCCCAGTCACGGCTACGAGCTGATCAAGGGGCTCGAGGAGCGCTCCGGCGGTTTCTACAGTCCGAGCCCCGGGATGATTTATCCGGCACTGACCTGGCTCGAAGAGATGGGCCATGCGAGCGTCGCTGCGGAGGGTGC